>Ga0114958_10002139_pt1 | contig 14981 bp, 15 predicted proteins | sample C_130208_EF_Meta_FD_89577 | JGI IMG/M metagenome (GOLD analysis project Ga0114958, IMG submission 89577) | Freshwater microbial communities from Lake Croche, Canada to study carbon cycling - C_130208_EF_MetaG | ecosystem: Environmental > Aquatic > Freshwater > Lake | place: Lake Croche, Canada... | reverse complement strand
GGGTTTTACTGTGTTTTCGGGCGAAACAGGCGCAGGCAAGTCGATTTTGATTGATGCCTTAGCGCTCACCCTGGGCGAGCGCGCCGACTCGTCCGTACTGCGCGAAGGCGCTAGCCGAGCTGAAATCAGCGCAGTGTTTGAAACGCCTGCTTCGCTCACGCCATGGCTGACCGAACACGATTTACACGCCGATCACGAGTTGGTCTTGAGGCGCGTCATTGATAACCAAGGACGCAGCCGAGCCTACGTCAATGGCTCAGTTGTCACCATCAAGCAGCTACGCGAAATTGGCGAGCAACTGATCGACATCCATGGCCAGCACGCGCATCAAAGCCTATTGCGTGCCGACAATCAACGCGAATTACTTGACGCGCACGGCAGCCTCCAGCCCTTGCGACAAACCACTGGGCTTGCCTTTAAAGCTTGGCGCGCGGCTGAAAAGCAGTTGGCTTTGTCCGAACAAGATGCTAGCACCCTCGCCCAGGCGCGTGAACGGCTTGAATGGCAAACGACCGAGCTCGCGCGTCTGTCGCTCGGGCCCACCGAATGGGCTGATATTGCCTCTGAGCACACCCGACTCGCGAACGGTCAAGCGCTCTTGGATGGCGCAGCCCAAACGCTCGCATCGCTCGATGAAGATGACATCTCGGTGCAGCATCAATTAGCTGCAGCTGTGCAGCGTATTGGTCAGCTATTGCGTCATGACGCTAATTTAAAAACAGTCCACGACGCACTCGACTCTGCCCGCATTGCTGTTGGTGAGGCCGTGTCTGACCTCAATGATTATGTGTCTCGGGCCGAACTCGACCCCGACCGTCTGTCGACACTCGACAATCGCATGCGCGCAATTTTTGAATTGGCGCGCAAATTCAAAACTGAACCCGATTCCCTCTTCAGCCTTGAGCAGACGCTCAAGACCGAGCTCAATGCGTTGCAATCCTCAAGCGATATCCAGGCCCTGCGCGCGCAGGCTGTTGCACGGCGCTCAGAGTACGAAACTGCTGCGACGGCGCTGTCTGCAGCACGCGCCAAGGCTGCGACTGATCTAGGCCAACACGTCAGTCAGGCTATGCAAACGCTCGCCATGGAAGGCGGACAATTCAGCGTTGCGATGCACGCTTGCCCCGCGGCTAGCCACGGACAAGATCAAGTTGAGTTTTTGGTGGCGGGCCACGCCGGAAGCACGCCACGCCCGCTATCGAAGGTGGCCTCGGGCGGTGAACTCGCCCGCATTTCACTGGCACTCTCGGTCATCGCAAGCCGCGCCGCGCGTGTACCTACCCTGATTTTTGATGAAGTCGATAGCGGCATCGGCGGCGCCGTTGCTGAAGTGGTGGGTAATTTACTGCGCGAACTGGGTGCGCGCCATCAAGTCCTGTGCGTCACCCATTTGCCTCAAGTTGCTGCACGCGGACAACAGCACTTTCAAGTCAGCAAACAAAGCGTAAAAGGCAAGACACAATCAAGTATTGCCTTACTGCAACCGCCAGAGCGCATCGAAGAGGTTGCCCGTATGCTGGGTGGTATCAAAATTACCGGCACCACACGCGACCACGCAAAAGAATTATTACAGCAATAACTTCTGCCCCATTCTGTTCAAAAGTGCTTTTGCTACAACACATACAGCTATCGCTGTGTGGCGTGACAGGCTGTACAGATCCCATAAAGTACCATTGCATGGCTTTCTAAAATAAAACCGTTATCGCGCGCAACCTTCTGTTGCCGTTTTTCGATATCGGCATCGGTAAATTCAGCTACCTTGCCGCAATATGTGCAAATTAAATGGTCGTGGTGATCGCCATCATTGAGCTCAAAAACCGCTTTACCGCCATCAAACTGGCTGCGCGCCAAAATGCCAGCCTGCTCAAACTGAGTTAATACCCGGTAAACGGTGGCGAGCCCAATATCAATACTTTCGCCAATAAGCGCCCTGTAGACATCTTCAGCGCTCAGGTGCCGCGCCCCAGACTTACGAAAGATATCCAGAATTTTCAAGCGTGGAAACGTCGCCTTGAGGCCCACGTTTTTGAGATCGTTTGGGTCGTTTTCGGAGTACATGGGCAATTCCTCGTTTTGGCTCTTAATCCCTTGCGTTTATGACGAAATCGCCAAAAAAACTCGCAAGATCAGGTTAGAGACCAACGTTTGACCGCGTAAACCTTTATGATAACGTCTTTGGCTGTTTATCCGATAGAGGTTCGCAGTGGTCAAGTTTCATTCATTCGCTTTGCACCTGCGCGCAGGCTTAGCGCTCGCCCTGCTTGTGGCGACCGCAACCGGTTGTAGTTCAAATCGCTGGGGCTTTCCGTACAAAGTTAGCGTCCAACAGGGCAACTGGATCACCAAAGACCAGGTAAGCTTGTTGCGCCCTGGTATGACACGCGAACAAGTTCGCTTTGCCTTGGGCACGCCTATGCTGACAAGTGCTCTCCACAGCAACCGTTGGGATTATCCCTACTTCTATCGGGCTGGCACGGGTAAGGTCGAAGAACGCACCCTCACAATTTTCTTTAATGGCGCTCAGCTAGAAAGCTGGCGTGGCGAAGAACAGCCCGAAATGCAGCCGTTTCAGATTGCTCGCGAAGAGGTTCGCACCTCAATCCGTGAAGACAAGCAAATTAAACTTGATGACGAGCGCCTGAACAACGACGGCGCGGCTGCGACTCAGTTAATCCCGGGGGTCAGCATCGACCAGATGCAGACAAACGGGCCACCTTTGAGCGACCCGCAAGCCTTGCCTGGCGCACCCGAAGACGCGCCAATTCAGCTGCGCTAATGAACGACTTTAGGTAGGCTTGACATGATGCGAATTGCAATTGCTGGCGCGAGCGGGCGTATGGGTCGTATGTTGATTGAGTCAGTTTCTCAAGCAACCGATCTGAGTCTGGCTGCAGCGCTTGATATCTCGGGTTCACCCATGATCGGTCAAGACGCCTGCGCCTTTTTAGGCAAACCCAGCGGCGTGCTCATTACAGACCACCTCTCAGTGCTCAAAGGCGCTGACTGCCTGATCGATTTCACGCGCCCTGAGGGCTCGCTGCTGCACCTTGCGGCCTGCGTGCAGCATGGGGTCAATATGGTGATTGGCACGACGGGGTTTGACGATGCTGGTAAAGCCGTGATTACCGAGGCCGCAAAAAAAATCGGCGTTGTATTTGCGCCAAACATGAGCGTTGGCGTTAATGCAACGCTTAAATTATTAGATATGGCCGCGCGTATTCTGAACTCAGGCTACGACGTAGAGGTGTTTGAAGCGCACCATCATCACAAAGTCGATGCCCCCTCGGGCACAGCGCTCAAGATGGGCGAAACGATTGCACAAGCTTGGGGCAAGCCCCTTGATGACCTTGCCACCTGGACGCGTGAAGGTCACACAGGGCCTCGCGAGGCTGGCACGATCGGATTCTCAGTGGTACGCGGCGGCGATATCGTAGGTGACCACACCGTGTATTTTTGCGGTATCGGTGAGCGTATCGAGATCACACACCGTTCAAGTAGTCGGGCGGGCTACGCAGAAGGCAGCTTGCGTGCAGCTCGGTTTTTGAAAGACAAAAAAGCGGGTGTGTTCGACATGCAAACGGTGCTTGGGTTTTAAACAGCTTGTGGCACGCTCTGTTCGCCTGCTTAAACAACGACAGGCTCAATCTCGAGCACCACTCCAAAGGTTTTTTGTACAGCCTGAATAATCGTCTGTGCAAGCGCGAGCAGTTCGTCTGCTTGGGCACCACCATAATTAACCAACACCAAGGCCTGTTGGGTATGCACCCCGACCGCGCCTGAGCGCAGGCCCTTAAAACCGCAGTGCTCAATCAACCAACCGGCAGCGAGCTTGTAGCCGCCATCCGGTTGAGAGTACGCCACGAGTTTCACAAAGCGTGACAACAGCGCCTGATGCTGTGTGGCGGACACCACTGGGTTTTTAAAAAAGCTTCCTGCATTACCCCATACCGCTGGGTCTGGTAGTTTGCGGCGGCGAATCTCACAAACCGCATCTAGTACGGCTTGGGCGGTGATAAAGCTTGGGGCCACTGCCAGCCGCGTGTGCTTTGCCAGATCGGGATAGGTTAGTACCGGTTGCCAGACTTTTGGCAGCGCAAAGCGCACCGACACAATCAACCATTGACCACGCCCCGCACGTTTAAAGATGCTGTCGCGGTAGCCAAACTCGCACTCTGCGCGCAACAGGGTCACATATTTTTGTTCAGTTACATGCCAGGCCGTCACCGACTCAATGCGCTGACACAATTCAACACCATAAGCACCAATATTTTGGACCGGAGCGCCCCCCACAGTGCCCGGAATCAAGCCAAGATTTTCTAGGCCCCACCAGCCACGCGCAGTCGCGCTCACCACCCAATCGTGCCAGTTTTCACCTGCCGCAACATCGATCAACCAGTGATCGGAGGTGCTGTGAACAAGTTGGATACCTTTGAGCGCGATACGAACCACTAAAGACGAAAGCGCGTTGGGCAAAATCACATTACTGCCCCCACCCAACACTAAAAAACCAGGCGCATGAACGAGTGCACGACCAAGTTCGGCCATCTGTTCAAGACTTTGTAGCACCACCACTCGCTCGGCTTGGCACGTCAGTCGCAACGTATTACATGACGATAGCTCTTGAGCCTGCGCGATCAACGAATGTGGCCCCATTTGTAAGGATCGATTTGACATGGTGGGGTATAGGTATGCTATAGTCGCTGACGTTGTGAATGATACAGCAGTAGTCAAGCGGGAGTAGCTCAGTTGGTAGAGCGCAACCTTGCCAAGGTTGAGGTCGAGAGTTCGAGACTCTTCTCCCGCTCCAGATTTTTCTGGAATTAAGTAATTAACATCATTCAGACAGTCAGCATTATTCAGACAGACAGCTGTTCTCAGATAGTCAAAATCTTTCAGTCAGTCGCAGAAACTATTTGCAGAAAACTGCCTTTCACTGTATAGAGGCGATCGAGTTGAGTTATTTGTCCCGCCCCGTCTGTCAGCGTCCCTCCCAAGATAAAAAAGATGAAAGCAGCGTGCTGCAGCATCGCCCTCGGCGTGCGTTGTTTTTCGTAGCGCTGTGCTTGCTAAGCAGCCCTGCTGCGCAAGCTGAATGGATCGAGGTCGCCTCAAATGCGACGTTCAACAAAACTTTGTATGTCGACCTGACTAGCAAAAAAAAGAATAAAAAATTTGTCACAATCTGGGCAATGTACGATGAAGCAAAGCCTCGGTTAATCAACAACAAAGCCTCGCTGTCGTCGATTCACGAATATCAGGTCGATTGCAGCATCCCGTCGCAGCAGTCTTTGCGCCGAACGTTTTATGAAGGCCCCAAAGGTACGGGCGTTCAGGTTGGCAGCTCGATCGATACCAACTGGGTGCCGATTGACCCCGTCACGGTCGCCGAGGCGACATACAAAGTGACCTTGGCGCAGGCGCTGACTCAGGCAGCTTGCTCGAAAAATTAGCGATGAACGACTAATCCAACTTAGCCCCTGAGGCTTTCACTACTTCGGCCCAACGCTTGATTTCAGCCGCAACAAACGCACCAAACTCAGCGCCTGTTAAGTCTGGAAACTCTGCACCGTTTGCGGCCCAACCGTCTCTGACCAAAGCATCAAGGGGTAGTTTTTTGAGCTCAGCCAGCATACGAGTCTGAGCTTCGGGTGGCGTACCTTTGGGTACCCAGAGGCCGTACCAGGTCGTCACGTTATATTCAGCAAACCCCAACTCGGCTGCGCAGGGCACCTCAGGGATCGCGGGGTTGCGTACGTTACCAGCCACCATCAGGGCATTCAACCTGCCCGCTTTAATATGCTGCGCAGACGAACCTAAGCCGTCGAACATCACATCCACATCACCAGCGAGCAAGCCTTGCAAGGCTGGGCCCGCGCCCTTGTACGGAATATGCGTGAGGTTAGTGTTTGACTGGATTTTAAAAAGCTCACCTGCCAAATGGTGCGACGTGCCGCTGCCAGCTGAACCGTAGTTCAGTTTGCCCGGATTGGCCTTGGCCATTTCAAGAAATGCCTTGAAGTCACCTGGCACTTTTTTAGGGTTGACTACCAACACTTGCGGCACGCGTGCCACCATCGCGATCGGTATAAAGTCTTTTTCAAGGCTGTACTCTAGATTTGGGTACATCGAGGGAGCGATAGCGTGATGCACCGCGCCCATAAACCAGTTATAGCCATCAGGTGCCGCGCGTGCAGCGAGCGTTGCGCCCAGATTACCCCCTGCGCCCCCACGGCTATCAATCACTAATTGCTTACCAAGCGCTTTTGACAGGACTGCAGAAATCGGCCGCGCGAAAGCGTCTGTGCCCCCACCCGCCGGAAAAGGCACAATCACGATAACTGCTCTGGAAGGCCAATCAGACTGCGCCCATACCGGCAACGCCGCCAGCCCAAACGACCCAAAGCCCCACTGCAGAACTGTTCTACGCTGACTGTTTGCCATGACGATGCCTCGATGTTTTCTGGCGGGCCCGTCGCCGACAAGTGCGTCTGGTGAGGGCAACCGTTGTTTTTACGAAAGCTCAAAATCAAACACACAAATTTATCTAAGCGTTGTTTTGCTAAGTCGTGTTCTAGATGCCTAAATTTTGGTTGACTCGACCGCACGCCATCAACCTAAGCTTTGTTTTTCTCTTAAAATCAAAAGCCTAAACTTAGCTTTGTTGTGAAGTGTAATACAAATGCAATGAAAGAGAAACGTCCTTTTGTAGTATGATCGCGCTCCGGCAAGCTCAGCATTTACGGCGCAATGGCAGAGTGGTTATGTAGCGGATTGCAAATCCGTCAAGCTCGGTTCGATTCCGGGTTGCGCCTCCAGCAAGCTGTTTGCCCTGTCGACACTCATTTATGGCAACTACAGCGACACCTCGCTCACAGACTCACTCCCCCACTTATTTATCTGGGTTTTTAGGCGTCCGAATTTTTCTTGCCTTCGCTTCTGGCTATTTTCTGTCTTATGCGCTGCGCGCGGTTAACGCTGCAATCGCCCCTTTGCTGGCCAGCGACCTGAACCTGTCAAATAGTGCCCTGGGGTGGTTCTCATCCGCCTACTTTTTAGCCTTTGGGATCATGCAAATACCGGTCGGCATCTGGCTCGATCGCTACGGGGCCCGCCGAACCGAGGCTGCGCTCTTACTGGTGGCTGCCCTCGGGTCATTCTTGGTCGCCGTCGGGCAATCCCTGTGGGTACTATTTTTAGGTCGTATTCTGATTGGGATTGGGGTCTCGGCTTGCTTAATGGCATCGTATTCTTATTTCAGGCGCTGCTACCACCCCGCTCAGCAAGCTCGCTTGGTGATGTGCATGCTGGTCGCCGGCACAGGCGGGGCATTAATCGCTGCTCAACCAGCTCTGTTGTTGGCAGAGGCCTTGGGATGGCGTCAGGTATTTAGTCTAGCCAGCGTATCGCTGTTGGTCTCTGCGTGTTTGGTATTCTTTTTGACCGGCGACTACGACCGTCAAACGATGAGTCAGACTAGCACCCAAGCTCACGCTGATAGCTTCTTCGCGTTATGCCGCCATCCAATCATGCTGCGCGCAATACCGCCCTGCATTCTGATCATCGGGGGCTTTGTAGCGCTGCAAACTCTCTGGGTGGGCCCATGGCTGACCCAGGCGCTGAAAATGACCGCCGAGCAGGCAAGCCAAGTCTTACTGTATCTAAACTCTACGATTCTGGCTTCGTATCTTGCAATGGGCATTGCCAGCCCCTGGTTAGTGAAGCGGGGGGCCTCGTTGTTCAGACAATCGTCGATCGCACTGTTTTGGCTCACGCTGTGCTTTACCGCGCTCCCAATGTGGCAAACTGATTCTGCCTGGTTGCTTTGGCCGCTGATTGCTTTGGCGGTGCCCGCAATGTTTTTACTGCAAACCCAAACTGCACTCGAGTTTCCCAGTTCTGTTGCCGGCCGAGTGCTTACCACTTTGAATCTGATGATTTTTGCCGGCACCTTCGTTGTGCAATGGGGCCTTGGTGTGATCACTGACTTATTTGTCTCGGGCGGGTTCGATCGTACACAAGCACTTACTTACGCGCTCTGTGTTTTGGCCGGCATGCAATGGTTTAGTTTGCTTTGGTTTTGGATGAAAACACCGCATGGATCAATCCGTACTTGACGCCCTAATTCGTTGGCCTGATGTTCCAGCCGCATATGGCTGGCTGTCGCTTTCAGCGCGAGGCGAATGGCGCCTGCATCCCTTGGGCGATGCACACTCTGGTGGTCCGGGCGAAGGGATCAGCAACATTCAAATTCTTAGCTTCATCGGCAGAAACTATGTGGCCGAGCCAAACGGCGAATGGTTTTTTCAAAATGGCCCGCAGCGCGTGTATGTACGTCTTGATGCAGCGCCTTTCGTGCTGGCTGTAGACCCAACTGAGGGCACAATATGCAGTCACAATGGGCAAACGGTTGAAAAAGTCACTGAGTGGTTTATGGATGAAGACGGACAACTTTACGCCAACACGAATTTGGGTGGCGCCAAAATCGATGACCGCGATCTTGGCCTGTTAGCTGAGCGTCTGCTCACATCTGACGCACGAAGCCTTCTTGAAGTGCTTGAGCACAGCGATCTGACACAAACCCTGGCAACCGGGCTCCGCTTTTTTGACCCGACAAAAGCTTTTGCCGCACTGCACGAACCGGCAACTTTTTCAGCTGTTCAGAAAAAACACCTGCCGGGCCGACTACATTTCGTTGCAAATCCAACAGCGCGCCTACCCACAGCACCTCTTTAGCTTTAAAATGTGGACTATGAGCCACCCATCTGAGTTTTATTTCCCGGCGCCGAGATTGCAAAAATTTTGCAGTCAATGCGGCACTCTTAACATTCGCAAGCTCCTCGACGGCGACAACCGTGAGCGAGATCTTTGTGAGGCCTGCGGCGCCGTTCACTACCAAAACCCACGTTTAGTCGTGGGTACGCTCCCAATCCTGGGTGACAAAATCTTGCTATGCCTTCGCGCGATCGAACCGCGCGCCAACACCTGGACTTTACCCGCAGGGTTCATGGAGCTTGGCGAAGCGATGGATGAAGGCGCCGCTCGAGAAACCCAAGAAGAAGCCGGCGTGCGCATCGAGATGGGTCAACTCTACACGGCCATTAACATCCCGCATGTGGATCAGGTGCATGTGTATTTTTTAGCCAAGGCTTTAGGGCCCGAACTTGATCCGGGCCCTGAAACAATTGAAGCGCGCTGGTATGGTCTGGATGAAATCCCCTGGGATAACCTCGCCTTTAAATCTGTTTCAACCACGCTCAAACATTACCTTCGCGAACGCGAAACCGGCCACTTCGAGACGCATCATTACTCGCTAGGTCTGACCAAACGTTAAGGGCCTGCCTCAACCGTGGGATCTTTGCAGCTCGCCTGGCTTGAACCAGACTCACCGTTTCCGCCAGTTTCCCAAGCGCTGACCGAACCTGCCGGTTTGTTGGCTGCAGGCGCCGATTTGTCCATCCCACGTTTGCGCTCAGCCTACACCCAAGGAATATTTCCGTGGTTTTCGCAAGACGAACCGCCCTTATGGTGGTCGCCTGAGCCGCGCATGGTGCTCAAATGTGAGGCGCTTCACGTGTCGCACTCTTTGCACAAACGCTTGCGACAAATCGCTAAGGCACAAACCGCTGCAAACTTCGAGGTCGTAGTGAGGGTCGACACCGACTTCGCTGCAGTGATGCGGGGTTGTGCCCGCACAGCAAGCAATGGCCAACTTGGCACCTGGATCACAAAAGAGATGCAACTTGCATATCATGCGTGGCATCTGGCTGGGCAGGCGCACAGCATTGAAACCTGGATGAACGGCCGCCTGGTGGGCGGCCTCTATGGCGTGAGCATCGGAAAGATGTTTTTTGGCGAGTCGATGTTTAGTTTGGCAACTGACGCCTCAAAAATTGCGCTTGTACATCTGGTGTGGTTTTTACAACGTCAGCAGGTCAGTTGGATTGACTGTCAAATGCAAACGTCTCATTTGGCCAGCCTGGGCGCGTGCCCAATACCACGCAAAGAATTTCTTGCACATGTGCGACAACATACCGCTGCCCCCGATATTATCTGGCAAACTGGCTGGCTGGATGATGCGGGCGTTTTACACCAAGCCCGTTCAGACCAAGTGTGACGATCTGTACTATTCTTGTACCAATCGCACAGGCGTTCTTTAGGCATTTCGCATGAGTCAAATTAAAGAGCTTCCGTTTGCTGCACTGCAGTTTTACGCAACTGCGCCCTACCCTTGCAGTTATCTTCCCGGGCGACAAGCGCGTTCGCAGGTTGCCGCGCCGGGTCACCTGATCAATACCGATACCTACTCTCAACTGGTTGACGAGGGATTTAGGCGAAGTGGGTTGTTCACGTATCGGCCGCACTGTGACGACTGCCGCGCGTGCATACCGGTAAGAGTTTGCGTCAACGGCTTTAAGCCCGGTCGCACACAAAGACGCGTTCTGACGCGTCACCAAGATCTGCGGCCCTTGGTGGCTAAGCTTGCTTGGTCAGCAGAGCACTACGCGTTATACACGCGCTATCAGGCTGCACGTCACCCTGGTGGCGGCATGGATGAGGACAACCAAGCGCAATATGGTCAGTTTTTGTTAGCGAGCCGCGTCAATACACGACTGGTTGAATTTCGCGACGAAGACGGTAAATTATGCATGGTGTCCATCATTGACGTACTCGAACAGGGTTTGTCATCGGTTTACACCTTTTACGATCCTGAGCAGGCGGGCAGTTTAGGGACATACAGCATCCTGTGGCAGATTCAGCAATGCCGACAACTCAAGCTACCCTGGCTGTATTTAGGCTATTGGATCGAACAGAGCCCTAAAATGGCTTACAAAGCAAAGTACTCACCTGCTCAATACCGCTACGAGGGCGCCTGGCGTGACAATCCGCCTGCGCCCACTCTTGAGCGATAAGGTTTTGATTCACTCATCTGCCGCTGTGTGATCTCTCGATTTTTGACCGAAATTTTTTACACCTCTAAATTTTCACCCTGCTTATGTCGATCCTTTTTCAAGCTTATCCACTCGCACGCCAGGCACTTTTTACGCTTGATGCAGAAACTGCCCACGACACCACTTTGCACGCGCTGCAAAAAGCTTACGACTGCTCGCTGACGCGCGGCATCATGCACAGCAGAGTGTTAGATCCCGCCACGCTGATGGGCTTGCCTCTACTGAATCGTGTCGGTCTGGCTGCCGGGCTCGATAAAAACGGAGCGCATATCGACGCAATGGGTAACTTGGGTTTTGGTTTTATTGAGGTCGGTACGGTTACGCCGCGCGCGCAATCCGGTAACCCAAAGCCGCGCATGTTTCGACTCCCACAGGCCCAAGCACTCATCAATCGTCTAGGATTTAACAACTTGGGGCTTGACACATTTTTAGCCAACGTCGCTCGCAGCACTTGGCGCAGCAAGGGCGGAATCGTCGGACTCAACATCGGCAAAAATGCCGATACGCCAATCGAACAAGCCGCCAGTGACTATCTGATCGGTTTGAGTGGTGTCTATCCGCACGCCGACTACATCACGGTCAATATCTCTTCTCCCAACACTAAAAACTTACGCGCACTTCAGGGCGAACACGAGCTCGACCAGCTGCTGTCACAGCTTCAGCAACGCCGCCTTGAGCTCACCGAGCTGCACGGTCGACGAGTACCGTTGGCAGTGAAAATCGCGCCTGATTTGAGTGAAGAACAAATCGATATCATTGCTCAAGTGTTACCACGCCACGGAATCGACGGGGTCATCGCCACCAACACCACACTTGAGCGCTCTGCCGTGCAAGGCATGCGCTACGCAGAAGAAGCCGGCGGGCTATCGGGGGCTCCCTTGCATGCACGTTCACTTGAAGTCATCGCACGTTTGCGAAGGCGCGTCGGGGCCGAGCTCGCAATCATTGGTGTTGGGGGAATTGTCTCTGGTCGCCACGCTGCCGAAAAAATCGCAGCAGGCGCTGATGCGGTCCAGCTTTACACTGGGCTAATTTACAGAGGGCCAGCTTTGGTGAGCGAGTGCGTTCAAACGATGGTGGCTGTTCGCAGCTAGTTGCGCAGCGGTCGCTTTAACGACATGGGTCAAATTTAGATACAACACCCTTGTGGGTAACATGCTTTTAGGTTTGACTGCGCTACGATGCGTTGAAGCGCAGTCAAACCTAGATCAAACTTATTACTTACGCTGCCTTACGACCACGAGTCGTGGCTTTAACTGTTTCAGCTGCATCACCAGCGGCTTTAAACGTTGCTGCAGCGGCTGCAGTCAGGTTCTTTTCGGCGGTTTCGGCGGCTTGCTTAGCGGCTTTTGTCATGGCATCGTAGGCAGTTGTGGCTTGAGCCAGACCGCTTTTGATCATGGCGACCGTGCTTTCTGAACCAGCAGGTGCATGCTTGCTGAACTGTTCAATTGCGTCATTCACATGCTTCTGGCCTTCGGCGGCGTGAGTTTCGCCAAGCTTGGCAAGGTCGGCCTGCACACCAGACACGATGTCATATACGTGCTTGCTGTATGACATGGCTTTCTCAGCGGCGGGCTGAGCAAAGTTTGACGACAAGGCGACAGCTTCTTGTGCGTCTTTGATGCCCGCAACTTGATGTGATTGTTGCGATACTTCATCTAAAGTCGCTTTCATGACTTTAAGATTCAGGTCAACGAATTTTTCAAAACCACTGAACATGCTGGTTTGAACGGCGACAAACGTGTCGATGGCAGCTTTTTGGCTGTTAATAACTTGCTGGGGAATTGCTGACATGGTGGGCTCCTGGGGTTAGGCTCAAAACATTTTGCAGATTTTGTTGCACTGCACAAGTGTCATTGTAGGTCAGTCTTTGGCTCTGTCAAGTATTTTTTGTTGCAACGCACCAAAAAACGACAAATTGATCGACTTTGTGGCGTGAGTGCCCTAGACTCGCTTTATACAGTTTAGGAATATGCATGATGACTCTTTTAGGCAAACTTTCGCACACCGCTTACCTTCGGCACCTGCTTTGCGCTGCTGCCTTGCTGAGTGCGCAAATCGTCGTAGCGCCCTTAGCGCACGCGCAACCTGCACAAACGGCCGCCGAATACCCAAGTCGAGCAGTCAAAATCGTAGTGGGCTTTGCCCCGGGCGGCGGTTCAGACTTCATTGCCCGAATTGTTGCGCAACGGCTTACTGCAAAGCTGGGGCAAACTGTTTATGTCGAGAATCGACCAGGAGCAGGCGGTAATTTGGGCGCCGAGATTGCGTTGCGCTCAGCGGGCGATGGTTACACGCTGTTTTTAGCTGCAACCAGCTACACCGTGAACGCTAATTTATACAAATTACCTTTTGATCCAGTCAAAGACATCACGCCGATCGCTCGCCTTGCCAGCGGCCCCTTCGTCATCGCTACAAATCCTGGTACGCAAATCAAAACACTGAAAGAACTTGTCGCACGGGCCAAACAAGAACCGGGCAAACTGACGTACGCATCGTCAGGGAGCGGCAGCATTACGCATATCGCAACAGAGTATTTTTTAAGCGTCGCCGGCGTCGAGGCACTTCATATTCCTTATAAAGGTACCTCGCCTGCCCTAACCGATACGATCTCGGGCACTGTGCAGTTTATGTTTGGTACCGTGGCTTCAACGGTGCCGCACGTTAAGTCAGGCAAACTACAAGGTCTGGCAGTCACCACAAAAGAGCGGCTTGGTGCATTACCTGACTTACCCACCGTGATCGAGTCTGGCTACCCAGACTTTGACGTATCAGTGTGGCACGGCCTGATTGGCCCCAAAGGTATTCCTAAGGCGATTGTCGACAAGTTAAATCAAGCGGTCGTAGAGGCGCTAAGTGACCCAGCGACGGCCGAGCAATTGGCCACCGACGGCTTGACTCCAGCCAAAGATTCACCTGAAGCGTTCGGTCAACTGATTGAGCTTGAAGTTAAGCGATGGGGTGCGCTCGTGAAATCACGTGGCATTACCCTCAAGTAACGTCGTGTCGATTCACGTCAGGGCTCATCAGGTAGGGTTCGTGCCGTCTAAATCAGACGCCAGTAGCCTCGTAGCCTAACGCGTCTGAGATGCGACCCGCAGTTGCCACTAGCTGGGGGATCCAAGCGTCTTGCAAACGCTCTGACGGCGCTGAAATCGATAACCCTGCGACCAGTTTGCCGGTGTCGTCATAAATACCCGCGGCAATACAACGTACCCCAAGTTCAAGTTCTTCGTTGTCACGGGCGAAACCAAGCTGGCGTACCAACACTAATTCTTGCTCGAGTTTTTCTAGCGTGGTGATGCTATTTGAGGTGCTTGCTGCCAAGCCAGTACGCGTTGAGTAAGTACGTACCTGCCGAGTATCGGCTGCCGACAAAAACAACTTACCATTTGAGGTCAAGTGCAACGGGGCGCGTCCGCCAATTGCGCGCACCACCTGCATACCCGAGCGCTCACTCCAGGCACGGTCGATATAGATAATTTCATCGCCCTGCTGCACCGACAAATTGACGGTTTGACCTGTCAACCTGTGCAAAGCATGCATCGCTTCGTAAGCCGCTTCACGAACGTTTAAACGCCCCTTCACCAAAGAACCAAGCTCAAGCAAACGCATGCCGAGTTGATACAGCCCGCTATCCACCCGATCGACATAGCGTCCGATCACCAAATCACTCAAAATCCGATGGGCTGTTGAAGTGTGCAGACCAGTGGTTTTTGCCAAATCTTTTAGAGCAACCGGATCGGGCTGCGCCGCAAGCGCATCGAGCAGTTGTGTCGCGCGCCCAAGCACCTGGATCGCCATACCCATGGTGCCAGACTGCGGCTCAGCGGGCACAGAGGCCTCTGACGAAACGTAACGAAGCATAGTCAATATCAATAAAAGACTGAACGATTACAAGCCTGTTCAATGTCAATGCAAGGCTGAACGATTACAAACCTGTTTAATGTCAAAACAAAGCTAAACGATCGCACGCGTATTGAAGGGCAGCCAACGATTGTCTGACCCGTTTTGGCGCACTGCATCATT
>Ga0114958_10002138_pt1 | contig 14988 bp, 12 predicted proteins | sample C_130208_EF_Meta_FD_89577 | JGI IMG/M metagenome (GOLD analysis project Ga0114958, IMG submission 89577) | Freshwater microbial communities from Lake Croche, Canada to study carbon cycling - C_130208_EF_MetaG | ecosystem: Environmental > Aquatic > Freshwater > Lake | place: Lake Croche, Canada... | reverse complement strand
TTCATTGAGTTAATGAGCTCACCAGGAAAGGTGCGTGCCTAATGCCACGTCGTGACGACATCAAGTCGGTCATGGTGATCGGGTCAGGCCCCATCGTCATTGGTCAAGCTTGTGAATTCGATTACTCAGGCACCCAAGCTTGTCGAGTACTGCGCGACGAAGGAATTCGCGTTGTTCTCGTGAACTCAAACCCTGCAACGATCATGACTGATCCTGAATTCTCCGATGCCACCTACATCGAGCCCATCACTCCAGAATTCGTTGAGCGAATCATTGCCAAAGAACGTCCAGATGCTTTGCTGCCAACCCTTGGTGGGCAAACAGCTTTGAACACAGCAATTGCCTTGCATAAAAACGGTGTGCTGGCTAAATATGGAGTCGAACTCATCGGTGCCGACGTTGACGCTATCGAGCGCGGCGAAAACCGCGAACTGTTCAAGAAGATCGTGGCTGAGATTGGCGCAGAAAGCGCGAACTCCGTGGTCTGCCATTCCCTTCAAGACTGCCTGGATGCCGTTGAAGAACTTGGCTACCCAATGGTGGTCCGCCCCTCGTTCACTATGGGTGGCGCTGGTTCCGGCATGGCTTACAACGAAGAAGATCTACGCCGCATCGCCGGAGCTGGTCTGCAAGCCAGCCCAACCACCGAGATTCTCCTTGAAGAATCCATCTTGGGCTGGAAAGAATATGAGCTGGAACTCATGCGTGACCATCGCGACAACGTGGTGGTCGTCTGTTCGATCGAAAACCTCGATCCCATGGGCGTGCACACTGGCGATTCCATCACGGTAGCCCCGGCTTTGACTCTGACCGATCGCGAATTTCAGCATATGCGCGATGTGGGAATCGAAATCATTCGCGCGGTCGGCGTAGACACGGGCGGCTGCAATATCCAATTTGCCGTCAACCCTGAAGATGGCCGACTCATTGTGATTGAGATGAATCCACGAGTCTCGCGTTCATCAGCTTTGGCCTCAAAAGCAACCGGCTTCCCAATTGCGAAAATTGCAGCGCGACTAGCCGTTGGTTACACGTTGGATGAAATTTCAAACGACATCACTATGGAAACTCCAGCATCCTTTGAACCAACTCTTGATTACATCGTGGTGAAGGTTCCGCGCTTTGCTTTTGAGAAGTTCCCGAATGCTGATTCAACGTTGACTACCACCATGAAAAGCGTCGGCGAGGCGATGGCCATTGGTCGAAACTTCACTGAAGCACTTCAAAAGGCTCTGCGTTCCCTGGAAAAGAAAGAAGCGATTTTTTCTTGGCCGGCAACAAAGGCTGAAGTTGATGTTGCCGAGCTCAAAGCAACGATGGGGCGTCCACATGATGGCCGGTTGTCCTTGGTTCAGCTTGCGCTATGGGCTGGTGTATCACCCGAAGAAGTCTTTGATATCACCAAGATTGATCCGTGGTTCCTTGATCAGATTTGCTTAATCAATGAAATAGCCGATGACGTTCGCGCCGCCGCCACCTTGGATATCGACACGCTTCGCTACGCCAAGCGTCACGGTTTTTCAGATGACCAAATTGCCAAGTTGCGTGCATTAACTGAAACCGAAGTTCGTCGCTTGCGTCACAGCCTTGGTTTGCGTCCGGTGTTCAAGACAGTTGATACCTGCGCTGCCGAGTTTGCTGCCAAGACTCCGTATCACTATTCGGCCTATGACGAAGAAACAGAAGCAATTCCAAGTGATCGCGAAAAGGTCATCATTTTGGGATCAGGCCCCAATCGCATCGGTCAAGGAATTGAGTTCGACTACTCGTGTGTTCATGCAGCGCTCACGTTGCGCGAAGCTGGGTACGAAACGATCATGGTTAATTGCAATCCTGAAACAGTTTCGACCGACTACGACACCTCTGATCGCTTGTACTTCGAGCCACTAACGCTTGAAGATGTATTGGAAGTTGTGCATGTGGAAAGTGGAGCCGGAAAACTTGCTGGCGTCATCGTGCAACTTGGTGGGCAAACACCTTTGGGCTTAGCTCAGGCGCTGAAAGATGAAGGCGTACCAATCGTTGGAACATCACCTGAGTCCATTCACCTTGCTGAAGAACGCGGTGCCTTTGGTCGGGTACTAGCCGAAGCTGGCTTGATAGCGCCTATGCACGGCATGGCGGCTTCTTTCCCACAGGCGCAAGCAATTGCTGAAGAAGTTCGTTATCCGGTGCTCGTTCGTCCAAGTTATGTTCTTGGCGGTCGCGGGATGGAAATCGTGTATGACGATGCAATGTTGGCCGATTACCTGGAACGCTCAACAGAAATTAATGAAGACCATCCAGTATTAGTGGATCGCTTCCTTGATGACGCAATTGAGATCGATGTTGATGCGCTGTACGACGGCAAGGAGCTTTTCCTAGCCGGCGTCATGGAACACATTGAAGAAGCCGGCATTCACTCAGGTGACTCAGCGTGTGCCCTGCCACCTATAACTTTGGGTGCCAGCCAGATCGATCGCATTCGCAAGTCCACTGAAGCCATCGCCAAGGGCGTTGGGGTGTTGGGCTTGCTCAACGTTCAGTACGCACTGGCATCAGACGTGCTCTATGTCTTGGAAGCTAACCCCCGCGCTTCACGCACGGTTCCGTTTGTATCTAAGGCCACTGCAGTGCATGTGGCTAAGGCAGCAGCTCGAGTCATGATGGGTCAAAGCATCGCTGAACTCCGGGAGCTGGGAATTCTTCCCGAACTTGGTGATGGCGGCACGATGCCTGATGGTTGCGCTGTCTCGGTCAAAGAAGCAGTGCTGCCCTTTGGTCGTTTCCAAGGTGTTGACACTGTGCTTGGACCAGAGATGCGTTCAACCGGCGAAGTTATGGGTCTAGATGACACCTTCGGTGTCGCGTTTGCAAAAGCCCAAGATGCGGCATCTGGTGCGCTGCCAACGTCGGGAACTGTATTCGTGTCACTTGCGGATCGCGATAAGCGCGCAGCCATCTTCCCGCTGATGCGGTTACGTGATCTTGGTTTCAATATCTTGGCAACCTCAGGCACTGCAGATGTGTTGCGGCGCAATGGTGTGAAGTGTGAAGTCATTCGCAAGGCCTTTGAAGGCACAGGTACGGCAGGGGAGCCGACCACTGTCGATGCGATCATGAATGGCGATATTCAACTGATCATCAATACGCCTTATGGGGTTGGTGCTCGCCTTGATGGTTACGAGATTCGCACTGCGGCAGTCATGAAGGGCATCCCTTCGATCACCACAGTTCAAGGCCTTGGAGCGGTTGTACAAGGCATTGACTCGCTGCAGCACGAAGTATCGACGGTTCGTTCGCTCCAAGAGCATGGGGCAGATCTGGCTCGGCTTCGGGCTGGGCAGCGCGATAGCCTCCTTGCTCTACTCAAGTCAGACTCAAGTAAGGACGCGTAACTGTGGCCCCTTTACAGCTCACAGGGCAAGTGCTCGATGTTCGTCGTGCTGGCTTGTACACGGTGTTGTCTTTGACTGCACCAGGACTTGCCGAGCGCACAAAACCAGGTCACTTCCTCAATATCGGTATTGGCGGTGATGAGTCTGGCTTATTGCTTCGCCGTTCTTTCGCTATTTACCAAGCGCAGTCGCGTGGTGTTTATGGCGGCTCCGTTGACATCGTGGTCGGTGTTCACGGTAAAGGAACTCAGTGGCTTGTTGATCGACGTCGTCACGAAAACTTGAGCATCGTTGGCCCGCTGGGCAAACCATTTACCTTGCCGAAAGATCCAGCCAACTGCATTTTGGTAGGCGGAGGGTACGGAACTGCGCCGTTGTTCATGCTGGCAGATCAGTTGCGCGAACGCGGATGCCGCGTCGATGTCATTGCAGGCGCAGCCACTGAAGAAAAACTCTTCGGAACGCTAGAAATTAAACGAGCAGCTTCAACATTGACTGTCACAACTGAAGACGGCTCGATGGGTGTGCAAGGTCGGGTGACCGACGTGCTCGACGACATCATCACCAAGACTTCGGCAGATGTGATTTATGCCTGCGGGCCAATGGGAATGTTGGCAGCGGTAGCAAACGTGGCTGCTGCACGGGGCGTGTACGCCCAGTGTTCGGTTGAAGAATCGATGGCATGTGGCATCGGCGTATGTATGACTTGTGTGCTTCCGGTTATCGGCGATGACGGAATCACTCGCATGGTGCGTTCATGCGTTGAAGGCCCAGTCTTCCGTGGTGATCGGGTTCGTTGGAACGAAGTAGGCACTGTTCCCGCTGACACGCTTGGCGCCCCAACGGAAGGTCACTAATGTCACGTGCACTTATTTCGAGTGGTCCAATCGGATCCGGGGTCAACCTTCCTGCAGTTGATATGTCTACTTCGATTGCCAGCTTTGAAACGCCCTTGCCAGTTTTCACTGCATCGGGCTGCGCCGCTGCAGGTAAGGAACTCGATCAGTTCTTTGACATCACCCAAATTGGCGGAATCGTCACCAAGAGCGTGATGCTGAACGCTCGTTCGGGGCGAGCGACTCCACGCATGGCAGAAACGCCAAGTGGCATGTTGAACTCGATTGGTTTGCAGGGTCCTGGCATCGACGCATTCATTGAACATGATTTAGCTTGGTTGCGTCAGCGTGGTGCTCGCACAGTGGTGTCCATCGCTGGTGGCAGCGTTGAAGAATACGGAAAATTGGCGGCCAAACTTCGTAACCTCGAAGGCATCAGCGCCATTGAAGTAAATATCTCGTGCCCAAATGTTGAAGATCGTGGTCAAGTCTTTGCTTGCGATCCAAACTCTGCGTCACAGGTTATTCAGGCAGTAAAGCGAAACTCGGATACTCGGGTGCCGATCATTGCCAAGTTGTCGCCAGACGTGACCAACATCGTGACCATTGCGCAATCAGTTGAGCGGGCGGGGGCAGATGCGGTTGCCGTTATCAACACCACGCTTGGCATGGTGATCAACCTAGACACCATGCGACCAGCACTAGCAGGAATCACTGGCGGGCTTTCTGGGCCAGCTATCAGGCCAATGGCAGTGCGGTGTGTTTGGCAAATCCATCAAGCCTTACCTAATTTACCGATCTTGGGCATGGGTGGAATTCGCAACGGTGACGATGCACTCCAATTTATTTTCGCAGGGGCAAGCGCGGTATCTGTTGGCACAGTGACCTTCAATGATCCATCAGCACCGATGCGTGTTCAAAATGAACTTGAAGTTGCCTTGGCAATGCGCGGCTTTACTACTTTGCGTGAAGCCATTGGCTACGCCCACCGTGGACCCGATCTTGATGTGGTTGCAGAGGAGCAGGAGTGACTAAGGCCCCTATCGCTGTCGCATTAGATGCGCCCGATCTGGGTGTAGTTCGTGCATGGTCGCGCGCAGTTGCTCCCGTAGTTTCGACCTTAAAAGTTGGTCTTGAGGTGTACTGCCGCGATGGTGCCGCAGCGGTGCAGGCTGCGCGACAGGGAGCTTCTGAGGTTGGCTTCGCTGACATTCAAATATTCCTTGATCTGAAACTTCATGACATTCCGGCAACCGTTGCGGGTGCAGCCCTTGCCGTGGCAGAGCTAGAGCCAGCTTTCCTCACCGTGCATGCAAGTGGTGGCGCAGCGATGATTGAGGCGGCAGTAAATGCGCTCCCTAACACACGCATTACTGCAGTAACGATCCTGACCTCTATGGACGAAGCCACGTTGGCAAGTATCGGGATGGCAGGTCCAACCATCGATGCGGCAGTTCGGTTAGCAAAGCTTGCTGTTGAAGCGGGTGCACGCGCAATCGTGTGTTCGCCACTTGAAGTTGCAGCCATTCGGGCGGCAGTGCCAGCAACCATCACGCTCATTACGCCTGGTGTTCGTCCGGCAGGTGCAGCGGTCAATGATCAAAAGCGCGTTGCAACTCCACAAGATGCGATTGCTGCCGGTGCAGACCTTCTGGTTATTGGCCGTCCAATCACTGCTGATCCGGATATCACTGCAGCTGCTTGGCTCATCGCACAGTCGCTGCAGGCATAGGTGGCCGCGCCTGTTCGAACGCCCGAGCAACGAGCCTCTGCGCTCGAGGCGGCACTGGCCGCACGTCGCTTTCGTGCGCACTTGCGCCTGGGGTTAAAAACTGGGGAGCAGGATCCGATCAGCATTGTCAGCAGTACAGCCCAAGATTCAAGTTATGCAAATCTGCGTGTGCGTTGGCTGCTTGAATCCTTACCCGGCATTGGGCCTATCCGGGCGCAGGATTTGATGGAGAGTTTGGGTATTGCGGCTACTCGGCGTCTTGGCGGACTCAATGATCGCCAGCGCGCACTACTACTTCAGGCGATCAGCCGATGACCTCACCCATCAATCCAGTGCGGCCAGTGACCGCACCGCTCGTTGTCGTTTCTGGCCCCTCGGGCGTAGGTAAAAGCACCGTGGTTCAAGAAGTGCTTCGGCAGGCTCCCGATGTATGGCTGTCGATATCGGCCACCACGCGCGCGCCTCGCCCAGGTGAAGTGGACGGCGAGCATTACTTCTTTATAAGTCCAGACCAGTTCGATCAATTGATCGACGATGGGCAGTTGCTGGAGTGGGCGCAATTTGCTGGAAATCGCTATGGCACCCCTCGTGGACCGGTAGATGAGCATCGAGCTGACGGCGTCGCGGTGGTCTTGGAGATCGAACTCTTTGGTGCCCGTCAGGTGCGCGAGGCCGATCCTGGGGCTCGATTGGTGTTCCTGGCTCCGCCGTCTTGGGAGGTGTTAGAGGCTCGACTTCGAGGCCGAGGCACCGAATCTGAGCAGGCCGTGGCGAGCCGTCTAGAGGCGGCTCGAGTCGAAATTGCGGCTCAAGATGAGTTCGATGACGTGGTGGTCAATACCGACGTATCCGATGCCGCTAAAACCTTGGTAGGGTTCCTCCATGACAACACCCCGCGGTGAGGGCATCGTTTACCCCTCAATTGACTCACTTCTCGAAAAAACCGACTCCAAGTTTTCACTTGTGAGCTACGCGTCAAAGCGGGCACGTCAGATCAATGCTTATTACTCCCAGTTGGGCGAAGGCCTGTTGGAGTACGTCGGACCCCTCGTTGAGACTCATCTTCAAGAAAAGTCGATCTCTATTGCACTGCGCGAGATTGACGAAGGCTTGCTCACCTCAGAGCCTCTCGAGGAGCCAGTCTGACCCCGATTTCATTCGAGGCCGGTTCACCCAATTTGGGTGGCCGGCCTCGAGTCGTGCTGGGGGTAGCCGGTGGTATCGCGGCCTATAAGGCTGTTGAAGTCTTGCGTGGCCTTGCTGAAGCCGGATGTGAAGTCACGGTAGTGCCAACGCAAGCCGCGCTGAAGTTCGTCGGTGAACCAACCTGGGCTGCACTATCTGGCAAGCCAGTCGCCACTGATGTGTGGACCAATAGCGCAGAAGTCCAGCATGTGCGCTTAGGTCAAAATGCTGACGTTGTGGTGATTGCTCCTGCGACCGCAGATGTTTTAGCTCGAGCCACACATGGGATCGCCAATGATCTACTCACCAACACTTTGTTGACAGCTCGTTGCCCAGTGGTGATGGCACCTGCGATGCACACCGAGATGTGGGTGCATCCAGCAACGCAACGTAACGTTGCCGAACTTCGTGCGCGCGGAATTGTGGTGCTGGAGCCAGCCAGCGGAAGACTGACGGGTACAGATACTGGCCCAGGCAGACTTCCGGATCCGTCGGCAATTGTCGATGCGGTCAAAGACGTATTACGTCGAAAACCAACCAATGATCTTGCTGGTGTGAAGATAGCTATCAGTGCAGGTGGTACTCAAGAGTCCCTTGATCCAGTGCGTTACATAGGTAATCGCAGTAGCGGGCTCCAAGGTGTGGAACTTGCGCGCACCGCTGTTTCTCGGGGAGCCCACGTAACCTTGGTTGCTGCCCACATGCACGTTGCGCCGCCGGCTGGCGTCACCTTGATCAGAGTCAGTTCTGCTGATGATTTATATGCCGCCATGCATGAACAAAATGCTGACGTTGTAGTGATGGCTGCTGCTGTTGCTGATTTCAAGCCCGACGTCGAAGCCTCAAAGAAGATTAAGAAAGAAACGTTAAGTACGGATCGCGTTACCTTTGAACTCGTTACCACGGTTGATGTACTCAGTTCGCTAGTTAAGAAGCGCACCGGGTCAACTCCACTGATTGTCGGGTTCGCAGCAGAAACAGCCGAGAACCATGAGCACTTACTTGAACTAGGTAAGTCCAAACTCTCTCGAAAAGGTTGCGATCTACTCGTGGTCAATGAGGTGGGTTCGCAAGAGGTTTTTGGCTCACTCGAGAACTGTGTGACGATCTTGGCCAGTGACGGATCGGCTGTCCAGATTGAACGCAGCTCGAAGGCCTCGGTAGCTGATGCACTGTGGGACCTAGTGGCTCCACGGGTTTCAGGTAATAACCCGATAGACTAAATACTCGTTATTGACGGGATTTCCGTCAGCAATTTTGTGAGAAATGTAGGGGAGTACGCCGAGTGTCCAAGCGACTGTTCACTTCTGAGTCCGTCACTGAAGGTCATCCAGACAAGATGGCTGATGCCATTAGTGATGCCATCCTCGATGATCTCCTTCGTCAAGACCCAACAAGCCGAGTCGCAGTTGAAACCCTGCTGACAACCGGGCAGGTCCATGTTGCCGGCGAAGTCACCACTACTGGTTTTGCCGACGTCATGAACTTGGTGCGAGAGACTGTGCTTGAAATCGGCTATGACTCCTCGACCAAGGGCTTCGACGGCGAATCCTGTGGCATTCAGGTTTCGATTGGCAAGCAGTCACCTGACATTGCTATGGGTGTTGATGATGCCTACGAAGAACGCACTGAAGGCTCGGTAGACCCCCTTGACCGTCAAGGTGCGGGTGACCAAGGTTTGATGTTTGGTTACGCCTGCACTGACACCGTGGAACTCATGCCGCTGCCAATTTCATTGGCGCACCGGTTGTCTGAACAACTCACCCTTGTTCGCAAAAACGGAACCGTGCCTTATTTACGTCCCGATGGTAAAACTCAGGTCACCATTGAATATGACGAGAATCAGCGTCCAGTTCGCATCGACACCATCGTGATTTCAAGTCAGCATGCAGCTGACATCAATCTTGACACGATGCTGACGCCAGACATCCGCAAGCACGTTGTTGAGCCGATTCTTGCTGGCATTGATCTTGATTCCAAGGATTTCCGTTTGCTCGTGAACCCAACTGGCAACTTTGTTGTCGGCGGTCCGATGGGTGACGCCGGGCTCACTGGCCGCAAGATCATCGTTGATACCTACGGCGGCATGGCTCGTCATGGCGGCGGCGCATGTTCTGGCAAGGATCCATCAAAGGTTGACCGGTCAGCCGCTTACGCCATGCGTTGGGTTGCAAAGAACGTCGTTGCAGCCAGTTTGGCAACTCGTTGTGAAGTGCAGGTTGCTTACGCAATTGGTAAGGCGCACCCAGTCGGCGTTTTTGTTGAGACTTTCGGCACTGGAGTCCTTAGCGATGAGGCAATTCAAGAAGCAGTGCTGCGTGTGTTCGATCTGCGTCCAGCTGCCATCATTCGCGACCTTGATCTCTTGCGTCCGATTTACCGCACCACTAGTGCGTACGGTCACTTTGGTCGCCCTCAAGGCACCAACGAACTTCTCGATAATGCTGACGCGTCAAAGCGCACCAAGGTGGGTCCAACCTTCACTTGGGAAAGCATCGACCGCGCTGAACTATTGCGTGAGGTTGCAGGCATCTAGCCTGTTCGTGTGAGTGATCAGCTCGAGTTTCTTCCTCAGCGTGCCAAGCCTGCGCGCAAGGAAGCGGTTCTAGCCGAAGTAGATCCAGTTGCACAGGTGCGTATTGATGCACCCTTGCCACATCTTGATCGGATCTTCGATTATGCGATCCCTGAAAAACTGAACGATCAAGTCGTTGCTGGCGTGCGGGTCCGCGTTCGCTTTGCTGGTCGACTTCTTGGTGGAGTTGTCGTTGGGCGCATCGCAACCAGTGAAGCCAAGACGCTTCGCCCGATTGAGAAAGTACTCTCGCCAGAGCCTGTTTTGACGCAGGTAACCGCGGCGCTCGTGACTGCCGTGGCAGAGCGCTTCGCGGGCACATTTAGTGACGTGTTTCGTTCAGCAGTGCCGCCGCGTCATGCCCGAGGTGAAGCCGCGCCATCAAGTCGTGCACCGATGAATGCGGAACTCACCGATGAAGACTGGGCTGCTTGGGATCGATACACCCACGGACGAGCTCTGTTGGAGCGAGCAAGTCAAGGCCGTCTTACCGATGTTCGAGGGGTTTGGGGAAGCGCCCCAGCCCAGCCTTGGACCGCCGATGTTGTCGCACTCGTGCACGCAGTGTTGTCTCATGACACCGGTGGCGTGCTCATTGTTGTTCCTGATGCTTGGGATGTTCGACAACTCGCGAAGGTCACTGAAGATCTCGCTTCGACTCGCGCACTGCTGTCTGCAGAGCTTGGGCCCGAGCGCAGGTATCGCGAGTTCTGCTCGGTGTTACGTGGCGAGGCTCGACTTGTTATTGGAACCCGCAATGCAGTGTTTGCGCCGGTGCAGGATCTGCAACTCATAGTCGTCTGGGACGACGCAGATGATGCGTGTTGGGAACCACAAGCGCCCTATTGGAATGTTCGCGATGTTGCAGCGCTTCGTTCGCAAAATGAATCTTGCGCACTTCTTATTGGCGGACCATCAAGAAGTGTGGAAACGCAAAGTTGGATTGAGTCAGGTTGGGCAACGGCACTTGAACCAGACCGCAATTGGTTGCGAGCGCATGCTCCCGTTATTCGGGCATTGGAAACAGAGGATCTTGCCAGAGATCCAGCCGCGGCTTCTGCACGAATTCCGCATACTGCTTGGGCTGTTGCCAAAGAAGGATTGCGCACTGGACCGGTGTTGATTCAAGTGCCACGCAAAGGTTATTTGCCGTTGTTGTCATGTCAGCAATGTCGCGAACCTGCTTTGTGTTCATGCGGCGGTCCGTTAGCGCTGAAATCTCGGCAAGGTGTTCCGCAATGCATGTGGTGCGGCGCACTCGCTGGCAATTGGGCTTGCACGAACTGCCACAGTAATAAGTTCCGAGCTTCTGCCACTGGAGTAGAACGAACAGCAGAAGAATTCGGCCGGGCCTTTCCGGGTACGCCAATTATTTGGTCGTCGGGCGAAAGCATCCATCGTGAGGTTGATTCCACACCTGCACTCGTGGTTGCTACTCCTGGAGCCGAGCCCATGGCCGTAGATGGCTATGCGGCAATCGTGTTACTTGATGCTCGAACGCAACTCATGCGAGCAGGGCTACGAGCCAGCGAGGAAGCCGTGCGGCGATGGTTTGCAGCAGCGCTATTAGCTAGACCTAAGGCTCACATTGTCATTACGGCCGATCATGCGCTTACGGCAGTGCAGGCGCTTGTGCGTTGGGACGCCGGCTGGTTTGCCATGCGTGAACTTGCTGATCGCAAGGCCACCGGTTTGCCACCTGATTCGCGGGCCGCGGTTATCACGGGCGAGACCAACGACCTAGTTGCTGTTATCGCTGAAGTCGAGTCGGATCTGCAAGCACGAGTTCTGGGACCGACAGATGGTCAAGCAATTATTTTGGCTGATCGAAAGGATGGCGCAGCATTGGCCGCTCGACTACACGCCATTACGGCCTCTCGGTCAGCAAAGGCAGCCCTTGGAGCGGTCCACGTCCATCTTGACCCCCGGGATGTTCGCTAGTTTGACCCAAAGTAGCCGTTTTCTCCGTGTTACGCGTGTGACTACCGTGACTTATGGGGTTTGGTCGGTAGGGTCGCCGCATGGCGTCTCGTACGTCCGCACCAGCGCGTAAAAGTGCTGCACGCGGATCTTCCCCACGAGGCAGCGCGAAAAAGAGCGCTGCTCGTAAGAGTCCTGCACGTTCAAAAAAGGCTGCCCCTAAGCGGGTGTCAGCGCCGCTAGCTCCAGGGCCACTTGTTCGAGTAGTGATGTGGTTTGGCCGCATGCTGCGCGGGTTATGGCTGGGCCTAGCAACTGCAGTTGGCCATGTGGCGCGCAGTTTTGGCTCCGGAGCCCGTGATCTAGAAGCCCATGAACGTCGCGATGGTTTAGCCCTTGGCCTACTCGCCTTGGCTGTGGCACTCGTGGCTGGCGTGTGGTGTGGTGTAGATGCTTGGTTCGTTTCTGGACTTTCGATGGTGGCAGAGTCGTTAATCGGCGTACTCGCCGTCTTCTTGCCCGTCATTCTCGTGGTGTTGGCATGGCGCACGTTGCGGCATCCAGACGCCGCCTTCATTCCAGGTCGCATCCTGATTGGCTGTTCAGCTCTCACGGTTGGCTTCATCGGAATGTGGCACCTGCTGCATGGCACACCTGCTCCTAGTGATGGTGCGACGGCGATGAACTCAGCCGGCGGATTCTTTGGCTGGATCTTTTCGGCACCGCTGGCTAGCGCAGTTGGTCCGATCGTTTCGGGCATCGTGTTGCTTCTCCTGATGGCTTTCGGGGCCCTTATTGTCACTGCGACTTCATTGCACTCGGTCAAAGACCTCGTCGCTGCGCTCACTCATCGTGCTCGCGGTGGCAAGGCATCTGATTCAGATCAAGATGGCTCTGACTATGAAAGTGCAGAGCAGTCGGAGTTTGATTACGACGAAGATTTCCAAGACGAAGATGTGTTCCCAGAGGGACTAGCCGGGGATGAGCCTTTCATCGCACCAGTGATTGACGAAGATCACCGGCCTGCCGCTTTGCTGATGTCAGGAATCGCGCCAGTCGGTTCGGCGTCCATCGCCAATTTCCATGAGACACAAGGCATTGCAGTTGAAGGACATCCAGCTCGAAACGAGACGGTTGTTATCAGCGCGGAAAGTGAACCCAAGAAATCAACGGGTGTTCCGCGAGCCAAATTCCGTAAGAGCACCTACGTACTGCCACCTAGCACAATGCTGAAAAACGGTCCAGTGCCCAAGGCTGCAACGAAAGCCAATGAACTCGTAGTTGCTGCGCTCACAGAAGTTCTTGAACAATTCGGTATCGATGCAATTGTTTCCGGATTCATGCGCGGACCAACGGTCACTCGCTATGAAATCGAACTTGGACCAAGTGTCAAGGTAGAGCGTGTTACTGCGTTGAGTAAGAACATCGCCTACGCAGTAGCCAGTGCTGATGTGCGAATTCTGAGCCCGATTCCAGGTAAGAAAGCCATTGGTATTGAAATTCCCAATACTGATCGCGAACTTGTGGCTCTGGGTGATGTGTTGCGCAGTAAGTCTGCAACAGGCGAAGCGCACCCGATGGTTGCTGCGCTTGGCAAGGATGTTGAGGGCGGATACGTCGTTGCTAACCTGGCCAAAATGCCGCATATTTTGGTTGCCGGCGCTACTGGAGCAGGAAAGTCCAGCTGCATCAACTCCCTCATCACCTCGATTTTGATGCGCGCTACTCCTGATGATGTGCGCATGATCCTGGTAGATCCAAAGCGGGTTGAACTCACGGCTTATGAAGGTGTTCCGCACCTCATCACACCGATCATCACTAACCCTAAAAAGGCGGCAGACGCTTTGGCTTGGGTTGTCAAGGAAATGGATCGGCGGTACGACGACCTTTCGCATTTCGGTTTCCGACATATCGATGATTTCAATAAGGCTGTGAAAACAGGCAAGCTCACTTTGCCTGCTGGCAGCGAACGCGATCTAGCGCCGTATCCGTATCTGCTCGTTGTGATCGACGAACTTGCTGACTTGATGATGGTTGCGCCTCGCGATGTAGAAGATTCGATCGTGCGCATCACCCAACTCGCTCGCGCAGCGGGAATCCACTTAGTCATTGCTACGCAGCGACCAAGCGTTGACGTCGTGACTGGTTTGATCAAGGCCAACGTGCCAAGTCGGCTTGCTTTTGCAACTTCGAGCGTCACGGACTCACGAGTAATTTTGGATCAGCCTGGTGCTGAAAAGTTGGTCGGCCAAGGCGACGGCTTGTTCTTGCCGATGGGTTCAAGTAAGTCAATGCGTATTCAAGGTGCTTTTGTTTCCGAAGCAGAAATTCGCCAGATTGTGAATCACTGCAAGGCACAAGGTGAAGCGCAGTTCATCGAAGAAGTAATGAAGCCCGTTTCGACGATGAAGGAAGTCGATGAAGACATCGGCGATGACATCGACATCTTGCTCCAAGCCGTTGAACTTGTGGTGTCTACGCAGTTTGGCTCGACTTCGATGTTGCAGCGAAAGCTACGTATTGGTTTTGCCAAAGCTGGTCGCATGATGGACTTAATGGAATCACGCAGCATCGTTGGGCCAAGTGAAGGTTCCAAGGCCAGGGAGGTCTTGATTAAGGCCGATGACCTACCTGGAACTATCGCGATGCTTCGCGGTGAATAAAGGTCACTCACAGTTAGGCACGTCGGCGTGAGTTCCGGGTTTCCGGGATACTTTGTATGAGACCTTTCACTCAACCTTTTCGATCAGTAGAGTCGATATAACACCGAGGAGGGAATTGCGATGAGCGTTGGTTCCAGACTCGAGCAAGCACGAGTAACCGCAGGTCTGTCCCTAGAAGATCTGGCGCAGATCAGTAAATTGCGAGCTTCAATCTTGCGTGCCATGGAAGCTGGCGATTTCAGCCACTGTGGGGGATTGGTCTACGCCCGAGGGCAATTGCGAGCATTGGCCCCCGTTCTCAACCTGGATCCAGACGCGCTGGTCATGGAGTTTGGCCTTGAGGTCCAAGACGGCCTGCATGGCTCGGGAACTGAACCTGAATAAGGCAACTACACTTAATGAGTGTCCCGGCCCTCTGTAGCAATCGTCACCCTTGGGTGCGCGCGTAATGAAGTTGATTCCGAAGAACTCGCAGGTCGCTTAGCGGCCGGTGGCTGGGATCTCGTTGAAGACGCCGAAAATGCGGATGCGGTCTTGGTTAACACCTGTGGATTCGTTGATGTTGCGAAGAAAGATTCGATCGACGCGATCTTGGCTGCTTCGGATCTGAAATCTTTGGGGAAAACTCAAGCGGTCGTAGCTGTGGGTTGCCTGTCGGAACGTTACGGAGCAGACCTGGCAGCTGAACTTCCCGAAGCAG
>Ga0114958_10002136_pt1 | contig 14990 bp, 14 predicted proteins | sample C_130208_EF_Meta_FD_89577 | JGI IMG/M metagenome (GOLD analysis project Ga0114958, IMG submission 89577) | Freshwater microbial communities from Lake Croche, Canada to study carbon cycling - C_130208_EF_MetaG | ecosystem: Environmental > Aquatic > Freshwater > Lake | place: Lake Croche, Canada... | reverse complement strand
CGCAATGCCGCCAGTTCTTCCACCACGAAGGCCACAATTTCTTTGCTGCGCACTTCATCACGTTTTGTTTCTGGCACCAACAGTGGGTCCGCATTCAACAAAGGATCGGAACGGGCCGGGGCTTTGCCAACTAAGGCCTCCCCTAAATGATCGCCAAAACTGGCGACCAAATCCAAAGTGGGCTCTTTGTGTGTCGCAGTCGGTTTGGCAAACGGGTTGTCATTGTCGAACGGGTGACTGTCGCCAAAGGCTGTGGTCATTTCCACGGCCACAACCAACTCGGTTTGCCCCCCCACACGGTGGTTGGCAATGATCAGCACGTCGGGGCCATACAAACTCATGGCTCGCTCGGTCGCGCTGCGGGTATCTCGGGCAAGGATGCGTTTGAGTTCCATGGCGTGGCTGCTAGGTGTGCAAAAAATTAACGTGTCTCGGCATGCACGGTGTGCACGACCTTGACGCTTTGGTCATCTGGAATCTCGCTGTAGGACAGCAAGGTCAAATCGTTGACGCGGTAACGTGCTGCACGCGACAACCAAGGGCGAATGGTGGGAGACACGACCAATACTGCAGGGTGCCCCATCTCTTCGACCGCACGCGCGCCATCACGCAACGCGGCAAACAAGCGTTCGGCCAAGCCGGGCTCAATGGCCATGTTTTGTCCGGGCGCACTTTGCTGCAACACGTTGTGCAAAAGTTGCTCCAAGCCTGGGTCCAGCGTCATGACCGACAAAGAATTCGATTCATCCACCAGGCTTTGCACAATCATGCGGCCCAGCTTAGGGCGAACAATGGCGGTCAGTTGATCGGGTTCTTGCGTGCGACTGGACGCTTCAGACAAGGTTTCCACAATCGAGCGCATGTCGCGAATCGACACCGATTCATTGAGCAGGTTTTGCAGTGTGCGGGTCACGACACCCAAAGACAATTTTCCAGGCACCAAATCTTCGACCAATTTAGGCGCCTTAGCGGCCAATTTATCCAGCAGTTGTTGCACCTCATCGTGGCTGAGCAAATCAGAAGCGTTGTCGCGCAACACTTTGTTCAGGTGGGTCGCAATGGCCGTGCTGGCGTCCACCACGGTATAGCCCAATGTCCGGGCATGGTCACGTTCGGCCGGATCGATCCAGACCGCATCCAGGCCGAAAGCCGGCTCTTTGGTCGCTTGACCTTCAAGCGGCCCATAGACCTGACCCGGATTGATCGCCAACTCACGGCCGACCTTGACCTGGCCTTTGCCGCGAGCAACACCTTTCAGCACAATGTGATAGGCATCGGGGTCGATGTTCAAGGCATCACGAATACGCACAGATTGCACCAAAAAGCCCAACTCGGCAGACAGCTTTTTGCGCACCCCTTTGACGCGGCTTAACAACTGGCCACCGGTTTCGGGATTGACCAAGGGAATCAAGCCATAGCCAATTTCCAAGCCGATCAAATCGACCTGGTCGACATCGTCCCAATCGAGTTCTTTCGGCTCATCCAAAGCTGCTTGGGCTGCCGCTGTCACGGGCTCTGCGGCGGGCTGGTCACGCCTTTGCAAAATACCCCATGCAATGGCGGCGGTACCCAACGACAACGTGAGAAAAACCAAATGCGGCATACCCGGCACAGCGCCCAAAATGGCCAAGATGCCCGCAGCCAAGAAGAGTGCGGTGGGATTGGCCAACTGGGTAGTGGCCTGCTCCGTCATGGACTCCGAGGTGGTCACACGGGTCACGATGATGGCTGTTGCCAAAGACAAGAACAGCGATGGAATCTGCGCCACCAGGCCATCACCGATGGTCAGCAGGGTGTAGATGCGACCTGCCTCGCTGAGCGACAAATTGTGCTGCCCAATACCGATGGCCAAGCCACCAATCAGGTTAATGACCAAAATCAACAAGCCAGCGACCGCGTCGCCGCTGACAAATTTGGAAGCACCGTCCATGGAGCCGAAAAAGTCAGACTCTTGGGCCAACTCTTCGCGTCGTTTTTTAGCCGTGTCCTGGTCAATCACACCCGCGTTCAAATCAGCGTCAATTGACATTTGCTTGCCAGGCATGGCATCCAATGTGAAGCGTGCATTCACCTCGGAGACGCGCCCTGCACCCTTGGTCACCACAATGAAGTTGATGATCATTAAGATTGCAAAGATGATGAAGCCGACCACGTAGTTGCCGCCGATGACGATCTCGCCAAAGGCCGCGACCACTTTACCGGCAGCATCGTGCCCTTCATGGCCGTTGACCAAAATCACGCGGGTGGAAGCCACGTTCAAACCCAACCGCAACATCGTCGCAAACAACAACACCGACGGGAAAGATGAAAACTCGAGTGGCTTGCGCGTCCCGATCGCGATCATGATGATCACCAGACTACAGGCAATATTGAACGTAAAGAGAACATCCAAAAGCAAAGGTGGCAACGGAAGTACCAACATGGCCATGATCAGGAGCACCAACGCAGGCAGACCCAGTCCAGAGTAATCAAACCGGGACAGGTTCTGTCGGAAAGTTGAAAGGGACAAAGTGCTCATGTCTGCATGGCCTCAGGCAGCGAGCCTGGAGGCTTTTTTCCATTCGAAAAATGTAGTCAAAGTACGGTGGATGCAGCAAAGACCATGCCACATTGAATTCCGACACTCTGTCCAGAAATTCCCGGATCTTGGTGGCAAAACCTGTCCGGTCACGGTTTTTGCTAACACCATGGCACCGGCCTTGTTTTCTTGACCGGAAAGCACATAACCACGGACACGCCATGGACGCCTCATTGATGTTTTCTGCCCCGGCTCACCCCCCGGCAACGCCTGTCTCACCACATGTTTCTGCAACCGCTCACGCGGAAAACCATGTCGTCAGCAAAGACACGGTACAACACAGCACCCACAGCACACAGAGCGGCAAAAGATTTGCTGGACTGATGCGAGATCTGCTGCCGACACACGAGCGGCAAAGAGTTGCCGCTGAGACGGCACCCGATCCTTCCGCTCTGAAATCAGAGACCCTGGGTGAGGAACTGGAGGTCATCACCGCAAAGAGTGACCAAGCTGATACGGGCAGTTTGTCGGCCTTTGCCCGTGCGCAGGGATTGGACGAATCGGCCGTGATCGCTTTATTTGGCGAAAAACCCACACCCGGCATACCGTCTACGCCCAGCCTCGATGGCGCTGCCGCCTTGAACGCCGCACTGTTGAACGCACAAACGATCAACCCAAATGCACAAACGATCGACCTGAGCCTCCAAACACAGCTGCCTGTTGACGCCGCCACCCCCTCAGTCGACCTGAACCCCGATGTGGCCTGGCTGGCACAAAACCTCTCAGCGGAGATCACGGTTCTAGTGAGTTCATTGGGTCCAGCGCCCACCACAGCGCCCACAATAGCGGTCAATGCGAGCACACCGCCCACCGCAGTGGTCAATGCGAGCACACCGCCCACAATAGCGGTCAATGCGAGCACACCGCCCACCGCAGTGGTCAATGCGAGCACATTGACCACCGCCAACTGGCTGGCAACGCTCGTGACTTCCATGGCAACGGCCCCCACAGAAGCAACGTCGCAAGGCATGCCCAGCGCCTCTGCATCTGAAATAATCCCTTCCACTTTGCCCCTGGTGCCGACAGGGGTGTCAGCGTTAGCAAGCCCACTCTCAATGGGCTTGGCCAATGTGGCACCACCTTATGCACCACTGGATACCAGCACCGCCATTTCAGCTGTCAGCGATGTCGACGACTTGGCCCCTGTGGTGCCAACCCCTCAAGATGCCATGCGGATTCGTCTGGTGCCCGCGTGGGAAAACGTCACCCAAAAACTTCATCTGATGAGTGGCACCGCAATGACTGTCGCCTGGGGTGCCTTGACCACCGCAAGCATGGGGGCTCCCATCCGGTCCATCGCCCTCGACTTGCGAGATTCTGCCAAGCAAGAAGTCAATGCACTCGATGCGATGGATTTGAGCACCAACACGGACAACAACTTGAACAGCTTAGGGGCGGATTTGAACCGCACCACGGCAACCGGTACGCCACTCCCCGCCAGTGCGCAAACTTTGCCGGGCATGGCCCAAACCGAGCGTCAGGCACATTACCAGCAACTGTCTGACCGACTGGGCCAAGCCATGGCCGAGCGACTGCAAAGCCAAATTGCCCGCGGCGAATGGAAGCTGCAAATGCGGCTGAACCCCGCCAGCCTGGGCCGAATTGACGTGGAACTGGACATGCACGCCAAGGGCTTGGACGCCATGTTCCGATCTGAAAACCCGCTCACGCGGGAGTTGATGGCCCAAAGCATGCCCAAACTCAAAGACGCTCTGACACAATCTGGCATGGCAGTTGCTTCGGTTTGGGTGAACAGTGACGCTGGCCGTCAATCTGGTGGAAATCCGACACCCCAACGGGAACCGGCTCCACACGCTGATAAGGAAGCTTCAGCTTCGGCTGACACGGTGACGAAGGCTGTCACGAAAGAAAAACGAACGCCTGACGGATTTGACGTCTTGGCGTGATCCCCGCGACCTGAAAAGGCCTTGGGGCGCATTGTTTGAACCTGTATTCACAAGAGGTGACCCATGGCTGAAGAAGTTGTAGCGGAAGTCGAAGCGAAACCGAAGAAACCGATCCTGTTGATCATTCTCGGTGTGGTGGGACTGATCGTCCTGGTGGCGGGCACCGTGGTGGCCACGCTGTTCTTGACGGGCGCATTCGATCCCAAGCCCCCTTCAGCGCATGATCTGGAGGCCGCTGCGGCTGCAGGCGCTGATGGCCACGGTCCGTCCAAAGAAGACTGTTTGCCCAAGAAGAAGGAAAAGGGCGAGGCCAAGGCAGACGCCAAACCCGACCCGCATGCCAAACCCGATGCCCATGGCGCAAAAGATGCCGGCAAAGACGCCAAAGCAGATTGCCCCAAAGGGCCTCCAGGCAAAGTGGCCAAGTCTACGCCAGAGCTGACGCGCTTTGAAAAAACCTACATGCAAATTGACAAGGAGTTTCTGGTCAATTTAAGTGGCTCCAAAAAAGTCATGTCGGTTCAAATGGCCGTCATGACGCACTATGATGACCGGGTGTTCGAAAACATCAAGAGACATGATTTCGCCTTGCGCTCGACTGTGATGGACGTGATGCGCATGACCACCGAAGCCGACCTGGTCAAGCCTGAGTTCCGTAAAGATTTAGCACAAAAAATCAAAGATGCCATGAACACCTTGCTGGAAAAGTTCGAGGACTTTGGCGGCATCGAAGACATTTACTTCACCAACTTCATCGTGCAGTGACGCGCAACGTGCAACGGATACCATGGCATCTTCCCTGCTGACCCAAGACGAACTGAACGTTCTCGCCGAAGGCGTGACGGATGGCTCGATCCCGGTCGACACCGGTTTCAACACCTCAGCGCGGGTCAAAAAGCACGACCTGGCCAGCGAAGACTCCAGTTTGGGGGTGAACATCACCTCCATCGACATGATCAACGAGCGGTTCATCCGCACGTTTCGTTTGGGCCTCTTGGAGATGCTGCGCACCACGCCACGCATCAACCCCAAAAGGGTGGAGATTGTGCGCTTTGGAGATTACCTCAAAAGCCTGACCCCGCCCTTGTCGGTCAATATGGTTCGGATGAACCCCTTGCGCGGCAACTCCTTGGTGGTCATCGATCCCACGGTGGTCTTCAGTTCACTTGACAGTTTTTTTGGCGGCTTTGGCCGAGGCGTAGGACAACTGCCCTCTGGACGTCTGTTCACCCCCACCGAATTGCGCATCATCAAGATGATTTTGGATGTGTTTTTCAAGTCACTCAAAGATGCCTGGTCGCCCGTGATGGAACTGGACTTCGATCTGGTGAGCCAAGAGATCAACCCTCAGTTTGCGCAAATTGCCGACGAAAACGACCTCGTCATCCTGACCCGATTCGACTCGGAAGGCAACAACGATGCCCCTGGCTTTATCGACTTGGTCTATCCCTACGCCTCACTCAAACCTGCACGGGAATTGCTGCGCAACCGGGTGCAAACTGGTGACGGCAATGAAGACTCCGAAAAGCAATGGCATATTGAACTGAGTTCGGCAGTGGACAATGCGTCTCTCGAAATGCGGGTCCTCATGGGCTCCATTGAATCTTCTTTTGGTCAAATCGAAGAGATGCAAGCTGGCGATGTGCTTTACTTCAAAAAACCAGACAGTGCCAAACTGCTGATCAACGGCATTGCCGCTTTTGAAGCCCAAGTCGGCACCATGGGCACCCAAGCAGCCGTGCTGATAGAACGCCCCGTCAACCCCGATCTGCAGTGAACTTCACAGGACAAGCAACATGAGCGAAAACGAACACATGGCAGACGACAACGAGTCGGGTCAAATCAATTCAGACGTACTGCAAAACATCACCGTGACCTTGTCGATCGAGGTAGGTCGCGCCATGATCAAAATCCGCGACCTGATGCGCTTGTCGCAGGGCAGCGTGGTTGAGCTGGACCGTATTGCAGGTGAACCGCTGGACTTGTTGGACAACAACACCGTGGTTGCACAAGGTGAGATCGTTCTGGTCAACGAACGCTATGGCATCCGTTTGACCCGCGTGGCACCGGCCTCCGAACGCATGAAAAATTTGTGAGAATCAAATGAATGCTGGCCTGAATGGAATGGATGCACTGCGCATGTTAGGCAGCATGGCTGTGGTGATCGTTTTGTTGCTGGCCGTTCTGTGGGGGCTCAAGCGCGTCCAAAATAAAATGCTCACAGCGACTCACTCTGGTCGCATGCAGGTCCTTGAAACACAGAGTATCGGACCTCGCCAGAAGATCGCTTTAGTGCGTGTTGGCGACAACGAGGTACTGCTCGGCATCACGCCCACACAAATCAATGCATTGGGCAGTTGGCAAGCCGCCTCGGGCCTTGTCAAACGCGGATCTCAAGATGACGCGTAACCAAAAGTATTTCTGGTCGGCAATGGCTTTGCTGGCTTTGTTGGCCTTGCCCGTGGCCGCCATGTCGCAAGGCATGCCCTTGGTGAATGTCACCGGAGGCAAAGGCGGTACCCAATACAGCCTGACTTTGCAACTGCTGGCCTTGATGACGTCACTGACGTTGTTGCCTTCGTTTTTGCTGATGATGACTGCATTTATCCGCATCATCATCGTTTTGTCTATCTTGCGGCAGGCTCTGGGCACGGGCCAAACGCCCCCCAATACCGTCCTGGTCGGCTTGGCGCTGTTTTTAACACTGTTCATCATGACCCCCGTGCTCAACGACGTGTACGTCAATGCACTGGTGCCTTACATGGAAAAGGGCATGAGTTTTGACAAAGCCCTGGCGGCGGCCGAAGGGCCCATTCGCGGTTTCATGATGAAACAAACTCGGGAAGACGACATTGCACTGTTCATGCAAATGGCGCGCAAAGGCGATGCCATGAGCCCTGAAAGTGTGCCATTCACAACCCTGGTCCCGGCGTTCATCACCTCTGAACTCAAAAGCGCTTTCACCATTGGCTTTCTGATTTACATCCCCTTTGTGGTCATCGACTTGATTGTCGCCAGCGTCTTGATGTCCATGGGCATGATGATGCTCTCGCCGATGATGATTTCGATGCCTTTTAAATTGATGTTGTTTGTATTGGTCGACGGTTGGAGCCTGATTCTCGGATCAGTGGCCGCCAGCTTTGTCACCTGAATATTTGGGAGTTGAACCATGGACACCGCTGCTGTTGTAGATATAGGCCGAGAGGCCTTGTGGATGACTGTGCTGATTTCAGCGCCCTTGCTCGGGGTGTCTTTGGTGGTCGGCTTGGTGATTGGTATTTTGCAAGCCGCCACATCGATTAACGAAGCCACGCTCAGCTTTATTCCCAAGTTGGCTGCACTGGCTTTGACTTTGGCTGTGGTGGGCGGCTGGCAATTGGCCACGCTCATCGATTACACCCGCAGTATCTTCCAACGTATTCCGAGCCTCTTTGCCTGAAACGCCCGGGGTCAACACGTCATGAACATCGAAGCCACTGAACTCATAGCGCGTTTTTACGCGCTGTTGTGGCCGATGATGCGCATCTCGGCTTTACTGATCGCTGCACCTGTTTTTTCTTTGCGTGCCTTGACTTTGAGAATCCGTATTTTGTTTGCTCTGTCTTTGACTTGGATGGTCTACCCCCTGCACGACTGGCCCACCATCGACCCACTGTCTCCTGCGGGTTTATTGGAAATTTTCAACCAATTGAGCATCGGTCTGATCATGGGATTGATGCTGCAAGTGGTCACGTCCGCGATTTTGCTGGCGGGCCAGGCCATCTCCAACTCTGTGGGCTTGTCGATGGCGACCATGATCGATCCGAACGTAGGTAACGTGCCCGTGATTGGGCAGTTCCTGCTGGTCATGTCAACCCTCATATTTGTAGGCTTGGGCGGGCACGCCATGTTGTTGGCCCTTGTGCTTGACAGTTTCAACAGCATGCCCATTGGACAAAGCCTGATGGGCCCAGCGGCTTGGGGCCAATTTGTGACCTGGAGTTCCATGATTTTTCTGGGTGGACTTTTGACCGCTTTGCCCGTCATGGTGACTTTATTGTTCATCAACGTCGGCCTGGGCGTTGCCACACGTGCGGCACCGAGTTTGAATATTTTTTCGCTCGGCTTTCCCGCCATGGTGGTGGCCGGGTTTTTGGTCATGATTTTGAGCTTACCCAGCATTGGTGGCCGCATTCAATGGATGTGGCTTCAAGGCCTCACGCAAACACGCAGCCTGGTTGGCTTGCCCTGAACGGATGACACGCCATGAGTGAAAGCGATTCATCAGAAAAAACCGAAGAGCCGACGGCCAAAAAGCTACGCAAGGCGCGTGAAGACGGCCAAGTTGCACGCTCCAACGAACTGCCGGCGGCGGCGGTCACCATTGCCGCCATGTTGATTTTGCTTATGATTGGTGGCGTCTGGATGGCGCGCCTGGCCACGCAGTTTGCGGCGGGCTTCACCATTGACCGCAAAACACTGGACTCGCCCAACCTGCTGCCCCTTGCCTTTGCGCAACAAATGGGCGACGGTCTGTTGTTGATACTCCCCTTGTTGCTGGTCACGGCAGTGGTTGCCATTTTGGCCAGCGGGGCCACAGGCGGCTATTTGTTTTCCGCCAAAAGCTTCTTGCCTGATTTCAGTAAATTGAGTTTAGGCGCCGGATTTACCCGGATGTTTGGCACACGTGCCATGGTCGAATTGCTCAAATCCATCGCCAAATTCAGCTTGATCACCACGGTATTGTGGATACTGATCACCAAACATTTGAATGAACTTCTGCTCATGGGTCAGATGAGCTTAGAACCCGCACTCACAGCGGCAGGCTTGCTGATCGCTGAGTCTGCCGTTTGGTTGTCATTGTGCTTACTGTTCATTGCCTTGATCGATGCGCCTTACCAACGCTATGCTTTCATGAAGCGCATGCGCATGACCAAGCAAGAAATCAAAGACGAGATGAAGGACATGGAAGGTAGCCCTGAAATCAAGGGCAAGATCCGTCAACGCCAACGCGAGATGAGCAACGCGCGGATGATGCAAAAAGTCAAAGATGCAGACGTTGTGATCACCAACCCCGAACACTTTGCGGTCGCGCTGTCTTACGACCCAGGAGGTGATGGTGCCCCTATTTTGCTGGCCAAAGGTACCGACCACATGGCGGCCAAAATCAGAGAAGAAGCCAAAGCCAACGGCATTGAAATTTTCGCGTCACCCGCTTTGGCGCGTGCCATTTATTTCACCACCAAAACCGATCACTTCATACCAGAGGCTTTGTACTTTTCGGTGGCACAAGTTCTCGCCTACGTTTTCAACTTGGCCCAAATTCGTCCTGGCGTGCAACCCATGCAGAAGCCATCACCGAAATTACCACCATCGATGCAATTTGACGTCGACGGCAAGTTGATCAATCCCTAAGGAGCAGACTTCATGCGCGATCTGCCCAGCTCTGTCCCTGCTGAACTGTCTGACTTTTTCTTCGATCCTGAAGACCGTCTGCAGATGGACAGTTGCATCACCGGTTTGACACGTGATGGTTTGAACCTGGCCGTCATGTCCTCACATGCAGCCGCCCTGGAGCACTATGGCGCCTTGCTGATCGCGCGACTTCGCAAATTCACACCCACCAGCAAAATTGAGGTCTACTTTCCTGCGAGCCCTGACGATTTGCTGGCCCGTTTCAACCAGGCTTTGGCCAACCAGTCCTTGGCACAGGCCATGCAAGGGCGCAAGAATATATTGGCCACCCAGTTCTGGGTGCTCAACAATGCCGCCTCTTTACCAGAGCATGAACTCAACTTAATTGCCAGCCTGGTGCAAAATTTCCCTGGCGCCAACATCCGCCTGATTTTGTTTCTCGACACCTCACGCAAACAAAACCAAACCCTGGATTCATTTGGAAAAAATGTCCTGCGTTGGGACATTGCCTTACCCAACGCAGAGCAAAAAGAAGATTTGCTGGCGCAGGCCAAAGGAACAGCCCAACTCAAGGCCGTTCGCGCATTCCTCAACCGTTTGAGTAACTCCACATCCCCTTCGAACATTCAAAGCCCCCCCAAAAGCAGTGTTTTTAAAAACCCTTTCGCCAAAATCAAACTCAACAGCGCTGTCAAGGTACCGAATTGGAACCGGTTGAAATGGGCCGCTTCGATCGCAGGCCTGCTTGTCTTTTCGGCCGGCATGGTGGCTTGGCAGCACCCTGAATCTTTCAGGTTCCTCTACCCCTCTGCGCAGCCAGAGGTGGTGCAAGACGTGCCAGAAAATAAGAGCCCCAACCCGACAGGCAAAGGCAAAGCCAGCGACACGACAAAAACAGCCAAGATTCCCGAAAAGACAGCCGAACCCAAGCCAGAACCCCCCAAATCACAAGCAGCCGATCTTGTTGACGAACTCCCCAACGAGGCTGCCATGGGACAAGCGTGGCTGAAGCAATTACCGGCAGGCACTTATTTGGTTCGTCACTATGGCCTGCCCGTTTTCAAGAACGTTCTCACTTGGCAGCAAAGCCGTGCCAATCTGAAAAATGGACATATTGTGGCCACCTACAAACCGGGTGAAAAATTGGCGCAATTTGTCTTGGTAACGGGCCCCTATAAATCCAGAGCCGAAGCCATGGACATGACGCGTCAGTCCCAAACGCCTCGCTTTGCTTACCCCATCACATCCGATGCACTGGCCGAGCGGCTCACCCCTCGCCCCAATACCGCCGCTGAAAAACCCAAGGAGGCCCGCCAATGAGGAAAGAACCCGAAATCTTTTCAAGCCTAACGCCCCACGAAGTCCATCTGGCGGAGGGAAGTCATACGGCCTTACACAAAACGGCCAACCCCATGCAGCCTCAAATTCGGCGCGCCGAAGTGAAAAAGGACGAGGCCGAAGAAATCATCACAATATCTGATGGCGTCAGTGTAAGCAAACTGCCTGAGACGCTTGGGCTTGCGCCAGACGCCTCATCCGAGCCACCCGATGTCCTGCACCAAGCGACTGAGCAAGCCATAGAAACCAACCTAGCGACTTTTGACAAGAGCACGGTGGCTGAGTCGCTTGGATTTGCTTCGGAGGCTACATCCGAGTCGCACGATGTCCTGCACCAAGCAGTTGACGAAGCCATAAAAACCAACACAGCGCAGTTGGGTGAGAGCACACTGTCTGAGCCGCTTGGATTTGCTTCAGACGCCACATCCGAATCGCACGATGTCCTGCACCAAGCGGCTGAGCAAGCCATAGAAACCAACACAGCGCAGTTGGCTGAGAGCACAGTGTCTGAGGCGCTTGCACTTGCTCAAGACGCTACATCCGAGCCGAACGATGTCCTGCACCAAGCGGCTGAAGAAGCCAGAGAAACCAACATAACTCAGTTTGGCGAGAGCACAGTGTCTGAGCCGCTTGGACTTGCTTCAGACGCTACATCCGAGCCGCACGATGTCCTGCACCAAGCGGCTGAAGAATTCACAGAAACCAACATAGCGCCTTTTGGCGAGAGCACAGCGTCTGAGCCGCCCGAAGTTCTGCAGCAAGCGGCTGAGGAAGACATCGACCCCAACTTAGCACCGCCTGAACCGTTTGAAATGTTGATGGGTGAGTCGCCCTCGCTGGACACAGAGCAAGACACTTCTCTTGCAGCGCCCCAGGTGACTGAGGACTTTCAAGAACCCGACACAGAGAGCCCAGTCGAGCCCACGCTTGAGACAGACATCGCGCCCCTAGAGCCTGTTGCGCCCGTGTTCATGGAAGAGATGAACTTCCCCGCGCGGGTGGTGAAATTGAAAGTAGCCAACGACAAAATACGCAGCCAAATTGAAGCCCTTGAAAAACCGCTCTTCGCGCCGATAGTGGAGTCAGCCCCTGCGGCAAAAGCCAAAGGCAAAGGCAAAGGCAAAGAAGAGACAAAACCATCCAAAGGCCATTGAGCCTCAACCGGACAGACCATCATGACCGAACACACCGCCCCTACGCAAGACGACGCCTCTTCAGGAGTCTCCGAGCTTGAAGACATCAAACGCACCGTCATGGACTCAGGCGATCTGGCCAACCGGGCTGCGCTCTTGGCCACCACCGCCACCACCGATTTGCGCACAGTGACCCAACAACTGGGCATTGACATGGCCAAGCAGCAAAAGCAAGTCCTGATGCTGATGGGCATTGGGGGGGGCTTGATGCTGATTGCTGCGGCTGTTTTCGGCACCATGGCCATGAGCCTGCAAGGTCGCGTCAAGCAACTCGATTCGATGGTCACGGTGGTCGGCAAACGCATCGGCGAACTGGACAGTTCCTTGGAACTGGTGGGCTCCGTTAACGAGGCATTGCAAGAGTTGGTCGGCAAACAAGAAGGCATCGCCACTGCGCAAGCCAAGATGGACGTTCGATTGGATGAAATGGCCAAATCGGCCCAAGCCATGGCCGAAAAAGCAGCCGAAAAACCCGCCGAAAAAGTAGCCGCCAAAGCCGCCCCCGTGGACCCCGGCATGGCCAAACAAGTGCAAAGCCTGGACGGTCGTCTGCAAGCGCAAGCCGTTGCGCTCAAATCCATTGCCACCCAAATACAAGGTTTACAAGGCTCTGTGGGTGATGCCGGTGGCCTGCGCCGCGAAATGGAAACCATGGCCAAACAGCAACGTGATCGCCAAGCCGCCGAAAGCGCCGCCGCCGCAGCGGTTGTGGCTGCTCAACGGCAAAGAGAGAAAATGGTTCAATACCCTAGGCTGTCTGCCAACGATGCGCCCGCAGCTTCTCCCAATGTGATGGGAGCGCAGGCAAAGCCAGCTGACAAATAAAAGAGATCAGTTTGGCCTCAAAGGGCCACACTTTTACCCTGTAGAAACGTTCAACACGCCTTGGCGTAAATCGTATTTGTTGAGTTTTTCTATCAAGGTCGTGCGCTGTAAATTGAGCATGCGCGCAGTCTGCGAGACATTGCCATTCGTGCGTGCCAAGGCCTGAATAATCAAGTCACGCTCTATGTCCGCCAAGCGGTCTTTCAATGACAAGCCTTCATCCGGCAAACAAGACATACCCTGCGCAAGCATGATGATGTCTTCCACTGGATTGTCTTCCAGCTCATCCAACAAACTCGACTTGACAGCGCTGTAAATCGAAGTCACCTTGGGCGGCTTAGGTGCCACGGGTTTCAGCGAAGTCGCAGGGTGCACGCACCGCTCAGCTTGCAACTTGGCCAAACCCTTGGGCAATAAATCAGCGGGTACGTTACCCAAACTCAAATGCTGACCCGCGAAAAAAGTGCTAAAGCGATCGACTAAATTAGACAACTCGCGCACATTACCTGGCCAAGCATAGGCCTGGAGTGCGTCCAAAAAATCATCGGTAAAGGTGATCGGCTGTGCCCCGTTTTGGATGCAATTGCGAGAAAAGTGGGTCAACAATTCAGGCACATCCTCCGGACGCTTTCTCAGTGCGGGCGTTTGGAGCGGCAGGACGTTCAGTCGGTAATACAAATCTTCGCGGAAGCGCCCAGCCACAATTTGGGCCTCCAAGTCGCAATGTGTGGCCGCCACCACACGCACGTCCACGTGCACAGGCTTGTGGCCACCGACGGGATCGACCGTGCGCTCTTGCAAAACACGCAAGAGTTTGACTTGCATGTCCATCGACAAATCGCCAATTTCATCCAAAAAGATCGTCCCGCCATGGGCCAACTCAAATCGGCCAATACGGTCATTCATCGCACCGGTAAAGGCGCCCTTGCGGTGACCGAAGAGTTCACTCTCAATCAATTCTTTGGGAATCGCCGTGCAATTGATGGGCACAAAATTGGCCCCCGCGCGATTCGACTCGTCGTGCAACGCTCGCGCCACCAGCTCTTTGCCGGTACCACTTTCCCCAGTGATGAGGACGGTGGCCGTGGAGTTGGCAACCCGTGAGATCAAGTCCCGTATGGATTGCGCCGCTTCACTGGCACCTTTGAACGATGTGATGCGAGATGATTTGGACATGAAAAACAAGAAGGCTATTTCGTCAAATTTTTCGATACATTCGTGTATTGATATTTATTTAAACATAAATCAACAAAATTGACAATAATTAAATTTCATCAAAAGTGCACGTTGCATTGAGACAACACCCCGTAAAATTACAAATATGTCAAGATCAAAGCCCTCAAGTTCACCCCTTTCGAGTCGAATCAAAGGGTGTAGGACTTGGAGTCCTGGCTGTAAAGGAAACAACATGAACCGACTTTTGACTGCAGGCCTGATGGCCGGACTCATCTTTTTGACGGGTTGCAAATCGATCAACGTGGCTACAAGCAAACCCCCAGAGTCTGCCAACATGTTGGCACCTTTGGTCGAAAAACGCGAGACCTTGACCGCCACCGGTTATGCCGTGGTGAGCGTGCAAAACCACCGCAATGCGGGGCAACAACGTCTGATGGCCATCCGCGCCTCCAAGTTGGACGCCTACCGCGCCTTGACCGAACAGGTCTACGGTCTCCAAATTGACGCGTCCTCCACCGTGGCCGACATGACTGTGACCAGCGACAGTTTCCGCTCCAAAGTGGAAGGCGTGATCTATGG
>Ga0114958_10002135_pt1 | contig 14992 bp, 7 predicted proteins | sample C_130208_EF_Meta_FD_89577 | JGI IMG/M metagenome (GOLD analysis project Ga0114958, IMG submission 89577) | Freshwater microbial communities from Lake Croche, Canada to study carbon cycling - C_130208_EF_MetaG | ecosystem: Environmental > Aquatic > Freshwater > Lake | place: Lake Croche, Canada... | reverse complement strand
GCTATTTAACAATAATATGCATGCACAAAATTTAACCATTGATATAAGTAATCCTGGACAAGGGCCCAGCGCAGGTATGGTAAGGGTTACCAATGTTGGTGCAATAGGTGATAAGAAAGCAACAGTTTTAACTTATGAGGATGTGGAAGGCACTCCTTTTTGGGATGAACATTGGAATAGTGCTATTTTATATTTTAAATCGGGTGCTATTTATAAACTACCTAAGGCTAAATTAAATTTATATACAACTGAAGTACATTATACTAATGAAAAAGACGGCGAGCTAGTAGCTGAAACCAGTTTGATAGATAAAATTGTTTTTTTAAATAACAAGGATGCTACTAAAATTTCAGCAGTTTTTGCAGTACTACCCGATTATATTGACAATAAACCTGCAGGATTTTTTCGCGTGTTTAATAATGGAGCTTATCAATTAATTCTTTTACAAAAAAGTTTAGTGAAAGTAAGCCCATTTGATCCTTTAACCGGAAAAAATATAACTAGCTTTTTTACAAAATCTTATTATGGCATTTATAATAATGGAAAAACCATTCCATTAAAAGCATTAGATAGAAATAGTATTTTATCTGTGATCCCATTTAATGCAGCCGTGGAGCCTTGGATAAAAAATTCAAAAAATAAATTAAAATCCGAGGAAGATATTATTGCACTGTTAAATTATTATAATATCTTAGGGACAGCTAAATAATTTTATTTTTTTTTAGGTATTTTTTAAAATGAGTATACCCTAGCTTAAGATTAGTGCTGTTTATCCTTGAATTAATTTAGCAATGCTAAAGGCAGCAGCCGCAGCTATAGCTCCCGTCATCATTACTTTTACGCCACCCCACCAAGGATTCACTCCAGTCATTTTACTTTTAAAGAAACCAAAAATATATAAGCAAATTAATGTAATAGCTGCTGAAATTTTTAAACCCTCAATGGCATCTGTTACAAAAAAATAAGGTGTTAAAGGGACTAAGCCACCTGCAATATAACTGGTACCAATATTAAAAGCACTTTTTCTAGCTCTTTTAGGATCGGGCTCTTCTAAGCCTAACTCATGTTTCATCATAAATTCTACCCAACGCTTATCATCTTTAATAATTTCTTGAGTAGCTTCCTCGGCTGTGCTAGCACTTAAGCCCCATTCTAAAAAAACTTTACGAACTTCTTCTATCTCCACCTCTCTTTTATGTTTTAATTCCCAATATTCATTTTTTAATTCGCTAGCATAATGGTCTTGCTCGGTTTTACCTGCTAAAAAACCCCCTAGGCCCATGGCAATAGAGCCTGCTGCAATCTCGGCTATACCTGCTATCCATATAAGGTTCACATTTCCGTTTACTGCCCCACTCAAGCCAGCGGCTAAGGCAAAAGGAACGGTTAGTCCGTCACTCATTCCAATAACAATATCGGTAAGCATATCGCTGCTTTTTAAATGTTCTTCTAGGTGTAAATGGGTATCATTCATAAAAGCAATTTTAATGTAATTGGATTGTACCAAATTTAAGCAAAAAAGAATAAATTTAGCTAAGGAAAACTAAGCATTCATAGAAAACTGAGTTATATCATTTTTTACTTTTCTTAGACCTATAATAACCATAAAATTATTTTTTACTTTAATAACAAAATATGAAAACACCGGAAAAAAATAGCCGTCGTCGATTTTTAAAAAACTCAGCCGCTGTAGTAGCAGGTTTTTCAATTGTTCCAAGACAGGTTTTGGGTAGAGGCTTTTTAGCACCTAGTGATCAACTCACTAAGGGTATCATTGGTTTAGGTGGTATGGGTAGAGGGCATATTCCCTATGCGGGCACTCGAGTAGTAGCCATTTGTGATGTAGATAAAAAACATTTACAATCTGCAGCAGAACTAGTGGGAGGAAATATAAAAACTTTTCATGACCATAGAGAATTAATTGCACTACCAGAAGTGGATATAGTACATATTGCTACACCTCCTCATTGGCATGGTATTATGGCCATTGAAGCAGCTAAAGCGGGCAAGGACATTTGGTGTGAAAAACCAATGACTAGAACTATTGGTGAAGGAAAACGAGTGGTAGAGGCTGTTCAGCAGTATAAGCGTATGTTTCGTTTAAACACATGGTTTCGTTTTGAAGATAATTTTTATGGTATGAATACCACCGTGAAGCCCATAAAAAAATTAGTGGAATCTGGTTTATTAGGCTGGCCATTAACTGTAACAGTTAGTAAGACCACTGGTTTTGATTGGAAATTTTATTGGGTAGGAAAAACAAAACTAGAAGCACAACCTGTACCTGAAGAATTAGATTATGAAAGATGGTTAGGACCAGCTCCTTTTAAACCTTATAATGCACATAGAGTACACCAAACATTTAGAGGCTATTGGGATTATGATGGTGGTGGTTTAGGAGATATGGGACAACATTATATCGATCCTATTCAGTATTTTCTAGGCAAAGATGATACTAGTCCAATTTCTGTTGAAGTAGATGCAGAACAACAACATCCTGATGCTTGCGGCACCTTTAGAAAATTAACTTTCACTTATGAAGATGGATGTAAGATTATTTTAGATGGAGAAGACAAGGATCCAGGAGCAGCCTATATTGAAGGGCCTAAAGGAAAACTTTTTGCAGGCTTTAAATCGGACATTCCAAATTTAACAGAAAAATTAGCCATGATGCCAGACCCTGCACCACAGGTGACTAATTTTTTAGAATCGGTAAGAGAGAGAACACCTTTTGCACTCAATGAATCTAATGGTTTTAGATCTTGTACTATTATTAATATGGGGAAAATGGCATTACAATTAGGAAGAAATTTAAAATTTAATCCGGTTACCCAAGAATTTATTAATGACGAGGAGGCTAACAGATTAATTAACCCAGCAATGCGTTCTCCTTGGACCATTTAATCATTTAAAAAAAATTATGTACAATGAAAAATAAAATTTCTTATTTACTTATCTTCTTGATATTTGCAACTCAACTTCTAGCACAAGTAGGATCTGTAAAAAATACAATCAATAGCTTTCCTTACCAACACGCTGCTGAAGCTCAATCTGCTATCACTTCTATGCACACTTGGGGGAATGGACAATGGAAAGAATTAGTGCATTTATTAGATAACGATTCTTTAAAGCTAAAACCTACTTATGCTTTAAATGCTTATGTAAATGATGCCAGTTTAAATGCTGCGCTAAAACAACAGCTTGCTGAAAATTTAGCTGCCGTGTATGGATCTGCTAAAACTTTTTATGCGCGTGAATTTATAATTAAACAACTAGCCTTATTAGGCGATGATGCAGCAGTAAAATTATTAAGCAGTTTATTAAAAAATGAAAGCTTTGGGGGCAATGCAGCAAGGGCTTTAGCGAGTATTCACAGTGCCGCTTCAAAGCAAGCCTTAACAAAAGCTTTAAAAACAGCATCTGGAGAAAATGCAAAACATATACAAGCAGCTTTAGATAATTTCAATTTTAAATTACCAGCAATAAAAATAGCTAGCACTGAAAAACAAGTTGCAAAAACCAACGCACAAAAATTATTGGATTTACAAGATAGAATGGAAAAAGCAAGTACCCGATTGGAAAAAAGAAATATACTCTATGAGGCCTCCTTTATTCCAGGTTTTGCAAGTTTTATGTTGGTGAGTAAATCATTAGAGGATGAAACTATTAATAAAGAAGCTGCTTTAATTCTAGCACGCTTAGCCTTGAGCGATAAAAATATAAGAGGACCAGAAGTAAGAGCTAGCTTAGGAAAGGCAATAGGGCTTATACATGGCGTGGATAGCGCTGTATTAGTTTCTAAGCTTACACAGCATTTAATAAACATACCTTATGATAATGGATTTACAAACTTATTCAATGGTAAAGATTTAACAGGATGGAAGGGCTTAGTCATGAACCCCGTTGCTAGGGCTAAGATGAGCGACTCTGCATTAAAAGCAGCAGAACAAAAAGCCAATGAGAAAATGAAAAATGATTGGATCGCGAAAGATGGTCTTTTAGTATTTACAGGTCACGGTGATAATTTAGCGACAGAAAAAAAATATGCCGATTTTGAAATGTATGTAGATTGGAAAATTACAGAGAAAGGTGATGCGGGTATATATTTAAGAGGTAGCCCACAGGTACAAATTTGGGACACCAGTAGAAGAGAAGTAGGTGCCCAAGTAGGTTCAGGTGGATTATACAACAATATAAAAAATCAGAGCAAACCCTTGGTAGTGGCCGATAACAAAATTGGGGACTGGAATAATTTTCATATTATCATGAAGGGCGCGCAAGTAACCGTTTATTTGAATGGGGTACTGGTTACAGATAATATAACTTTAGAAAATTTTTGGGATCGCAAATCACCTATTTTTCCTAAAGAGCAAATTGAATTACAAGCCCATGGTACTTATGTAGCTTATCGTAATATTTATATAAGAGAAATTCCTTCTGACGAAAAAATAAGTTTATCTGAAGAAGAAAAAAATGATGGTTTTGTTTCTTTATTTGATGGTACTAATTTAGATAGCTGGACAGGTAATACTGCAGGTTATTTAGTAGAAGAAGGAGCAGTAGTAGTGAACCCTGATAAAGGAAGCGGAGGTAATTTATATACAAAGGAAGAGTACGCTAATTTTATTTATAGATTCGAGTTTCAATTAACACCAGGTGCAAATAATGGTATTGGCGTGCATGCTCCCTTAGAAGGAGATGCTGCCTATGTGGGTATGGAAATACAAGTATTAGATACTGAAGATGAAAAATATAAAAACCCACCCATACAGCCCTATCAAGCCCACGGCTCTTTATATGGTGTGATTCCTGCGAAAAGAGGTTTTTTAAAGCCTACTGGGGAGTGGAATCAGGAAGAAATTATGGTAAAAGGAACGCAGATTAAAGTAACCTTAAATGGTACAGTCATTACAGAGGGTGATTATGCAGAAGTTTCTAAGAACGGAACCGTTGACCACAGAGAGCATCCAGGTTTATTGAGAACCACTGGTCATCTTGGTTTTCTAGGCCATGGCGATGTACTTAGATTTAAAAATATGCGTGTAAAGGTTTTAGAAGAAGATAAAAAAGCTAAGAAAAAGAAGAGATAAAATAGTAGGCTTATATTTTAAAAGCCTACTATATAATAAAAAGCCCCGAAGAATTTGGGGCTTATAAAAATCATTAGAGATAATTCTTATAAGGCTTATATTTTAAAAGCCTTATAAGAAACAAAAAACCCTCCCGAAAATCGGGAGGGTTTTTTTATAGCTATTACTAGCTAAAGAAATTATTAAACTGATTAGTTAAATAAGTATCTAACTCCAATTTGTAACTGCCAACGAGAACCAATACTTGAAGATGGCGTATAAGCTCTTGTTTGAGGCGCTTGCTTAGTTTGATCTAAGAAAGGGAAAAGATAAATTGGTGTTTTTCCATCAGTATCGATTTTGCTAAATGATAAAGGTGAAGTTGTTGTTGGTACATAGAACACACCCCAATCTTTATTTAACAAGTTTGTTAAGTTGTAAATATCAGCAGTTAAACGAATCGTGTGCTTGTTTTTACCAGCAGTAAATCTAATGTCTTGCGTAAAGTTTAAATCTAATTTATGGGTCCAAGGTAATACGTAAGCATTTCTTTCAGCAAATTCACCTCTATGTTTAGATAAATAAGGGTTGTTAGAAATAAAAGTATTTAATTGATTCCATAAGGTAGTTTGATCTCTTTGATCAGGATAAGCAACACCATTAATAGTAACTGTGTTAGAGTTAGCTAATTTAATTTGTGAAGGATCTTTAGGGATAAACATTAAGTCGTTATAAGTAATACCATCTCCGTTAACGTCACCACTTACATAATAAGAAGTAGCGTAGTTAGGAGCGCCTTCATATACTAAACCAATAGAAGATAATAAGTTTTTAGAAAATTCTTTCTTATAAACCATGCTCGCAATAATTCTGTGTGGTAAATAGTTATTAGATAAACCAGCAACAAATTCATTAGGATTGTCATGTGTTGTTTTTGAACCCCACATGGTAGCTGCAGTAGAACCAGTCACCGCTGCATCATAAGCAACTTGTCTTGTATACGCTGCAGTAGCAATAAAGTTTTTAGTTACTTTTTGAATTTGTAAAGTTCCAGTTGCAGCATAACCAGCATTTGAATTGGTCATGTAAATAGCATTACCAATTGATGGGTTAGCAGCACTTGCTGTAACCTTACTACCAGAAACCATTTGAGATCCACCATAAGGATAAGAAGTTGTATAAGGGAATCTCCAACGACCATCTGTTAAACGTACTAAACCAGTAGAAGGCAATGCAATATTTTCGAATACTGAAGCATGTAATTGCTTAGTATAAGTTCCTTCTGCAGTTACTGTCCAACCATTGCCTAATTTTTTATCAGCCGCTAAAGTAGATTTAAATACTTGAGGGAATTTATAGTTAGGATCGGTTACGTTAATTGAATAAGAACTAGATAAACCAGCAGTTGCTTGAGGACGGTTTGCATTGATATCTGGTGAGAAATTGTAAGTAGTTCCGTTTGAAATACTTCCAAATAAAGCCATACCTGAGTTAGAAGCTTGGTTAGAAAGCCATACAAAAGGAGGAGCACCTTGGAATAAACCAGCACCACCACGAATTTGTAAAGTTTGGTCACCATATACATCATAGTTAAATCCAATTCTTGGAGAAACTTGAATAGCTGTACTTGGTTGAGAACCTGTATTCGCATGCGTTCCTTGATAGAAATGTGTTAATGTATCTACTACTGGGTTATACAAGAAAGTGTTGTAGAAATTTGTATAGTCAGCTCTTACACCATAAGTAATAGTTAACTTATCTGTAGCTCTGTATTTATCTTGAATGAAGAAACCGGCTTCAAAATCTTTTGGACCTACTAATGGGAAAGATCCGCCGCCTAATGTATAAGATAAATCATATCTACCAGCAGTTTTTGTTCCAGCAGCTGCTGCATAGAAATCGGCTAAACTATTAAAACGGTATGTTCCAGAATAGTTAGGAGAGAAACCGTTTAAATATTTTTTATAAGAAGATTGTGTTCCAACTGTAATCTCGTGGTTACCTGCGTAAAGAGATAAGATATCGTTGAATTGGAATACATCTGTATTTAATTTGTTACCGTAAGTATATAACTCATATCCAAAAGAAGTGAAAGGCTTACTACTTGAAATAGTACCTGTACCATCTAAGATATCCACCATTGGAAATTCTTTTTCAGATAATGCATTTCTGTAATCTCTTAATGCAGTATATCCTACTTGTAATTTATTACTCATTCTGTTAGAGAACTTTGTATTCAACTCAGCAATAAACACATTTGCGTTATTGTTAATTTGATAACCTGCACCATAAAAAGGTAAGGCTGTTGCACCAGCAGCTCTAGAGCCTACTGATCCACTATTAGAAGGAGGTTGATCACTAGAAGATTTTAAATAGCTATACTTTAAAGTAAAAGTATTGTTCTCGTCAATGTTCCAATCAATCTTAGCAGTTAAACGTTTAGATTTAGCAGCATAAGAATAATTTTGGTAAGCACCTGGATCGTAATTGTATTTTGATTTTAAGAAAGCAGCTAAAGCATCTAGGTCGGCAGCATTTGCAGCAGAAATAGTAGTACCGTTAGCAGGAGAAGAAGAAGTAGAAGCTGTCCAAGTTGTTGCAGGGAAAGACTTTTCTTCTTGCTCACCATTGATAAAGTAGAATAATTTATTTTTAATTAAAGCACCACCTACTGTGAAGCCTTTTAAATCATAATTGAAATCTTGCTTTGGAACAGTGATTGTATAAGGCGCTGCATTTACATCATATCCTTGCCAATCTTTATTCTTCTTGTATTCATAAACTGATCCAGTTGCAGTGTTGGCACCAGAACGAGAAACAGAGTTCACATTACCACCTACGAAACCACCTTGACGTACATCAAATGGAGAAGTGTTTACTTGAATTTGCTCAATCGCATCTAATGAAACTGCTTGTGCACCAGTTTGACCACCGATATCACCTGCTAATCCAAAAGAGTTATTAAAGTTTGCACCATCTACAGTGATATTGTTCAATTGAGAACTTTGACCACCGAAAGACATACCGTTATAGGTAGGTGTTAATTTAATGATGTCTTTGTAAGAACGAGAAATAGTAGGCAAACTTGTGATTTGATTTCTATTAAAGGTTTCTTGAGAACCTGTTCTTGCGTTGTTGAAAATTTTATCTTGGCTAGAAGATTTTACTACTACTTCTTGTAAAGTATTAGAGGCTTCTACTAATTTAAAGTTGGCTTTATAAGATTGTCCCAATAATAAGGTAACATCGTCTTGCTTGTCCTTTTTGAAGCCTACATAAGAAACTTCAATTAAGTAAGGGCCTCCAATTTTTAAGTTGGTTAGGTTGTATCTACCATCGTTACGACTAGTAGTTACATATTTAGTACCAGTTGGTTGGTGCGTTGCAGTTACTGAAACGCCAGCTAAACCAGCAGTACCATTTGTAATTGTACCTTGTATTTCGGCTGTAGTCTCTTGTGCGTTTACTTTAATAATAGATATTAAAATCACCAACATTAGAGATAAAGCTTGTTTTAAAACATTTTTCATTTTTATGATATTATTTATGGAGGCAAAATTAAACTAAAACTTGCAAATTACGAACAGTAGTCATTAACATTCCATTAACGAAAATCAAAGTTTTTCCGTTATTCAAAAAAGGGATATTTCTTAGAGTTTGTGTTTACTATATAAAATATTGTAAATCAATGAGTTAAATGAAATTTTTATAAAATTCTTATAATGTATAATTATTATATAATATACAGATTATCAATTGGTTAAGTAAGAAAAAAGCTAAAATTTTCAAAATGGCCAAATTTTTCAATAAGTCAAGAAAATAAGAGGTATGTTTTAGTTTTCTAAGGCCAATAAATGGTCGAAAATTTGGGCACTTATGGAATTTGTGCCCTCTAGGCTAAATTTTTGCTCATCCAGGCCAGCAACGGGAATAATTCTTTTAGTAGAGCTAGAGATAAAAACCTCCTTGGCTTTTTTCATTTCTGATAGACTAATAGCTCGTTGTTCTAGTTTTAAATGAAGCGCCTCGGCAACTGCTATAATATTCTTTCGAGTAATTCCCTTTAACATATTATGAGAAGGAGTGACAATGATATTATCCTGACTCACCATAAAAATATTTGATCTTGGACACTCACTTACGCTCTCATTATTATAGTATAATATGTCATCAGCCCCTTGGCTTTTCATCCAAGGATGTAAATGAACAGCCATTAAATAGTCGGTAGTTTTTACTTCTGCTAATTGTCTTTGATAAAAATAACTTAGTAAACGAATGCCTTTACTTGCTATTTGAGCTGGGGGCGCATCTAGTGGTTGTTGAATAATAATTAGATGGGGCTTGGTAATTGTATAACCATCAGGCGCATCGCCACCCGCTATAATTAATCGAATACCAGAAAAGGGAATATTATTTTTTTCAATTAAGTCCGCTACTATTTTTTTTAATGCCTCTTTAGATAATGCAATTGATAAGCGCATAATCTCTGCGGAATTAAATAAACGATCTAGATGAGCGTCTATAAAAAGTGGTTTATTATTAGACACTCTTAAATAATCAAATATGCCATAGCCTCTTTGTACCAATAAATCACCTACAGGCACCCCTGCATTTTCTAATAAACAAATTTGATTTTGTGAAAAGCAATAAATAGGTTTCAAAACTATAAATATTTAAAATAAAAATAAATTACCTGTAAAAAGTATACTAACATATATCAAAAGTACAACATTAAACTGCTTAGCTTTTCATAACTTTTTATTTATATAATTGATTAAAAAGCATTTTATAATTACTATGCGTTTGACCTCTAAAAGTAATTTCAGGACCATAGACAAATAATTTACCGTTACCTACTTTCGCTTCAAATGCTGCAATACCATCTTGTAAATAAGATTGACCAAAGGCCCATCCACTTCTTAATGTTTTATCTGACGCATACCAAGCTAATGGCACCACTTCTTTTCTTGCAATGGCATCTGGTAATAATTTAAATACAGGGCTAGCACTAAAATACACATCGGCATTTTTATTCATGCCCCAATTGGCTTTATACTCATTGTCTAAAGTAATTTGCATTACAGAACCAGGAATATAAAATTTTTCTCCAGGTAATGATTTCTCTTTGCCCGCTACCATTTCTACTAAAGCATTGCGAACGGGAACATTTAAATGATAGGCCAAGTTCGCACTAGAGCCAATGGTAATAATGGTTCCCCCCTCTTGTAAAAATTTATTTAAAGCAGGGATCGATTTTTCTGCCGTAATTTTTCCTAAAGTAGCTTGGTATATTTCAGGCACATCTTCTGCCTTAGGTTCTTTTTCTTCATAGCCATTGCCTGCTTCTGGTTTTAAAGAAGGAATTGCACCTTCTACAAAAAGAATTACGTCATATTTATCTTTTAAATTACTAGCATCAATTTCTTTGGCAAAAATTAATTGGAAAGGGAAATTATATTTTTCAAAAATCCATCTTACCCAACCTGAAGACATAGATCCACCATACTTATCCCATAAAGCAATTCTTTGTGGCATAATTCTATCGTTCATGTTAGCAGGCTTCGCAGTTAGACCATTAAAAATTATACCTTTCTCTGCACTCAATGATTCAATAGTTTCTTGCAATTTTTTATTAGCAGTATTCGCTGCTACATAATATTGGTCTTTATTTTTATATACCTCTACGCCCATGGCAAGTAGTGTATTAATAGCATAATAAGCAGCATTTTCTTTTGTTGAAAAACTATAGCCGGCTACTGTAGCACTTGCATTTATTTTACCCATTGGTTTTTGAATAAGTCCATAAGGAATGGTTTCAAAGGGACCATTAAAATCATCTAAGACGCGATCAAACTCAATGCCCATGGTAAATGCAGGTGTCCAACCCGCAGCATCATAAGGTCTTACTGGGGGGCCACCTGGATATTGAAAATCATTGGGATGATCCTGTGGTTCAAACATATCTATTACATGTGGTCTAAATGCTTGGTTGGTTTTTACAATATAAGAGCCGGCTGGATAATTTTTTCCAGCGACTGAAAAATTAGCATTTGCTTTTGCTACCTTAATACCACTCTGTATTAAAATATTAATAAAATCAATGGCGGTAGTGGTTTGATTCGCTGTTACAATATAACCACGCGCATCTCTGTTCGCTGGGTTTTTATATACTTTATTAAATACAGTTGTTTGAAATGAATCAATATTCCCTGTTACTTTTTCTGTTTTTAATAATTCAGCTACTGCATCAGATCTTTTAGAATACAAGGTCCAGCTGTCCTTACTACCTGCTTCAATACTATGTCTACCCATTGTATAAATATTCAAAAGCAATTCCTCTCTATATCTAGCGGCATAATTTAATACGGCATAGTTTAAAGACACTGAATAATCGATGGAGTTTCTAAAATACCATTTTTGTGGTGTAATAGGATAAGGGGTAGCGCTATTCGGAATTAATCTTTGTGGCACGAGTGGAATATTGGAAGGAGTTGGGTTGCCAATAATTTCTGTAAGTAGTCCAATAATATTATGGTAGTAGGCAGTAGTTCTTAATCCACCATTCCACCAAGTAGAATAGACCGAACCAGCCTTCATTGTATAACCTGGTTTGCCTTCTGCATTTAAACGACTACTCATGGCAGCGCCCAATGCATCAATGCCTGTTACTAATAAGGGATCATACACATAATTAAATGGGTCACGATAAGGAGGGCCCGCTACTACTGTACCTGGAGGTCCTGTTTGATGATGATTATATAAAACCTGAGGCATCCATTCAATATATTGTTGACGACTCATATTTTTTGATTCCTGCATATTGGTCATATAGAAATCACGATTATTATCATGGCCAATATATTTTTGATATAAACGAGGTAAACTAGAAGTAGATCTTTTTAAAGTATCGCTATTGCGCATATACCAATTAGAGACTAATTCTTGTCCATCAGGATTCGCATGTACAAATAAAATAATAGTCGATTTTAATATGCGTTTTGTTTCTTCATCTGTTCTTGTAATTAATTGATATAGGGACTCTATCCACTGATGTATACCGGTTACCTCTGTTGCGTGTAAGCCGCCATCAATCCACACTACAGCCTTTCCTTCATTCGCCATTTGCGTAGCTTCTGCTACACTTAAGTCTTCGGCGTGTGCTAATTTTTGAGAAATAGATTTATACTTTTCCAAATTGGCTAAGTTACTTGGATCGGAAACAATGACCATATAGTGATTGCGTCCTTCTTCAGTTTTTCCAATCACTTGTAGTTTTACTTTTTTAGAAACGGCTGCTAATTTTTTTAAGTAGGCTTCTGTTTGTGTGAAAGTGGCCAATTGATAATTGTCGCCAATATTAAATCCAAAATGCGATTTTGGACTAGGCACTGTTTGTGCCATTAGAAAACTCTGTGAGAGTAGTGCAATGAGGAGAACTAAAATAATTTTGCGCATGTTATAACTATTTAATTTGTTTTTGTATATCTGTATTATTAGGAGAATTTTTTTATTTTTTTAAACTGTAGCATTTGCTTGTCTATCCATTATAAATTGAATGAGCATATCTAATTCTAAATTGGCTCTTTTACAAGCGTCATCAATATCATCTCTAGAAACGTTGGCAGCAAAGGCTTTGTCTTTAATTCTTTTTTTAGCGCCTTTTAATTCCATACCCTTATACCCTTCTGGTCGCATCAAAGAATAAGCGTGCATTAAACCAGAAAGTTCATCAAAGGCAAATAACATTTTGTCCATTTGAGTAATGGGTTCTACACCAAAATGAATAGGACCATGTGATGCAATGGCTCTGATAATTTCAGGGTCTATTTGTTTTTCCTCTAAATATTCAATTATTTTTTTACAATGTAGTTCGGGCCACTGATCCCAATCGGCATCATGTAATAGGCCAGCCATTTCCCAACGCCATTGATCGGCTTCGTTTAAATTTTCTTTTTCTTTCGCCCAGCACTTCATTAAATGTGCCACCTGCTTCATATGTAGCTGTAACTTAGGATTCAATACCCAAGCATTGAATAAATCATTGGCTTCATCTACCGATAATACACGACCCTTATTAGCTGGATCACCAAATTCAGTTCTACCCAAGTTCAAAGACATATTCTTGTTTTGCTAAAGTTAATAATACTAGGGAATTATTTACTGGTTTTTACAATTTGAATTTTCCCGTTCATCCATACTTTAGCAGTTTGTTCTGTACTCGATTTTATTTTTAGATTCGTCACCTGGCCATCGGCCCAGCTCATTTCAATTTCATAGTTGCCTCTTGCCTTTAATCCTTTCACCGCCCCTGTAGCCCAAGCCTTAGGTAATGCTGGTAAAAGCGTAATCATCTCATCGTTTGATTGTACCAGCATTTCAGCTACTGCTGCGGCTCCGCCAAAATTGCCATCTATTTGAAAAGGAGGATGCGCATCTAATAAATTAGGATAAGTGCCCCCTGCATTGGTATAATTTTCTTTGGTTTCGTCTGGGGGAACATATTTTAATAATTCACGATACATTTTATAAGCGTGGTCTCCATCTTTTAATCTTGTCCATAAATTAATTCTCCATCCTTTGGACCAACCCGTAGTTTCATCTCCTTTTACTTCTAAAGTTTTTTTAGCAGCCGCTGCAATCTCCGGTGTTTTATCAACCGTTACATGTGTACCAGGATACAATCCAAATAAATGAGATTGATGACGATGTTTAGGATCGCTGTCTTGCCAATCATAATACCATTCTTGTAAATTACCTGCCTTACCTACTTTATAAGGATGTAAATTATTTAAAGCAGTATTTATTTTATTTGCAAAATCATTATCGTTCTTTAAAACTTTTTGTGCAGCAAGTACATCTAAAAATAATTCTCTAATCATGGCAAGGTCGGCGGTGCCGCCATAAAAAGTAGATCCCACAAAACCATTCGGCATTTTAAAAGTATTTTCTGGAGAAGTAGAAGGTGAGGTAATGAATTGTCCACTACTATCGGTTACTAACCAGGCTAAACAAAATTCTGCTGCACCACGCATTAATGGATAGGCATTTTTTTCTAAGAAATTTTGGTCCTTGGTAAATAAATAATGTTCCCATAAATGAGTCGAGGCCCAAGTGCCGCCCATGGCCCAATTCGCCCAAACAGGATCTCCGTTTCCAAAATTACCCACCGGATTAGACATGGCCCATATATCTGAATTATGATGTGCTACCCAACCTGGCATATTGTAAAATGTTTTTGCAGTGGTCTTTCCTGTAGTGGCGAGGTTAACTATGAATTGTAAAAATGGTAAATGCATTTCAGACAAATTGGTATTTTCTGCTAACCAATAATTTTCTTCTGCATTAATATTAATAGTATAATTACTTGACCAGGGGGGTTGTATATATGGGTTCCACAAGCCCTGTAAGTTAGCAGGGACGCCTGTTGTACGAGAGCTTGCTATTAATAAATAACGACCGTACTGAAAATATAAAGTTTCTAAATAAGGATCGGCTTCTCCTTTGGCGTATCTTTTTAAACGATCATCGGTAGGTAAATTCACCAAGTCTTTCCCGCCTAATTTTAATTCAACACGATTAAAAAAAGATTGATAATCTTTTACATGTCGTTTTTTTATTTCTGCCCAACCTGTTTGTTTCGCATTCGTTAACTGTGTAGAAGCAGTCGCTATATTATTCAATCCCTTAGTAGCAGGGTCTTTATCAAAACCGTTAAAGCTAGTGGCCATAGAAACATACACAGTGGCTTCTGTAGCATCTGCTAATGTTATAGTAGAATCGGTTTTAGTAATTTTTCCAGTACTAGATTGTATTTCTATGTTAGCAGAAAAACGCGTGCCTCTTTTCGAATCAAATAAAATAGCATTACGCGATTTTTGAACATAGTTAGGATCGGCCTTTACGGGTGCCACTCCATTTACTTG
>Ga0114958_10002134_pt1 | contig 14992 bp, 10 predicted proteins | sample C_130208_EF_Meta_FD_89577 | JGI IMG/M metagenome (GOLD analysis project Ga0114958, IMG submission 89577) | Freshwater microbial communities from Lake Croche, Canada to study carbon cycling - C_130208_EF_MetaG | ecosystem: Environmental > Aquatic > Freshwater > Lake | place: Lake Croche, Canada... | reverse complement strand
ATTAATTTGTTGAATGATCTTCCCATTTATATCGGATAGGATTAAGCCATCAGAAACCGAATTTAGAGCAAGATGTTTGTTGTCAATCAATACTCCCCCTAAAGAACTATTTTTTTTTATAAATGTATTTGATTCTGTTTCCCAAGGGGTTAATTTACCATTGTCATATTTAAAAAGTCCCTTGTCTAAAGTGGCAATTAGAATTTGGTCATTTTCTAATGGAAACATTCCCCATATTTCGGTTGTATTAAAAAAAGTTGTTCCTTCTATAGGAAACAAACTCCCATTTTTATAAATCTGAATCCCTTTAAGAATATCTTGGAAGTAGAGATTATTTTTTACTTGGAATGAAAACTGAAATTTTTTGGGGGCTTTAAGAAATCGAAGTTTTTTATTTTTATAAATATAGATTCCTTCAAAGGATTGAAAAAGGACTTCATCTGTATTAAAATGAATTTTCCAGATTAAATCGATATCGATTTCACTACTATTTGGATGTATTAATTTCGATAATGAGGTGTATTCTAATTTACCTCTTGTGTTTGATTTAAAATAGCCAAACTCATTATAGCCTCCGACAAAAATTTTGCCGGAACCATCAATTTTTAAACTTCTTAATCCGGATAAATTTGGTAATTTATGTATTGTCCAAGAGGAGCCGTCAAATTGAAGCAAACCTTTGTTATTGGCGAAATACATATTGCCTTTTTTATCTTGAGCAATATCCCAGTTTTGTGTACCTCCTTTATACTCGCTTTTTGTGTAATTTTTTATTTCAGGAATTCCGATATTTTTTATTTGTCCTATTAAAGTGGGGTAGAATCCAATCCAAATAAAAAACAATACAGTGCATTTAATAAATCTCATAATTTAAATGTAACAATTGTTTAGTACTGAAAAATACTTTTTAGTGTTAAAAAATGAAAGTCATTTTTACAGGAACCAAATTGCAATAGAGAGTTTGATATGTCCCTTTTTAAAGCGGTAAGGTTCATATTTCGTATTAACTTTTTAATAACATCTTAAAAAACAAAAAGACTAGCTGTTTTTCAGTATGATAGGATAAATATGTGTAGTTTTTGTGTAGTTAGAAAATAGTCTTTGATGTGTTTTTATAATAATTAATAATTGTTTGTACAGAAAATATTACTTTAATATTGTTTCAAGTTACTAATAAATTAACCAAAATTTTTAGAAAAATGAAATTAACAAAAACACTTATTTTTTGTTTTTTATCGCTATTATTCTCAATTTACAGTCAGGCACAAGACATTAGTGTAATAGGAAAAATAACAGATGAATCCGGTTTTCCTATTCCAGGAGCCACAGTTTTAATTAAAGGAACAACATTGGCAACTAGTTCAGATTTTGATGGTAACTATAGTATTGATGCCGACACGAATGCTATTTTAGTAATTAGCTATTTAGGTTATAGTCCTTTTGAAGCTTCAGTTAATGGCCGTCTTCAAATTGATGTAAAACTCATACCGCAATCTCAAGCTTTAGAAGAGGTTGTTGTTGTGGGGTATGGAACTCAAAAAAAGAGTTTAGTTACAGGCGCTATTTCTAGTGTCAAAGCTAAAGATTTGGAAAATCTTCCAATTACAAGGATAGAGCAATCCTTACAAGGAAGAACTTCTGGGGTTATGATTTCTTCTAATTCAGGACAACCCGGATCCAATTCTACTATTCGTATTAGAGGGATAACTACTTTTGGGAATAACGAACCACTTTGGGTTGTAGATGGTGTAGTGGTAGATGCAGGCGGAATAGGTTTTTTAAATCAATCGGATGTTGAATCTATAGAGGTTCTTAAAGATGCCGCTTCTCAAGCTATTTATGGAGCAAGAGCTGCAGCAGGAGTTATTCTGGTAACTACTAAAAAAGGGAAATCCGGAAAAATTAGCGTCAATTATAATGGTTTTGCAGGTATTTCTTCTCCAGCAAAAAAACTGAACATGCTTAACGCATCGCAATACGCTACTCTTTTTAACGAAGCTTCGGTCGCTGGTGGTGGTGGCGTTCGATTTCCTAATCCAGAATCATTGGGTGTCGGAACCGATTGGCAGTCTACTATATTTAATAATAGAGCACAACGCGAGGGTCATGAGTTAAGTTTAACGGGTGGAAATGACATCTCAACATTTTATTTGTCTTTTGGATTATTAGACCAAGAAGGAATTGTAGCTTCAGATATATCAAATTATTCTAGAAAAAATATTCGTATTAACTCCACCCATAAAATTGCAAAATGGATTACTTTGGGACAAACATTGGGATACTCACGAGAAAAAAATTTAGGAATTGGAAATACGAATAGTGAATTTGGTGGTCCATTGAGTTCTGCTATAAATCTAGATCCTTTAACTCCAATCGTGGAAAACAATCCTATAGCAGCTGGTCAATCTCCGTATAATAATAATGGTATTATTAGAGACGCTATGGGTAATCCATATGGAATATCTCCTTATGTAGCGCAAGAGATGGCAAATCCATTAGCCTACATACAAACGAGATTAGGCAACTACGGTTGGTCCGATAATTTCGTTGGAAATGCTTATTTAGAGTTGGAGCCGATCAAAGGACTAAAGTTTAGAACTACACTAGGAGGTAAATTAGCTTATTGGGGAAACGAAAATTTCACCCCACAATCCTATTTAAACGCTTCAAGTATCGTGCTTAGAAATAACATTAACCGGACAACAAATCAAAGTTTTGGTTGGAACATTGAAAATATTGTTTCCTATAGTAAAAAGATTGGAGATCATAATTTCAGTTTGTTATTAGGTCAAGGTGTTTATGTAGATAATATAGTAAGTGGCACCGGAGTTACCTATTTTGACATACCGGTAAGTAGTTATAGAGACGCTTCCTTTAATTTTAGTGTTCCACAAGATCAAATAGATGCTTCTGCTTATACAGGGGCTCAACATAAAGTAACCTCTTTATTTTCAAGATTTAATTATGATTTTAAAGAAAAATATCTTGTTACGGGTATTATCCGTAGAGATGGCTCATCTCGTTTTGGATCCAATAATAGATATGGAACTTTTCCTTCTTTCTCTTTAGGATGGGTACCTTCAAAAGAAGAGTTTTGGAAAGAGAACAAGGTAATTAAACAATTAAAATTTAGAGGGGGTTATGGGATTACGGGAAATGATGCTATAGGAGATTTTAGATATTTAGCAACAATTGGCGGAGGTAGGAATTATACTTTTGGAAATGGAGGTGCAATTACAATTGGAAATAGTCCAAATGCCCCTTCAAATCCCGATTTGAGATGGGAAGAAACAAGTCAGGCCAATATTGGATTTGATGCCTCTTTATTCGAAAATTTCACGCTCTCATTTGATTTGTATAATAAAACGACCAAAGGAATTTTACAAGATGTTCTCCTTCCGGGTTTTGTTGGAGCTACGGGTAATCCAGTTGGTAATGTTGCCGATATGGAGAATAAAGGTTTCGATTTAGAATTGGGATACAGAAAAAACATAGGAGATCTTAATATATCGGTCAACGGAAATGTATCTTATCTGCAAAATAAAGTAACGTATTTAGGAAATGGTATTGACTTTCTTTCTGGGGGACAGACAATACAGGCAAGTACATATCCTATAACCAGAGTACAGGTTGGTCAACCTTACAATGCTTTTTTTGGTTTCCAAACCCAAGGAATTTTTCAAAATCAAGAGGAGATAAATGCCTACAGAAATCCAGCAGGAGCTTTAATTCAACCGGATGCCAAGCCAGGAGATTTTCGTTGGGCCGATGTTGATGGTAATGGTGAAATTACTCCGGATGACAGAACTTTTATAGGGAGTCCAATTCCTGATTTAACTTTTGGATTAACCCTTAATTTAGATTACAAAAATTTTGATTTTATGGTTTTTGCCCAAGGTGTTACAGGAAATCAAATTTTTCAAGGATTACGTCGATTGGACGTAGCCAATTCTAATTACCAAACTTCGGCTTTGGGGAGATGGAACGGTGAAGGGACTTCCAATTCTTTTCCAAGAATGACTACCGATGATTCGAATAGAAACTTCAACAACCCTTCTGATTTTTATTTGGAAAATGGAGATTATGTAAGACTTAAAATGATACAAATTGGGTATTCAATTCCTACTGCCATAATCAATAAAATAGGATTGCAAAAAACCAGGTTTTATTTGACGGGTGAAAATCTATTCACTTTTACCAAATACTCGGGTTATGATCCTGAAATTGGTGGGGGTGTTATGGGAATTGACAGGGGTTTTTATCCTCAGGCTAAAACAGTGATGTTAGGAGTTAATTTACAATTTTAATAAAAGTACTATGAAACTAAAAAATATAAAACAGTCGATCTTTATTTGCCTTGTGTTTTTAACAGTGACAGCCTGTAGTGAGGATTTTTTAAATGTAGATCCCTTAGGAACAGCATTAGAAGAAGCATATTATTCAAATGAATTTGAAGCCTATTCAGGTTTGGTTTCCATTTACGACCCTATCGGAAAACAATCTGTCGGATTTGAAAATATGGTAACCATGCTAAATGCAGGTTCCGATGATACTTTTGCTGGAGGTGGTGGTGCAACTGACGGAACCGGAGTGCAATCTTTTTCAAATTATACGATAAGTTCAGTTACAATTCCGGTTAGTTATTGGAATAATTTTTACCAAGGAATTTTTAGAGCAAATGTGCTGCTCGTTAAATTGCCTGGGGTACCAATGGATGAGTCATTAAAAGCAAGATTTACAGCTGAATCTAAAGCATTAAGAGCGTATTATTATTTTGAATTAGTTCGTTTATATAAAAATATTCCACTAATTACTTTGCCTCTTACACCCATAGAAATAGCAACGGTTACTCAAGTAAGTCCTGAATTAATCTATGCACAAATTGAAAAAGATTTGACAGAATCTTTACCTGATTTGCCAATGACGATTACCAATACCTCCGATGAAGCAGGTCGACTAACTAAAGGAGCTGTTCAGGCACTTTTGGGAAAAGTATATTTGTACCAAGGAAAAAATACTTTGGCTGCAACTCAATTTGCTGAAGTAAATGGAATACCTGGAACTGTTAGTCAATACGGTTATAAATTATTGGATAGATATGCTGATTTATGGACCATTTCCAATAAATTTAACTCTGAATCTATTATTGAGGTTTCTCATACAAGCAGAGGAAATACTGGTTGGGGTAATTGGGGTTCTGGTTCAGATGAAGGTAATAGTATAAATACAATGGTAGGACCTAGAAGTTATTCGAGACCAAGTGGATCGACGGCACCAGATTATGCAACGGGTTGGGCTTTTAATCCCATAACTCAAAATTTATATGATGCGATCAAAACAGATCCCCGTTTTGATTCCACAGTAGCCGATTTAAAAGCATTAAAAGCAGCAGGTTTAGCAGATTATATTCCAGGTTATCAAGACACGGGTTATTTTGTGAAAAAATTCATGCCTTTAACTGCTGACGTAACTACTGGTGGTGGTGATGCGGTTTTGAATTACAAACAAAATACGTATATAATTCGATTAGCAGATACTTATTTGATGGAAGCAGAAGCCTTGGGTGGATCAGGAGCAAGGGCTCAAGCTTTATTAGATGCTGTAAGAGCTCGCGTTGGTCTTGCTCCAATTGCTGTTTCCATAAGTGCTATTCAAGAAGAGCGTAGATTAGAATTAGCTTGCGAAGGTCACCGTTGGTTTGATTTAGTTCGATCAGGAAGAGCAGCAAGTGTTCTTGCTAACAGAGGTTTTGTGGCCGGAAAAAATGAAATTTGGCCAATTCCTTTAAAAGAATTAGAGAATACTCAAATTGTTCAAAATCCAAATTATAATTAGGGAATTAAGTAAAATTTGTTTGCTAATAGGAAATTATATTAATTGGGTTTAGTGGATAAGAAGCCTTTTGCCAACTGATAATAGGCTTTTTATTTAATAGTAAAATAGAATGACTAAATTTAGCTTGAAACTTAAAAAAACAACATGAAAAAAATATATATCGCAATACTCATTACCTTTTCATTTTCTTCTTTTTCACAGGGTTTTCTGCATAGAAAGGGACAAAATATTGTTGATGGAAATGGACAAAATGTACTTCTTAGAGGTTTAGGTCTTGGAGGTTGGATGGTTCAAGAGGGATATATGCTTCAAACCGGTTCCTTTGCAGGTCCTCAACATAAGATCAAGCAAAAAATTACGGATTTGATAGGTGCGAAAAACACCGAAGAATTTTACAATGCTTACAGAGAAAATGGAATCACAAAGCGGGATATCGATTCATTAGCTGCTTGGGGTTTTAATTCTGTTCGATTGCCAATGCACTATAATTTGTATACAGTGCCTATTGAGCAAGAAAAAGTGTCCGGACAAAATACTTGGTTGGAGGAAGGTTTTAAAAGGACGGATGATTTACTAGAATGGTGTGCTGCCAATAAAATTCATTTGATTCTGGATTTGCATGCTGCACCCGGCGGTCAGGGGAAAGACGCTAATATCTCCGATTATGATGCTACAAAATCTTCCCTTTGGGAAAGTGTGGAAAATCAGGACAAAATGGTGGCACTTTGGGAAAAGCTAGCTTTGCGTTACAAAGATAATCCCTGGATTGGCGCTTATGATATTATCAATGAGCCCAATTGGAATTTTACAGGAACCAATCAAAATGGTTGTGATGAAACTTTGAATGCTCCTTTAAGAGCTTTACAAGTACGTGTTACTAAAGCCATTCGAGCAATTGATACCAATCATTTAATTTTTATTGAGGGAAATTGTTGGGGGAATAATTATGACGGGATGTTTCCACTTTGGGATGAAAACATGGCCTTAAGTTTTCACAAATATTGGAACACTAATGATACCGCTTCGATTCAGAAAATGTTAGATTACAGAACTAAATATAATGTGCCCATTTGGTTGGGTGAAAGTGGGGAAAACTCCAATGTTTGGTTTAAAGAAGCGATTGCTTTAATGGAATCAAATAATATAGGGTGGGCTTTTTGGCCAATGAAAAAAATAGATAATTTTGCAGGGGTGAGTTCCGTTACAAAAACCCCGGACTATCATAAATTGTTACAATATTGGAATAACAAGGGGACAAAACCTTCGGTAAATTTTGCTAAAAAAGCAGTATTGCAAATGGCCGAAAACTTCAAAATGGAAAATCTGATTATTAGGTATGATGTTCTAGATGCCATGTTCAGACAAATTAAGACAACCGACACCAAAAAATACAAAAACCATTCCCTACCCGGTAAAGTATTTGCATCAGAATATGATTTAGGTCAAAATGGATACGCTTATTTAGATAAGGATGTCGCTAATTATGACGGGACTAAATTTACCAAATGGAATAAAGGCGGAATGATGCGAAATGATGGTGTGGATATTGAGTCTTGCACGGATAAAATCACCAACGGGTTTAAGGTCAGTTTCATTGAGGATGGAGAGTGGTTGCAATTTACAGTACCATCATTATCAGAAAAAGTATTTGATGTGGATATTCGGTATTCAAGTATAGTTGCTGGTGGGAAGCTCTATCTTAAAGATGAAAAAGGTAGAATTTCAGAAACCATTGAAATTCCATCATCAGGTGGACTAGAATCCTGGAAAACTGTAACTTTAAAAAAAGTAATCTTAAAAAAAGGGACGAATAAAATTACAATATTTTTTGAAAAAGGAAATTTTAATCTAAATTTTATTGAATTCAAAGAATCGAATTAATCCAAGTATCTCTATAGATACTTATGGTTTCTATAATATTTTTGCAAATTCTCCCAAATATGTTTGTCTCCGGATTTTTCTTGGGCTAACCCAATTAAGGAAAAAGACAAAAGGAATACTAGAAATGTGGTTTTTAGGAGTTAAATTTTAGTATTTTAGTAAAATAGAAATAAATCAAGTATTTCATTTATTAACTTTTGGAATGAATTTATTTCATTTTAAAAAATTAAAAGTAATTAACCTTAACACATATTATTTTAAAACAAACCGATCTGAAATGATAATAGCCCTCATTCAATCTCCTTTATCTTGGGAAAATCCAATAGAAAACCGAAATTATTTCCAAGAAAAAATCAATTCTATTAGCGACAAAGTAGATTTGATTGTGCTTCCAGAAATGTTTACAACGGGTTTTACGATGCATCCAAAGGGACTTTCAGAAACGATGCATGGCGATACTGTTAATTGGTTAAAGGAATTGGCCAAAGCCAAAAACGCAGCAATTACGGGAAGTATTATCATTTTGGAAAACGAAAACTATTATAATAGATTGGTTTTCGTTTTTCCATCAGGAGAAATTCAACACTACGATAAAAGACATTTATTTACTCTTGCGGGCGAAGATAAAAGCTATACCCAAGGCAGCCAAAAGCAAATAATAGAATACAAAGGATTCAAAATTTGTCCTCAAATTTGTTACGATTTGCGTTTTCCAGTTTTTTCCAGAAACAACGAAGATTACGATTTATTGATTTATGTTGCCAATTGGCCAAAACCCCGGATTAATGCATGGGATATATTGCTACAAGCGCGATCGGTCGAAAATATGTGTTATACGATTGGCGTGAACAGAATAGGCCCAGACGAAAACAATCATGAATATACGGGTCATTCTCAAGTAGTTGATTTTCTGGGCAATTATCTTATTGAACCTAAAGAAAAAGAAGGTGTTTTTATAGCCGAATTGGATAAAAAGCAAATGCTCGAAACAAGAAAAAAACTGGGCTTTCTTAGGGATAGAGATTCTTTTACGGTGATAGATTAAACACTTGTTCCACATCCCAATTAGCTCGTACATCAATTTCCTTGGGAAAATAGTGTACTTCTTCCGATTGTCTTTTTTCTAAAAAATCTCCTGGATCCCATTCCTTGTTCTTGTTGTCGTCATAAATCACTCTCAAAGTAAATAAACTTGGTTCCAAAAGATTGAAATCGATGGTTGTTTTATCTTCAGAATAGGCCGAAGCAAGTAGATCTCCTTTGGTATTAGTGAGTTCTATAATAATCGGAAATCGCTTCACGTTTTCTAATTTAACTCTTAGATTTCCATAATCAGCAGGTGTGCGAGTATTAAAATTAAAAGATAAAGTGTCATTAACATGATTTAGATAATCAGTTAAAGCACCGGGCAGGAGTTTGATGGTGTATTTTTCTGATTCTTCTTTTTGGAAATCAAATTTTAATTCTTGATTCCATTCATCATATTCCGTTTTGTAAGCAACTGCAACCGAATCTTTATTGATAAACTGAATTTTAGTAGTGTCAAATTTTGTAAGCGGTACCGTACTCGTTAAAGTAAATTGTTCTCTAAAATTTAAAGTGCCCGTTTGTTTGGAACTTATCGCTAGCGTATCTTTTTTCTGGTTTTTAATTTTAAAGATAAAGTTTTTATTGAATTTGTCTTTAGAAACCCCAAGACTTAAAGAATCTACTTTTAAAGGTTTAAACCAAATTTGAACCGAATCCTTGTCTTTTAATTTCGTCAAAATTATCGGAAGGATCTCTTTTTGATTTTTTAAAACGAGCTTTAAATCCTTCGGTCTTCCTTCATAGCCCAATGTCGCTCTGTTTCCAGAGGCCTGACTGGGTTTAAATGCATAAAAGGGCATCACTTGTTTAAACAAGCTCAACTCAAAAGTCGAGTCAGTGGGAATGCTGATAAATTCTTTGTGAAAAGCAATCTTCTCTCTTTTTGGATTGTAAAGATTGTTGCTGTTTTCATCTTTTAACGCAACTAATAAATATTTCCCGGCTTTTAAATTTTCTAAACTAAAAGTTTTTAAACTATCAAGTGTGTTGGTGATATAACGAGGGGGAGATTTATAAACAGTAGAATCGGTATATTTTTCATCTACATCATATAACATAACGGAAACGAAATTGTCTTCTTTTTTATTTAAAGCATCCCGTATTGTTCCACTAAGTTTTAAGGAATCGATGAAAGTTCCTGTCGAAAAAATGTATTTAAATTGACGATAAGGATTGCCTTCGTTATTATCAGAAATGCTTTGTCCAAAATTGAAACTATAAGTAGTGTTTGGCTTTAAGGTGTCTTTAATTTTAATGGTGATATATTTACTCGCAGTTGAAGGCGTGAGTTCCGGCGCGGTATTCATTGGAGGCGAAATAATCAGCTGTTTATTAGCGTCTTTCAATTTCACATATTCATCAAATGTCAATTTAATTTCATTTCCTTTGAATCCGGTACTATAATTTTTAGGAAAACTTACTTTCAATACTGGAGCTAAGGTGTCTTTTAATCCTCCGGTAATGGAGCCTCTTTTTGCACACCCGCTTAGCGCGAGAAGTAGCAATAGGGATATAAAGATAAATTTGTTTTTCAACATCTTACTAAAAATTAGAAGTCACAAAATAACAATTATATTTCGGCGAACCGAAATCTTTTTACTTTTTATTAGGAGCTTTTTACTGCTATTCCTTATATCCAAGCGAATAAAGGTGGGACGCAACTTCTATAAAGGCTTAAATGATGTTATCTTTGATAATTAATTCCCCATTATAAAGTCAAGAGTGGGACATCGCCATGCAAATTATGCTAATTCGAGCCCCAGGAATTTTCATAAGTGCTTTGCTACAGGCTTCTAATGTGGTTCCAGTTGTAATTACATCGTCAATTAATACATAATGTTTGTTGTGATCTTTTTCAGAATAACGGACTTCAAAAATATTTTCAACATGTTCAGTTCTTCCCAGTAGATTTTTTTTAACCTGAGTTTTTGAATAAACGACTCTTGTCAGAAGTTGGGTATTATAAGGAATATTTAGGTTTTCGGATAGGGCCAAACCAAAAGTACTCACTTGATTATAGCCTCTTTCTCGCAACCTTTTTTTATGAAGTGGAACGGGAATAATTTCGTCAAAGGTTTTAGAAATAGCTAATGTTTTTAAGTCCTCGGCCTGCCATTCTCCAAAAAGGGTTCCCACTTCTTCATGACCTCGATATTTTAAACTGTGAATCATTTCCTGTACAATTCCTTTTTTATGAAAATAAACTAAAGTGGATACAAATTCAACAGCTACTTTTCCATAGAATTTCTTAAAAGCTTCATTTTCGGGATTCAAAAAATGATTGGTCAGCGGAATTTCATGGCGACAAATCGTACAAATTACATTTTCCTTAGATAGTAAAAAGGCATTACATCCCAAGCAAACCTTAGGGAAAAGCACATTTATAAGGTTTTCAAACATCTTTTGGGTATTTATCGTACATAAAAATAAGAAAATCAGTCATTACAATGGTATTTTATAACACTTTTTATATTTTTGCACCACTATGGCAAAACAAGAAGATTTATTTAAGAACGTTATTTCACATGCAAAAGAATACGGATTTATTTTTCCGTCTAGCGAAATATACGATGGTTTAAGCGCTGTTTATGATTATGCTCAAAACGGAGTCGAATTAAAGAAAAATATTAGAGAATATTGGTGGAAATCAATGGTGCAAATGCACGAAAACATTGTAGGCCTTGATGCTGCAATTTTAATGCATCCAACGACTTGGAAAGCTTCGGGTCACGTCGATGCTTTTAATGACCCCTTAATAGACAACAAAGATTCAAAAAGAAGATACAGAGCGGATGTTTTAATCGAAGATTATGCGGAAAAGTTAAATCAAAAAGCGCAAAAAGAAATTGAAAAAGCAAGAGTTCGTTTTGGAGATACTTTCAATGAAGCTGAATTCGTTGCAACGAATCCTCGTGTTGTAGAATATTTGGCTAAAAATAGAGAAATTCTGGAGCGCATGGGGAAATCCCTGGGCGAAGAAAATTTGGAAGATGTAAAAGCTTTAATTGACGAATTAGAAATTGCCGATCCTGAAACGGGATCACGTAATTGGACCGAAGTGCGTCAGTTTAATCTGATGTTTGGAACCAAACTAGGTGCTTCTGCCGATTCAGCCATGGATTTGTATTTGCGTCCTGAAACGGCTCAAGGTATTTTTGTTAATTTTTTAAATGTGCAAAAATCGGGTCGAATGAAAATTCCTTTCGGAATTGCACAAACGGGTAAAGCTTTCCGGAATGAGATTGTAGCCAGACAGTTTATTTTTCGTATGCGTGAATTTGAACAAATGGAAATGCAATTTTTTGTGCGTCCAGGGGAAGAAATGAAATGGTACGAATATTGGAAAACAACACGACTAAACTGGCATTTATCGCTTGGTTTAGGGAAAGAAAATTATCGTTTTCACGATCATGATAAATTAGCGCATTACGCCAATGCAGCTGCCGATATAGAATTTAATTTTCCTTTTGGATTCAAAGAATTAGAAGGGATTCATTCTCGTACGGACTTCGATTTGAAAGCACACGAAGAGTTTTCAGGTCGTAAATTACAGTATTTTGATGCCGAATTAAATCAGAATTATACGCCTTATGTAGTTGAAACTTCAGTTGGTTTAGACCGTATGTTTTTAGCAGTTTTCTCAAACTCTTTGAAAGAAGAAGTTTTGGAAGATGGTTCTACAAGAACTGTTTTACAATTGCCTTCTATTTTAGCACCTACAAAAGCGGCCATTTTTCCATTAGTTAAAAAAGATGGTTTGCCTGAAATAGCACATCAGATTATTGACGATCTCAAATGGGATTTTAATGTAGCTTACGATGAAAAAGACGCTGTTGGAAGACGTTATAGACGTCAAGATGCACTCGGTACTCCATTCTGTATCACAGTGGATCACCAAACTTTAGAAGATCAAACAGTGACTATCCGCCATAGAGATTCAATGAAACAAGATCGCGTTAAGATTTCAGATTTGAAATCTATTATCGAAACGGAAGTTTCCATGAAAAATTGGTTAAAACAAATGTAAATATAAAGCCACGGCCATATATTTAATCGATTATAAAGGAAAAGGCTTCATTGAGAAGCCTTTTTTTATGTTTAATAGCGATAGCCAATAGTAATTCCTCCTCGACCAACAATTTGATAGCCGTAGTCCCCACTTTTTTGATTGAATAAATTTCTCCCAATGCCGGAGTTTATTTCGAATAAAAAACCTTTTTTAGTAATCCATTTACCACCAATTCCAAAACCTAGAGCAAAATCAGTTATAGTGCCACTCACTGCCATCTGAGGGGTTTGATTATACAGATAAATATCATTTATTTTATTTGAATTTAGCATTCCAAAACCTTCTACAAAAAATCCAGAGGCTGGTTTCGCTCCAAAATAAAAACGATAATAGGTTGTTAAACTGAATTTTGGGTTGATGCCGGAATCAAAAGGAACAAATAGAGAGGCACCAATACCAGATTCCTCATCTAATAATCTTTCATAGGTAATTTCACCTGTTCCCAAAATTAAAAACAAAGCGTTTCCTTTTATTTCATTTTTTTTCAAACTAATGTTTTCTTTTTCCTGACTGTAGCTAAAAAGGAAAGAACTTAGAAAAATAATAAGTAGTGCTTTTTTCATAAAATTTTATATTTAAAATCAAATGTATGTTAAAAAAACGGATATATAAACTTAAGCTCTTTTATTAGGAAAAACATCCAATAGTGATTTAAGATTTTTATTGAAGGTTGATAAATAGAGTGTACTTACTTCATGAGTTTCTTTGAAATAAACAGGAGTCCTGTTTTTATACTTAGGAAATGTTTTATCCAATAATTGCATAAATATATTTTGATTAAATCCAGATGCTTTTATTAAGGATTCAACCGCAATCCTATATTCTTTGAGTTTTGGCAATTCAGTATCTTGATCTTTCTTGCTTTTTCTTATATACCTGCGTTTTGGTATTTGAGTTCTCATTTCGGATAATAGGATGGAATCCATTCTCATAAAAAGGATGTTATGAAGGAACTCCATGCTGTAATTTGGATTGGTGTTTACAGACTTCCAATCGGTTTGGATCATTTCAAAGATATTTTCAAAAAATACAGTTGGCATTGACTGAATCCATTTAAATGCAACATCATTTTGTTCTTCATACAATTTCTTAATATAGGAATTGATAACGGCTTCTTTGGAACTGTTGAAACCGGAAGCTTGATCAATTAATTCGTTGATGTCAGACTCATTAATTTTTTCTAGTAATAAAAAAGCGGAATTTGCATGCTTTAGCTGACTTAGATTTAAATAACCATTATTTTTTGCTTGTACAATTATTTTTAATAACTCAATAAATATTTTGGAGTCTATAACATCTAAAATATTATTTTCTTCAGAATGCAGTTTTAGGTTGATTTTAATTGGTTTCGAAAGTGTATCCAATAAATCATTTGTAATAGGAGAAAATCGATTTATAGTTTTTACTAAATCCAATAGTTGATAAGCTGAATTTTTTTCAAATAACAATGCCTTTTGAATATCATCCAAGGAAAGAACTTTTTGTTTGTTGGCTAAAACAAAAACTAGAATCTCTAAAGAGCCAATTTTTAAATGACTTGTTATAGAGCCAAACTGAATTTGTATCATTTTATTTTTTTAAAATTTTAAGCCAATCCGACATTTTATTTTTTTCCTTATCCTCCTTGATTTCAGATTCTTCAGTTTTTGTTTTTTGATTTGAGAGGACCTCCTCTTTGTTGAATTCTGAATTTTTTAATCCTTTGATGTTTTGCAACATATACCAAGCTGATTTTTGACTAATTTTTAATTTTTCAGCCAAATCTACTGAACGCATCGATCTGTCTTTTTGTTGGATGAACCAGACAGCTACGAACCATTTTTGTAAGGGAATGTTTGAATTATAAAAAACGGTATTGGTCTTTACATTAAAATACTTGCCGGTATTTCTACACCTGTAGCGACTGTTTTTACAAGAATATACTTTTGATTTTTCATCAAACGGACTAATAATCTCTTCACCCCAACGAATCTCTTCAAGCTGCTTTATACAACTGTGCTCATCCGGAAAAGCGGTCAATAAGTCGTCGATGCTTTTGAAGTCAATGTTAATCATAGGATAACGGAATAAATTAATTGTATTAATTAATTAAGTTACATACAAATATAACAAAATGGT
>Ga0114958_10002133_pt1 | contig 14994 bp, 22 predicted proteins | sample C_130208_EF_Meta_FD_89577 | JGI IMG/M metagenome (GOLD analysis project Ga0114958, IMG submission 89577) | Freshwater microbial communities from Lake Croche, Canada to study carbon cycling - C_130208_EF_MetaG | ecosystem: Environmental > Aquatic > Freshwater > Lake | place: Lake Croche, Canada... | reverse complement strand
GCATTTATTTGAGCTTTAACTCTCATATACTCTGGTACTGTATTGAGCTCGTATAGCATAAACTCAATTTGAGTGTCAAGATCAGTCCAATCCGTGCCACGGTCTGCTGCAAATGCTTTTAAGATAACACTATCTTTATCAAATCGACCACCAGCTTCCCATTGAGCAATTCCTCGACCAGGACCAGTTGGTCGTTGCTCATATCTTGGATCTACTGCAGGTGTTGCTTCTGCCATTAGATTCGCAATGATACCAATTGCACCAATATGCGTTATACCGCCTTTACGCAATCTATTATAGATATACTGTTTACGCGATACAGGCTTATCTTTAACTTGAGGAGTCTCTTTGGTGTATGTTTTATTAGGACGAACAAGTACAGGCTTGTTTTCTTCTGACTGTTTGATTTTTTGCTTTACCTGCTGTACTTCGCGAGCTTGCTCTGGTGTGGACTCCTGCTCAAGTTTATTAAGTGCTTGAATCTTCTGTTCGATAGGTTCAGGTCTCTTCTTTAACTGATCAAGCATATAATCAGTACCTTTCATAGTGGCGCCGACTGATAGTAAGGTCATTAAAATCTCCTTTACACCTTCATCGAACTGTTGAGTCATATCATTGTTATTTATGAGTCGCTTTTAACTTTGTATGATTCTAACTCATCCTTAGTTATATGGAACTTACACTTACCATATTGGAAGTACACCTTATCACCTTCATATCTATTGATTGTGATATAACCGTCGCTATAACCGCAGTTTAAATTTTTGAGTGTGTCAATGAATGTTGAATTGATATAAACTTTATCTTTCATATACTTATTTATAATACTAAATGAATGAAAATATACTTAAATCATTGATTTTTTTATTTTTATTATAAAATAGTGTATGGAAGTAAAGTTAGTTGATAGTATGGGCTCTGATCTATCTGTTGTTAATGCTGCGAGAGTATCATTTGATAAGGTTTCGGAGTGGGATAGTAATACTCAGTTAAAGCAAAGTGATGAGCGACTTATTGCATTTTTGGCTAGAGAAAATCACTGGACGCCATTTGGTCACGCGTCAATCTCTATTCATGTTAAAGCTCCTATCTTTGTTGCTCGTCAGCTTGGTAAGCATCAAGTCGGACTTGTTTGGAATGAGGTGTCTCGTAGATATGTTGACTCAGCGCCAGAGTTTTATTATCCAGCGAATTGGAGAGCTCGTAATGCTGATAAGAAGCAAGGCTCACACGAAGATGTATTTGTTGAAACAATAGAGATGCAGAATAAATTTTGCCGTGATATAAACGGTGATTTGTTTCCAGCAGAAAGTATTACAGTTCAAAATCTAGTTCAACGGACTGTAAGTGGTTGCATTAATACATATCAATTACTACTAGATGCAGGTGTGTGTCCTGAGCAAGCTCGAATTGTATTACCACAGAACATGATGACAGAGTGGTATTGGAGTGGGTCTCTAATAGCGTTTGCTAGAGTTTGTAATCTACGTCTAAAGAAAGATACACAGGAGGAAACGCGAGCTATTGCTGAACAAATAGATGAGATAGCTTCTGCTCTATTCCCTATTAGCTGGAAGCATCTTAAGAAGGTCTAATTACTTGTAGTATAGCTCTCTTTCAACGAGACGGTATCTTTTATCTGAATGCCATACTTCGTCGGTTTCAGGTGTATAGATTCCGTCTTTTGTGTATATAGGCTTACCCTTTTCCAGAGAGAGAATAGAAGGTTGATAGATGTTCAGCTCGTCTTTTTTCTTCCAGAAGCTCTGCCCGCAAGACGTCAGCCCTATCGTTGCTACTATTAGTGCCAGTTGAACGTAGTTTTTCAATTTCATTGATTAAATCTTTTTGCCTTGTTCTAGATTTCTCCATTATATCGTAATAAAATGCCTTACTCTTTAACTCTAAGAAAGCAGTTAAAGCGAGTAAGGCATTTTTGATTAAGCCTATAATGTCCATTATTTACCTTTGTCTTTTGCCTTGCCAATATTAAGAGCAAGGAAATCAACTAAAGCATAGACCTTTGCAAGTGCAGATCCTGCTTTCGGGGTTGGTGTAACTGCAGCAATAGCTGATGCTAAAGCGATAACAGCTGTAACGACACCGAAATAAGGATTAGATTGTAGTAATTGAATTAATGTATCCATAGCAATAATATTTAGTCTTAGATTAAATATTTACATGAAATTTGAAGATAGAGACGATGTAGTACGTAAGGTTCAAAAGGCTTTAGGTGTGGTTGTTGATGGCATCGACGGTAAAAGTACATGGACTGCTATTGTAAAGGCTTTAAATATAGAAACTATACCTACACCAATACCAGTAGAATCTACACCTTCGAGTAGTTCAACTGTTTCTGATAAAGCATTCAAGTTAATATTAGATTATGAAGTTGGTGGTGGTGAATCATATTATAACAAAGCACTTAAGAGACCTTGTTGGCCGGGTGGCGCATCTGGTATAACTATTGGTATTGGATACGACTTAGGATTTAATAACTTAGATCAATTTACAAGTGACTGGAAATATCAATTAACATCTGATCAGTTTGATAGATTGAAAGTACACCTAGGTAAGATGAGTACTACTGCAAAGGGTGTTGTATCTTCTGTTCGAGATATAGAAGTGCCATGGACTACTGCTCTAACTGTCTTTAAGAAGTCTACACTACCACGCTTCATTAAAGAAACTCTCAGAGCGTTTCCAGGTGCCGATAAGCTTCACCCAGATGCTTTTGGAGCGCTAGTATCACTTGTGTTCAACCGTGGCGCGTCAGTATCTGGCAGCTCTCGGGTTGAAATGCTCAACATACGCAATTTAATTAGTTCAAAAAACTACAAAGCTATTGCAAATGAAATACAAAGCATGAAGAGATTGTGGGTTGGAAAAGGTTTAGATGGTTTACTAAAAAGACGTGATGAAGAAGCATCTTTAGTTGAATCATGCGCTTAATTAAATAAGTATATTATATGTTAAAGCGTTTATCAGAAACTAGTGTGCAGTTGTGTGGTAAGGGTAAATGTTGCCCGATCATTACTAAGCTTGAGAATGGTAGCTATGAAGTTTTGGATGACTACGGCAATAAAATCATCGTCAAGAAAGAAGAACTTGAGATGGTATCTGATGCTGTAAAATCTCTCGATGCTCCATCTGAAGGTAAGTTAATCTGTGGTTAATATGACAAGTTTGATCTTCTACACTTTATCATGTATAGGTCTTTGCTTTATATTGAAGTATGGATCTATTCTCGCGTTTATTAGAGATAGATTGACAAAATATAAGTACTTCCAGGAATTGTTCTCCTGCTCATTATGCTTAGGCTTCTGGGCAGGAGCTTTTGTAAGTCTTTATACAAATTACCCAACATTACTTTTTGCTACCTATGGAGCTGCAGTATGTTGGGTTAGCGACTTTTTGTTAGACTATATTATAAACTTAAGTAAGTAATTATAGCTTACTAACAAATTCAAGGAATGACAGAAGCTGAGATGAAGCATATGTCATTCCTTTTTCTTCAGCGTCTGCTATAAGATGTTGAATTTTATCTACAACTGCACTCTTTGGTATTAGTACTTCGTCTTCATCTTCACCAATACTGAAAGGAGTAGACGATACAGTATAGGTTCTTACGCCTTGACCAGGTGTTGCTCCTGGCAATTCACCTTTCCTATAAGACACTTGACTTTGCTGAATAGGTATTGACTTAATAGGAAAGTTTGTAGTATCTCCTCCATAATTTTCATACACGCTTTGTAATTCTCTAAAACTATTCATTGATATTATTTATACGTAGTATAGACTAAAGCCATGCAGAAGAAATTTGTTAGTTATGAGTATGCAAGCTTTATCGTCGATTTACTTGCGCAGAGAGTAAATGTGAACTGTGACCAAATTATTGGTATTGGTAGAGGCGGACTTATACCAGCAACAATGCTAGCTTATAAGATTAACAAGAAGGTTATATCTCTTGGTATCAATACATTTGACGGCTCTATAAGAGAAGATGCACATTACATATATCAAATGCCAGAACTTATAACAGGTAACAAGTATCTGGTGATAGACGACATATGTGATTCAGGTAATACGTTCAAAATCTTCCGTGATAAGTTCAAAGACTCGAAATGTACGTTTGAATTCGCTTCTCTATTTGTCAAAGATAATAGTGCGAAGCTCGTTGATCATTATGGTATATCCATCTCTAACGATATATGGGTTTCTTTTCCTTGGGAAATCAATTAAAGTATTGAATCTCAATTATATTATCGTATAATAAAGTTATGGATAGATCTTTAGTCTGTAAAATAACAGGTAAAAAATACATATTTGCATTAGAATATTACGAAAAGCGGGTGGAAGAATACGGTGATATAAACAATCTTCGTAAATTTTTTGTAACAAAAAAGGCAAAATCTCTAATTGAGCGTGGCTATAGTGCGCAAGAGATAAGGAACTTGTTGACAGTTACAGCCAAAGAATTACAACCTGATGATTCTCAAGAGATTAAAGATATTATATCATATCATAAACTCAAAGTTAATGCAAATTCTAAACGAACTTCCTCTAACTTTGCTACTCATAAATCTGATCCAGACGTATCGGCTTTCATAAATAATATAAAGAAACAATCTCTATGACAAAAAAACTTATAGCACAGCTAGGGTCAAATAACACTGTTAAGGTATTTGATGTAACATCTGGACAATTACACAGAGTCATTAACATTGATGGAGAAATTACATCTCCACCTACATGTTATGATAATGAAATGTGTGTTACTGCTAAACGAGCAGGTGGAACTTCGATATATTATTATAACCTCGCTTCTGGAAGCCTTAAACGCGTACAATCCGCCTAACATATGATTATCGAACCAGCATCAGCTGCCTGTAATATCTTTACTGAGCAGATTAGTAGAAAACCAGACAGATATCCTTGGACTGAGCAATTTATTGAAGCTATGCATAACGGCTTCTGGACTGATAAAGAGTTCTCTTTCAAGACAGATGTACAACAATTTAAGGTTGACTTAACAGATCAAGAAAGAGAAATCATAATACGAACTCTATCTGCTATTGGTCAAATTGAAGTTGCAGTTAAAACTTTCTGGGCTAAATTAGGTGAAAACCTACCTCATCCCTCTTTACAGGATCTTGGCTATGTAATGGCTAATACTGAAGTTATACATAACAATGCGTATGAAAGACTTCTTAAAGTTCTTGACATGGAGGATATCTTTGAAGAGAATCTTAAGCTTGAGTGGATTCAAGGTAGAGTTAAATATCTCCGTAAATATACACGTAAGTTTTACAAGGACTCAAAGAAGCAATACCTATATGCTTTGATTCTATTCACCCTCTTTGTTGAGAATGTTTCGCTGTTTAGTCAGTTCTATATTATTAACTGGTTTGCAAGATTTAAGAATGTTCTTAAGGATACAGATCAGCAAGTTAAGTATACACGCAACGAAGAAAATATACATGCTCTTGTTGGTATTAAGATTATCAATACTATCAGAGAGGAATTGCCTGAGTTGTTTGATGATGAGTTAGAAGAACGTATTGCACATGAAGCTGAAGAAGCTTTTAAAGCAGAGGCAAAGATAGTGGATTGGATGATTAATGGTATTCAAGAGCCTCAGTTATCTGCTCCTATTGTAAAGGAATTCATTAAAAATAGAATTAATGAATCTCTCAAACAAATTAATTTTAAACCTGTTTTTGAGATTGATAAAGAGCTTATCGAGTCTACTATTTGGTTCTCAGAAGAGCTTTTAGGTAATAATATGGCAGATTTTTTCCATACAAGGCCCACTGAGTACTCAAAGAAGAATCAATCATTTACTGAAGACGATCTATTTTAATCATGACAAAGTATAAATGGCTTAATAAGGATTCGAGAAAATTTCTCGAAAGAGGTTATCTAGAAAAAGGCGAGACACCTGAACAGCGCATTCTAGATATTAGTAAGAGAGCGGAGGTACTATTAGGCATTACAGGTTTCGCTGAGAAGTTTGAAGATTATATGAGTAGAGGTTTCTACTCATTGTCTTCTCCTATTTGGTCTAATTTCGGTCGTAGTAGAGGTCTTCCAATCTCTTGCTTTGGTTCATTTATACCTGATGACATGGAGAAGATCCTTTACAAGATCGGCGAGATTGGTACTATGTCTAAAGTAGGTGGAGGTACTTCAGCTTACTTTGGCGCAGTTAGAGGTCGTGGCGCTCCTATTTCTTCAGGTGGAAACGCTACTGGTGTTCATCATCAGCTAACCGTATTTGATTCCTTAATCAATTATGTATCGCAAGGTAATGTCCGTAGAGGTTCATTTGCTGCATATCTACCGATTGATCACCCTGATGTTGAAGAGTTTCTTAAGATTCGTGGTGAAGGTAACGCTATTCAAGACTTGTCTATTGGTGTTACTGTTACAGATGATTGGATGAAGTCTATGATTACTGGTGATACCTCTAAGCGTAAGCTTTGGGCTAATGTTATTAAGAAGCGTTTCGAGTCTGGTTACCCTTATATCTTTTTTACAGATACTGCAAACAATAACGCGCCACAGGTATACAAAGATAAGAATCTTAAAATTAATGCATCAAACTTGTGCACAGAGATCTTCTTATCTACATCTGATGATGAGTCATTTGTGTGTGACCTTTCGTCTATCAACCTTGAATTGTGGGATGATATAAAGACAACTGACGCTGTTGAAACGCTTATCTACTTCCTTGATGCGGTTATGTCTGAGTTTATTGAAAAGACAGAAGGTGTTAAGTTTATGGAAGCTCCTCGTAAGTTCGCCGTTAATCAGAGAGCTCTTGGACTTGGTGTTCTTGGATGGCATTCATTACTTCAATCGAAATTAATTCCGTTTGAATCATTTGATGCGCAGCTTCTTAATGTCGAGATATTCAAGACTATTAGAGCTCGCTGCGAAGAAGCGACTAAATCTCTTGCTACTCTATTAGGTGAACCCCCACTACTTGAAGGTTACGGTAAGCGTAATACTACGCTTATAGCTATTGCTCCTACAACTTCAAGTTCATTTATTTTAGGTCAGGTATCTCCTTCTATTGAGCCACTCAACAGTAACTACTTCGTTAAGGATCTCGCAAAGGGTAAGTTTACTTTCAAGAATCCATATCTTGGGCAGCTACTTGACGAAAAAGGTAAGAATGATCAAGAGACATGGACGAACATTCTACAGTATGGCGGATCTGTTCAGCAGCTAAAATTCCTAACTGATAATGAGCGTAATGTCTTTAAGACGTTTGGTGAAATTTCTCAAAAAGAAATTATTATCCAAGCTGCACAAAGACAGAAGTGGATTGATCAAGGTCAGTCTCTAAATCTAATGATACCACCAGCAGCTAAGCCAAAAGATGTAAATGAGCTGTTAATCTTTGCTTGGGAGCAAGGTATTAAATCTCTATACTATCAGAGATCAGCGAACCCTTCACAAGAATTAGCTAGGTCTATACTTACGTGTGCAAGTTGTGAAGCATAAATAATTGTATGAGTTTAGACTTTAGTTACCTTATTGAGAGAATGTGCTTGCTTGAAAGCGGTTATGTTTTCGATCCTGCTAACAAAAAAACAGATCTCGAACTTTCAAATAAAGCGATTAAAATTCTCAAAAAGAATCATGATTTAGTTGCGAGCTTTAAAAAGCCTGGAAATTTCGGTTTCCAGGCTCTTCACCGTAAAAACCCTTATGGTAACATTTCCTATAATTTAGGTAATACTGTAAGTTATGCTGTTAGAGGTATTGGTGTGAGAAATCCTAGAACGAAAAAATACATTCTAAACTGGATTGGTTCGCATGAAGAGTACAATAAAATAAAAAATCAAGATTAATTTATGAAATGGAAATATAGAATGTCAGACGATAGTGAATCAGATGCTAGTCAAACTCTTCAACCTATTTTAATTAACAATACGAATAATATTGGTGGTGCATCTATTAGGGTTGTTGAGAATACTATATTCTTTTACAGTGATGTTACTGAGCAATCAGCTCTTGAATTAAATCACGCTTTATATGAGCTTGATTCTAAGCTAACAACTACTTATAACTTTCTTGGACCTGCCTTTACGCCTCACATTAAATTGAGAATTAATTCTTATGGAGGTTCTCTATTTGCAGGTCTAGCTATTCTCGATACTATCCGCGGACTTCGATCTGAAGTTCATACGTATGTTGATGGTGCCGCTGCCTCAGCTGCGACCATTATTTCGGTAGCCGGGAATAAGCGTTATATCGGAAAGAATTCGCTAATGCTCATCCATCAGCTATCTACTGGTAACTACGGTAAATATTCTGAGCTCGAAGATGATATGGAAAATAATAAGAGGCTTATGAAATCCATTAAAGATATCTACAAGCAGTACACAAAGGTACCAATGAAGCAGATAGATGAGATTCTCAAGCACGACCTCTGGTTTGATTCAGCTAAGTGTCTTGAACTTGGATTAGTAGATAACATTCTCTAAATTATTTACGAGCATGTATTTGCTTTAACGCGCTGACAGGTGTTAACGGTTTGTTGATACCTTCAGCCGCTGCTATGCCTCTCATATCATTATTAGTAGTAGTCAGCCTTAGCGGTATATTATTAAAGTGGTGTGAGTGACTATATGTTTTTACTGTATTAGGAGTATCTACACTATACACAATACCATCCTGCACATATCCGATTATTTGATCTGGTACAAGTTCTCCATAAACTGTTGTGTCCATTGTTTCTTGTACTTCAGTTGGAGCTGTTATGTGGTTGACATATAACTCACCATCGATTAAAGTACCACCACCGACTATAAGGTTATTTAGAACACCAAATGAACCGTAAGCGTAGATCTGTCTAGTTGATCTCAATTGTATTTTAGGGGAAAATATGTCTATATGTTCAGAGCTACCTACAACTACACCAGCGCTACCACTAATGTTAACCTCAGTAGCGCCTATCTTTACTATTGAAGCTCCGATAGTAAGTCCTCCGGATGTTTTGAGCTGAATACCACCTGAACCAACAATAAGGTTGTATTTGTTGCTTACAGTTAGATTATAGTTACCACCGACAAAGTTAGAGCTATTATCAACCTCTTCTACATGCGGTACATAATCATTATGGTTAAATACTCCATTCTGACTAACACCAACTTCTGTAGGTTGAGATCTTCCGTATGTATCAACTCTAATAGATGCGTAGTCGTTTAAAGCTCCACCAATTACTTGTACTTTGTTACGCTTAATATATTCAACTTCATCTCCACCAGCTCCGAAGTTTTGTTCTAGTGTAGTCAACTGATCTTGAATGCTGACAATATCGTTGACTAGATTAGTCTTGTTGGTGTTTGCTACCCAATTACCATCCTGTGTTGCTGATGAAAATTCTGGACCAAATAATATTACCCCAGGCGCATTTGAACCACTACTACCAAAAGCAGTTGATATATCTGTTACAGTTGGAGAAGTACTTACTGCAGAATTATTTTCATCTTTACGTATAACAGTCGAAAAAGAAGTTACTTCATTGACTCTTGATTTAACATCAGGTACTTTTGAGTACCCGTAGAATGTATTATTTAACTCCAATCTCGTTTGCTTAAGATCTGGATTGCTAGCACGGGTACCACTTCTTGTAGTTTCAATAACGCTAGTATTCGGGTAAGGGTAACTTAGACCACCACGATTTATCCAAAATTGTGCATTCTTATTAGCAATTGGTCTATAAATTTCTCTCCACTTCTTTATAGCATTAATCTCAGCTTGTGAGGTAATACCTTTTACCTCGTAGCTATTTTCTGCTACTCTTAAAGTTCTATCTGTACCAACATATTCATTACTACTATTACCAACTGTTTTAAACTCATCAAACAGTACCTTCGTCTGTTTATTGTTTGTAGCTAATTCGCTATTGACAACGTTATTTATTGTTACGTTAGACCCTGAGAATTGAGATAGTTTAACTTCTTCTCTCTCAGTTGAGTTGTTTATCTCAAGAGATCCGCCACGTTGGTTAAATATAAATTTGTTTCTGTATTCTAAATCTGATGGATTATCCATATTAGTTTGCTAGTTTATTCTCAAAGTCTCCAGGGTAATCTAAAGACTGTGTATGACAATCTACTTGATCTAAGTTATTTATTAAGCTCGTTTCACGGAAGTCTCGTCTAATACCAAAATAAACAGGAAAGTTTATATCACCACTGTAATGAAATACCCACACCTTTGTGCCCACAGAAGGTACACCAAATATACCTTTAGATTTGTTTACACTGCTTGAAGGTCTTCCAACAAAAGAATATGGGTTGTTTGTGCCACCTAAATTAGCTTGAGGGTTAGCAAATGCATCACCTATAGATGTATCGTAGTTTTCAAAAAAGAAAGAAGGAGATACAACACCCTTCTTAACAGTTGGTGGTATGTTATTATTTGCAGAGAGACTTTCCTTATAATTTGAATCTGATATTGTAGCAAGCTCAGAGGGAGAATTGTATCTACCTGGGCTGCCTTCACCCATCAACGGGAAGCATGGCTCTGCCCAAGGAATAAACTTCGAAATCTCTTCAAATATTTTTGTATCCGCCCACGAATCGTTTACGTTATTTTTGCCTGGGAATCGCATGTTAAACACTTTATATTCTGCAAGCCAATTTTGTAACGGTTGATTGGTCAATTCAGGTATGTAAACTTTAACTCTGTAGAGTTTATTTGGATCATTATTCTTAACGACGATACCTTTATAAAAGCTTGTGTCGTTGCGATTATATTCGATAATATCATCTGTACCTCTTACATACATATTACTATTTATAAGTAGATTTTTATATGGAACTCTTTTATAATTAGTATATGTTAGTATCTCACGAAACACCTATCAGCTATCTGACTGAATCAAAGCTATACAATGACTACGATTACGCTTTAGTTCATCTATTCGAAACACACCCACAATATTACAGGTTCTTTAAATCAAGCTTACTCGAAGGGCGTGAAGTGTTGCTTGATAATTCTATCTTCGAATTGAAAGAAGCGTTTGACTCTGTAAAGTTTGCAAAGTATATTGAAGAGCTAAAGCCTACATACTACATCGTTCCTGATGTTCTTGAGGATGTTACAGGTACTGTTAATTCATTTGAGCAGTTTAGACTCGATTATAACGATCTACCAGGTCTTAAAATTGGTGCAATTCAGGGCAAGACTTACGATGAAATTGTTGAGTGTTACCGCTATATGGATGTGTTTGCAGATTACATTGCAATCTCTTTTGACTTCTCATGGTATCAGCAAATAGGACTTTCATCTAGTTTGAATCCTGATCGCAATAGACTAGAACATATGTGTGATGGAAGAATTAAGCTCATTAATATGCTTATTAATGATGGTATATGGAATCATAAAAAGCCTCATCACCTTCTTGGATGTTCGCTTGCTAGTGAGTTTGCTGCGTATAAGAATATACCAAGCATTAGATCTATTGATACTTCAAATCCGGTCGTTGGTGGTATCTTGAATAAGCGATATCTTAAGGGTATTGGATTTAGAGATAAGCCTTCTGTTCTTCTCGCTGATTTGATTGATCATGTTGTTACTAGTGAACAAGCAGAAGATATTGAACATAACGCAAAGGAATTCAAACATATTATTGGTCGATGAAGTGGGCTGCTTTTTATTCTCAAACGGGTTCAGAAATTTGTGATATTTCTGATAAGCTAGGTAGGTATCCAGATCTAATTATAACTGATAATGTAACTGGAGAACCTAAAACTGATAGCAGAATTATAAACGCAAAAGCTATCAACACACGTCAATATAAATCTCTGAGTAAGCAAGAAAAGATTGACTATTACAATATTCTAGATGGATACGATATTATAACTTTGCATGGATGGTTAAATATTGTACCTGCAAGTGTATGTAGTAAGTATATGATGTATAATGGTCACCCAGGCCTTATAACTTACTATCCGGAGCTGAAAGGAAAGGATCCTCAGGAGAGAGCTTGGGAAAATATGCCTTCGTATATGTATATTGGTAGTGTTATTCATAATGTTACATCTGAAGTTGACGGTGGCAATGTTGCTGCTCAAAAGAAGAGATTATCAGTAAACTGTACTAGCTTAGACGAGACTTATAAAGAGTTAAAAGAAACTTCTTTGGAAACATGGGTTGAATTTTTAGAAGATAAACTATAAAATACGTTATGTTAATTTCATTTTCAGGAGCACAAAGCACAGGTAAAACTACACTTCTTAAGCATTTAGAGGAGTGTAATGATGGTGATGATCTTCCATTTAAGTTTGTACCAGAGGTGACAAGATTAGTTAAGCGTGAGTATGATCTACCAATCAATGAAGATGGTACAGATATTACGCAGCTATTAATTATGGGTGAGCATCTACGTAATGCATATCGAGCTGGCAGTCAAGTTGATTGTAGCTATATTCTAGATAGATGTTCTCTTGATGGTATCGTTTATACTCATTGGCTTTGCGATCAACACAAAGTAGGTATGAATGTGTATAGCTTTGCTGAATACATCTTTAGCTCTACTATCAAGAAATATGATGTTATTTTCTATACATCACCAGATGATGTTAAGTTAGAAGCTGATGGAGAGCGTAGCGATAATGTCAAATTCCGTGACGAAATTATCGAATTGTTTACGCAGTATATCAAAACACGAAATATCGACGTTGTAATACTAACTGGTACAGTAAAGGAAAGACTACAAACTATCAAAGCTACTTTAGCGAAAAAGGGACTTGAAATTAATATTTAATAATATAAAATAACATTATGGCACTACAAGAATTAGATAACTCGAATATTAACGTTCACCTTGGTAAGACTTCTTCGTATAAATCTCAATACGATCCGAGCTTACTTGTACGTGAACCTCGTCAAACAAACCGAAATCATCTAGGTATTAAGGATGACAATCTTCCGTTCGTAGGTTATGATACTTGGAATGGTTACGAAATCTCAGGTCTTACTAACTATGGTTTACCTGCAGTTGGTATTGTGAAGCTTAGTTATTCGTGTGATAGCAAGTATATCGTTGAGTCGAAGTCTCTTAAGCTGTACTTCAACTCCTTCAATATGACTAATCTTGGCGAAACTGCTCGTGATGTTCTCAAAGAGATTAAGAAGAGAGCTGTAAAGGATTTGTCTGAGCTGCTTGAAACTACAGTTAGCGTTACTGTTTGCAGTAATGGTGAAGTTCTAGCAGCTAGTAGTATCAACGCTGTGGATGACTGGCATACACCAGATGTTTTAACTCTTGAAGATACATATCCAGTTGATGGTGTTGAGTTTTCTGTTTATAGTGAGACTCCTGAGTTACTCGAAGTAATAGAAGATGCTCCAGTTGAAGAAGTTCATTATCATAGTGCTCTACTTAAGTCGAACTGCAGAGTAACTTCACAACCAGACTGGGGTGATGTTTACATCTATATTAACTCTAAGAAGACTGTTGATCCTATTTCGTTGTTACAGTATATCGTTTCATTTAGAGATGAATGTCACTTCCATGAAGAGATTTGTGAGACTATCTATAAGAGACTGTATGATCTTCTTGAACCGAAGGAGCTAAGAGTTAAGTGTCTTTATGCCCGTCGTGGTGGTATCGATATTAACCCGGAAAGGGCTTCTAATGCTGAATTGCTCTGCGAGATACTTAGTGATACAACTATACCTCATTCTAAGACTCCTAAGCAGTAATTAACTGATTGTAATAAAAGCCCTAAATAGTGTAACAGCTATTTAGGGTTTTTTTTGTGTTAGATATAAATAATAGTATGGCAGCACCTATTTCAAATAACGGTAGTACTTTTTACAACATAAATGAATGTAGATCATTTAATCAAACCGTTGCAACAAACCTTACAAGATTATCTTCACAACCTTGTTCTGAAGTCATTCTATACAACAGAACTGGTAGTACATTGAGTGCGTATGATAATGGATATTCTACAGAGCCTTTTGCATTCCTTCTCAAGAATGATGAGAGTATGACCTTTAGAGGCTTAGTAAATTCAGATCAGTTATCCGCGAAAGCAGCAGTTGCAGGTCCTATCTTTTATAGAGCACAATACTTCAGCTTTAACCCTTCTAGATAAAACTAGTCTAAATATCATAAAACAAAAAGGTCATCTAATAAAATAGATGACCTTTTCTCTTATAGATTGCTGAGGGGAGCCTTAACGATAACCAAGTTGAACGAGTCTTCTAATGTTAGGTGTAACCGAATCATAATTATTAGCAGTTAAGGACTGAGCAGATGTAGACGTTACACATGTAAATATTGTTGAAGAACTGTCAGTGTAAATAACTGCAAAAGTAGCACCGTTATATGCTCTATCTACTCTGAATGTTGTACCTGTAGCAGCTGATAGTGTAGGTGCAAATATACCTGTACCAGAGGAAGGAGATGTGAGAGCGTTAAATGCAATACCTCTAACCTGTTTTGCGCTAAGTGAAGCGTTGTTAACTGGACCAGTACCAACAGTTAATAGTTCAACAGTATTGTATCCGCCAGTACCGCCAGATAGAGACCAGGATAGGTTAGCAGGTGACTGCCCGTATGATGAAAGGGCTTGTGATGTAAAGCTAATAATAGGCATATTAATATTTATTCTACCTGCTTAATTTTTATCAAATTTAATGCTGTTAGGCTTTGTCTCTCTAATATAGACTTCACCATATGCTTCTAATTGACCCATAACATGTTGAAATTCACGCTGAGACATACTCTTCCAGTCTTTGAGCTTATCCCAGCATGCATCTGCTTTCTTCTCTATGAATGAAACGTCATTCTGATGATCTATACATTCTTGATAAGGCTTTTCTTTAGCCTTAAAGTGAATAGCTGTTAATACTGCATAACCACCTTTCTTCTGTGATTGATTAGCAATTTTTCTCGCCCCGGCTTGTCTCGTAGTAAGAAAGTCCTGCAGCTTATCATCTATTGCTGTAATAGACTTC
>Ga0114958_10002132_pt1 | contig 14995 bp, 12 predicted proteins | sample C_130208_EF_Meta_FD_89577 | JGI IMG/M metagenome (GOLD analysis project Ga0114958, IMG submission 89577) | Freshwater microbial communities from Lake Croche, Canada to study carbon cycling - C_130208_EF_MetaG | ecosystem: Environmental > Aquatic > Freshwater > Lake | place: Lake Croche, Canada... | reverse complement strand
TCGCGAGAAGTGCTATTATTCAAAAAGGAAATGACAAATTTGGGTATATTTTAATTCCCGATTTTTATGCCGATTTTGAAAGAGAAGACGGTCATCGTTGTTCGAAAGATGTGGCCATAGAGGTAGAGAAATTAAAAGCTGAAAAAGTAAAGGGTATTGTGATTGATGTGAGATACAATGGTGGAGGTTCTTTGTATGAAGTGGTACAAATGGCAGGCTTATTTATAGACAAAGGACCAATCGTTCAAATTAGAGACAAAGAAGGTCGATCACAAGTCTTGTCTGATGAAGTACCAGGCATATTGTATGATGGTCCTTTGGTAGTGATGGTAAATGAATTTAGTGCCTCTGCCAGTGAAATATTTGCTGGAGCTATTCAAGATTATAAACGCGGAATTATTGTAGGAAGCACCTCAACTTACGGAAAGGGGACCGTTCAAAGAAATGTATCTTTTGGCAAGCCATTGGATGCAATGGGAATTCAAACGGAATATGGTGCAGTGAAATTGACCTTTCAGAAATTTTACAGGGTTACTGGAAGCTCTACTCAAAGAAAAGGAGTTTTATCTGATGTAGTATTTCCGGATGATTATGAGTTTTTAAAGTACCGTGAAAAAGACAATCCAGCTGCTTTGCCCTGGGATGAAATGGAGAAAGCTAAATTCGTACCCTATACTACAAGTAATGAAATAACCAACATTGCAGCTGCAACGAACAAACAAATCCAAAATGATACCACTAATATCAGGTTTAAGAAAAATTTAAAATGGATGGCAGATCAAGTAAATCGCCCTATTTCCTTAGAATATAACAATTACATAAAGTATAAAAAAGATTTGTTATCTGTTATTCAGCAAAATGAAAGTATACTAAAATTGAAAGAACCATTGCAAGTAGTTTCTTTAAAGGCGGATTATGATAAATTTTATAACAATCCAGATAAGGTTAAACAAGATCGTTATCAAGCTTGGTTAAAAATAATCGCTAAGGATTTTCAAATAAGTGAATCAAGTAAGTTGTTAAGTCAATTTACACAAACGAGTTCAATAGCTAAAAAAGGGTAACCAAATTATAAAAATGAAAGTGGAAGAAATTGATAAGGCAAAAAATTGGCATGTTATCTATACCATGTCTAAATGGGAGAAAAAAGTTGACAGCCTATTAACCAAAAATGGTTTTGAAAGTTGGTGCCCTGTTCAAAAGCGAGAAAGGCAATGGTCGGATCGAAAAAAAATAATTGAAGAACCTTTATTTCGTTCCTATGTTTTTATAAAAGCTGGCAAAGGAGATTACACCAAAATTTTAGCTACGACGGGCGTTGTTAATTTTTTATACTTTCTAAAAAAACCAGCCATTATTAGAGACAACGAAATCGAATTAATAAGAAAATATTTAGGGCAGTCCAATGCTGATATTCAAGTCGTAGCAATGACCCATATACCAGCTAATACAAAAGTATCCATCAATCAAGGTTTATTTATGGGGCAAAAAGGGGAGATTGTTAAAACTGGAAAAAAAACGGTCTATGTTCGCTTAGAGAGCATCAATATGATGATGATTGTTGAATTTAAAGTTGGCGAGGTTTCTGTTGGGTAGTATTATTTCAACTAACACAAGGTCCAATCTATAATTTGGTTGCTATAGTTAGGTTGGTATGGGGTAATTACTTTGATGTAGTTATCTGTGAATCCTTCTAGCATTCCGGCTCCTATTTCACCTTTTGTTTGTTTCACCGATTCAAATAAAACTTTACGCGTACTACCTACTTGTTGTTCGGTAAAGTATTGCAATTTTTGATAAGATAAATTTCTTGCTATTTTATTTCTTTCCTGCCTTACCGCCATAGGGACGACGGGTTTAATATCCAATGCCTTGGTAGCTGCTCTTTCGGAATAAGTAAAAACATGTAAATAAGCAATATCTAATGCATGAAGAAATTGGATACTTTCCTTAAAGTAGGCTTCTGTTTCACCCGGAGAACCAACAATTACATCTACCCCAATGCAAGCATGAGGCATTATTTTTTTAATATAATTGACTCTATCCTTATACAATTCGCTGGTATATCTTCTTTGCATTAATTTCAAAATGGCATCTGAACCACTTTGCAAAGGAATGTGAAAGTGGGGCATAAATTTATTACTATTGGCCACCCAATTAATGATATCATCAGTTAACAAATTAGGCTCAATAGAGGAGATGCGATAACGAGGAATGTCTGTTTGTTGATCTAATGCTTTTACTAAATCAAAAAAACTTTCTTCTTTTATTTTACCTCCATCATTTCCCTTGCCAAAATCACCTAAATTAATTCCAGTCAGTACAATTTCTTTGACGCCATTTTTTTCCAATTCTTTTGCTTGGTTTACTACATTTTCTATGCGGTCACTTCTACTTTTCCCTCTTGCCATTGGGATGGTGCAAAAAGTACAGCTATAATCACATCCATCCTGTACTTTTAAAAAAGTTCGAGTTCGATCATTTACTGAAAAGGAGGTATTAAAGCCGGTAACTGTTTCAATATCACAGCTACATATTTTAGTGGGGTCCCCTTTGACTAAACTGGCTAAATGAGTTACTAAATTAAATTTTTCAGCAGCGCCCAATACCAAATCAACGCCTGGTATGGTGGCAATTTCGTTTGGCTTCAGTTGAGCATAACAACCTGTAATCACCACAAAACTTTCTGGAGCTAGTCTTTGAATGCGGCGAACCAATTGGCGACATTCTTTGTCGGCATTTTCCGTAACAGAACAGGTATTAATCACATAAATGTCAGCTTTGTCTGTAAATGCTTTTTTTTCAAAACCTTCCTGCTCCAATTGTCTAGAGAGGGTTGAGGTTTCTGAAAAGTTAAGCTTACAACCTAAAGTATGAAAAGCGACGGAACGGGATTGACTCATGGGCAACAAAGATAAAAAACATAAGGGGAACCTAGAAATCTTAAAATATACTTAAAGCTGCTATATATTTCCCATTTTGGCAAGATTCATTTAAGTTTGCAACTAATAAAATTGTCAAAATGGACTTCAAAAAAATCAATAATTGGACGGGCTGGATCGTGACCCTAATTGCTTGTACTGCCTATATTATGACCACAGAGGCAACAGGTAGTTTTTGGGATTGCGGAGAATTTATTAGCAGTGCCTATAAATTACAAATTCCACACCCGCCCGGAGCGCCCATGTTTGTATTACTAGGTCGGCTCTTCATCATTTTTTTTGGCGACAATCCTTTAACTGCAGCAAAAGCGGTAAACACAATGAGTGCCCTAGCCAGTGGCTTTACCATTTTATTTTTGTTTTGGACCATCACCCACTTTGCAAAAAGATTGGTGGAGAAACAAACCGGTGTTGCATTGACCAACCATCAAATTATTTTAATTATGGGGGCGGGTATCGTTGGTAGTTTAGCCTATACCTTTAGTGATACTGCTTGGTACAGTGCAGTGGAAGGGGAAGTATACGCATTAAGTTCTTTTTTTACAGCATTGGTATTTTGGGCAATTTTAAAATGGGAACACAAGGCGGATGAACCAGGGGCGGATAAATGGATCATTTTTATTTTTTACTTAATGGGTATCTCCATTGGCGTACATTTATTAAATATTTTAACCATTCCTGCTATTGTAATGGTTTATTACTTTAGACAATACAAGCCAAGTTTCAAAGGAGGATTAATCGCCTTTTTTATTGGGGTGATCATTACTGGTTTTGTTCAAGTATTTTTGATTCAGTATACCATCAAATGGGCAGGGGCTTTTGATATCAGTTTTGTTAATTCATTTGGCTTACCTTTTTTTAGTGGATTTATTTTCTTTTTTATTTTACTAGCAATAATACTTGCTTTAGGAATTTTTTATGCCAATAAAAAAGGGTTTTATTTTTTAAAGTTGGGCATGTGGTCTGTTGTATTTTTCTTATTGGGGTATACAAGTTATTTAACCACAATGATTCGTTCCAATGCAGATCCTTCCGTTGATATGTACAATGTAGACAATCCAGTGACCCTCATGGGTTATTTGGGTAGAGAACAATACGGTGATTGGCCTGTTGTTTACGGTCCTGATTACGTGGACAAGGTAGAAAATGTGGAGAATGGGGATCAATATGTGAAATCTAAATCTACTTACGAAATTGCCGGGAAAAATTATAAGAGAGATTGGGCATCTGCTCCTTCAGCACATTTATTTCCTAGAATGTGGGACTCGGATAATGACAGAGGACAAATGGATAGTTTTAAAGCATTTGCTGGTGTGGAAGATGGGACACCTCCTACATTGAGAGACAACATTAAGTATTTTACCAACTACCAGTTTGGATTTATGTACCTTAGATACTTTTTATGGAATTTTGCTGGTAAACAAAATGATTTACAAGGATTTGGAAATGTAAGAGATGGTAATTTTAGTACAGGGATCTCTTTGATTGATAATTTGATTTTTGGGGATCAATCTAAATTACCGGATTCTATTAAAAATGAAAACAAAGCACACAATACTTTGTTTATGCTTCCTTTAATTTTAGGAATAATTGGATTTCTTTTTCAGTACCAAAACAATAGAAAAGATTTAATCGTAACTGGCTTGCTTTTCTTTTTTACTGGAATAGCCATTGTATTATACTTAAATCAACAAAGTTTGCAGCCAAGGGAACGTGATTATGCCTATGTAGGATCCTTTTATGTATTCACTATCTGGATTGGTTTAGGAGTATTGCAATTGGCTTTTTGGATTGAGAAAGTAATGTCTAAAAAAATGGCAGCCATCGCCGCAACGGTTATATCATTTTTAGCGGTACCTGCTTTAATGGCACAACAAGAGTGGAACGACCACGATAGAAGTCAAAAAACCTTACCACGTGATTTAGCGCGTAATTATTTAGAGAGTTGTCCTCCTAATGCTATTTTATTTTCATTCGGAGACAATGATACCTATCCTTTATGGTATGCCCAGGAAGTGGAAGGAATTAGACCCGATGTGCGTGTAGTTGTAAATAGTTTATTAGGATCGGATTGGTATATGAAAGAGTTAAGGTATAAAGTAAATAAAAGCGACAAATTCGATGTCATTTTTACCGATGAACAAGTGCTTGGGAACAAATTAAATGTTGCCTATTACAATGCATTGCCAGATTTTGGCGAAACGACTTATCATAATTTAGATTCAGTTTTAAGGTATGTCGTAGCAGATCCATCTGGTAAATATCAAGCATCTACTCAAGAAGGCCCTGTGAATATTTTCCCAACACATAAATTTAAAGTACCTGTAAACAAGGAATTTGCTCTGGCGGCTGGTATTGCAAAACCTACCGATAAAGTTGTGAACGAATTGCTCATAGATTTTAATCCTAAAAGACAATACTTATTAAAAAATGAATTAACTATTTATGCAATTATAGCAACTTCACAATTTAAAAGACCAATTTGTTTCACTTCTACACAAGAGTTAAAAGAATTGGGTCTAGATAAATATGTTCGTCAAATAGGTATGTCTTATGAGTTAGTTCCTGTGGAAGGGCAAAGTATGGATGCTTCCACTGCTTACACTAATGTGATGACTAAATTTACTTTTGGCAATGCAAAAAATCCAACGGTATATTATGATGAAGAAAACAGACGCCATCTAAATTCAATACGTTTGGCAGTGGCTCAAATTGCACAAGCATTAGTATCTGAAGGGAAATTAGACAGCGCAAGACAAGTTTTGAGAAAGATGGACAGCGAAACCAATGAAAAAAGTTTTCCTTATGGGATGACTTCAAATAGAGGGAATCAACATAACTATTTCTCTTACTTATTTTTACAAGCTTGTTACGCTTCTGGTGAACTAAATCTTGCTAAGAAAGTAAACGCTTCTTTAATGAAAGATTTAAAGCAGGAAGTAGCTTATTATAAGTCTTTGGGGGATGCTATGAATGAGGATCAGTTTCTGCAAGGTATTGAAAATGCCTATCAAAACAAGCCAAGTAGTTTGAATAACAAACAAGCCTCTTTTGTTCAAGATGCACTGACCTGTTATCAATTAATGGGTGCACTTACCAAGATGGAACAAGATTTTTTGTCTACCAAAAAGTAAAAAGGGGATAAATAAATTTTTCAAGCAGGCGTACTTTAAAGTGCTCCTGCTTTTTTTATAAAAGGCGTGCTAAGGTATTTACCACGGTGTCTATCTCGGACTTGGTATTGTATTTTGAAAAAGAAAATCGAATGGTGGCCCATTGGTGCTCTTTTTTGAGGGCTTGAATAACATGCGAACCTTGCTGAGCTCCACTAGAACAGGCGCTGCCCCCACTTGCGCATATATGGTGAATGTCTAAATTAAATAAAATCATTTCGGTTTTTTCTGATTTCGGAAAATTCACACTTAATAAATTATACAAGGATTTCCCAAAAGGGTCCCCATTAAAATTAGTTTCAGGTATTTTTTCTAAAAGCAAGTCGTACATATATTTTTTTAGCGACTGAATGTATTCACTATCCTTTTCATGTTGTATAGTTGCCAAATCAAGTGCTTTTGCAAATCCAACGATACCATATACATTTTCAGTTCCAGCTCTCATATTTCTTTCTTGTGCACCACCATGAATATAGGGCGTAATTTTAATATTTTCATTGATGTACAAAATGCCAATCCCTTTTGGTCCATGAAATTTATGGCTTGAGCCAGTAATAAAGTCTACGGGGGTGTTGCTTAAATCAAAAGGGAAATGACCCACTGTTTGAACGGTATCGCTATGAAAATAGGCTTGGTGTTTTTTACAAATAGATCCCACTTCAAAAAGATCAATCATATTACCAATTTCATTATTGGCATGCATGATACTTACAATTGTCTTTTCTGTATTGTTGGTTAAAAGTGTTTCTAAATGAGCCAAGTCAATATGTCCGTTCGGTAAAATATTTACATAACTTAATTGAATGGCGTCTTTTTTAGCTAAGTGTTGAACTGTATTTAAAGTGGCGTGGTGTTCAATAGGCGTTGTGATAATATGAGTACAATTTAAATTTTCAATCGCTGCGTAAAGTATGGTATTGCTGCTTTCCGTGCCACCACTCGTAAAAAATATTTCAGCAGTCCTGGCCCCTAAATTTTTAGCCACTGATTTTCTGGCTTGTTCAATGGCCATTCTTGTTTCTCGACCATAACTATAGATGGATGATGGATTGCCAAATTGTTCACTTAAAAAGGGCATCATGGATGCAAGAACCGCTGGGTCTAATGGGGTGCTTGCTGCATTGTCAAAATAAATTCTATCCATCTAGCTAAATTACTGAATTGTTTCTATTATGGAAATAATATCCAATGCTAATTTGTCTGCACTTGCTTGAGAAGGAGCTTCGGTGTATACACGTAGAATTGGCTCTGTGTTGCTCGATCTCAAATGTACCCACTCGTTTTCAAAATCTATTTTTAAACCATCTTCTTTGTTTATGGCGAAGGCTTTAAATTTGTCTTCGAGTTTATTAAAAATATTATTTAAAGAGGTGTTAGACTTTAAATCTATTTTTTTCTTACTCATAAAATAAGCAGGGTAACTGGCTCTTAAAGCAGAAGCAGTTAATTTGGATTTAGCCAAATGACTTAAAAATAATGCAATACCAATTAAGGCATCTCTACCATAATGTAAATCTGGAACGATAATGCCACCGTTGCCTTCTCCTCCTATGATGGCATGTTGCTCTTTCATTTTATTTACAACGTTTACTTCACCAACTGCACTTGTATAATAAGTACATCCATGTTTTTCTGTAATAACGCTAAGTGCTCTAGTAGAAGATAGATTACATACGGTACTTCCTTTTTTATTTTGTAAAATATAATCTGCTACTGCAACCAAGGTATATTCTTCGCCAAATAAACTGCCCTCTTCACTTACAAAACACAATCGGTCCACATCGGGATCCACTGCAATACCTAAATCTGCTTTATTATTTAATACAGTATTGCACAATTCGGTTAAATGCTCTTTTAAGGGTTCAGGATTGTGTGCAAATTCACCATTTATTTCTTCATTCAAAATGGTCATGTTATTTACTCCAATGGCTTTTAATAAAGCGGGCACTGCAAAAGCACCTGAACTATTAATTGCATCTATCACGACAGAAAAATTTGCCAATCTAATGGCTTTACAATCTACTAAAGGGTATTTAAGAATCGCTTCAATGTGGTTTTCTAAACTATGGTTATTTGCTGTTACTTTTCCTAATTCTTCAATTTCCGCATAATTAAAGTCTTCATTAGAAGCAAGATCCAATATTATTTTTCCTTCCGCTGCACTTACAAACTCCCCTTTTTCATTCAATAATTTTAACGCATTCCATTGTTTTGGATTATGGCTGGCTGTGATGATAATTCCTCCGTCTGCTTTTTCAAAAACAACGGCCATCTCTACTGTAGGAGTGGTGCTTAAGCCCAAATGAATAACGTCTATGCCTAAAGCAATTAAGGTTTGTTCTACTAGAGACTCCACCATTTCTCCACTGATTCTTCCGTCTCTTCCCACCACCACCTTTTTTTTGCCAGGACCTTTTTTCATTAACCAGCTACCATAGCCAGAAGCGAATTTAACTATATCAATAGGAGTTAGGTTTTCATTGGGCTTACCTCCAATGGTGCCTCTAAATCCTGAAATACTCTTTATAAGTGGCATGGCTACTTTATTACTTTAATATTGGTGGGCAAATTTACTTTAAATTTTTACACTTCCTTGTATCTTTATCCTATGATACAAGACTTTTGGGAATCTATTGTAAAATGGGATCAATCCTTATTTGAATTGATCAATGGTAGCTGGACCAACCAAAATTTAGATTCATTCCTCTCTTGGATGAGGACTGCTGAAAATTGGTTTCCGCTGTATTTGGTTTTGTTAGGGTTTTTGTTTTACAAATGGGGTTGGAAAGCATGGAAATGGCTACTTGGTGCTTTGGTTACTATTTCAGTTACAGACCAAGTTAGCAGCTTTTTTTTTAAACCTCTTTTGCATCGTCTAAGACCCTGTGCCGACCCTGCCATGGTAGGTCATGTAAAATTAGTAATTAGTGCTTGTCCAAGTAGTTTCAGTTTTACTTCTTCTCATGCTACCAATCATTTTGGGATAGCCATGTTTATTTTTATGACCTTGCAACCCCTTTTTAAAAAATATACTTTTTTATTTTTTTTATGGGCAGGCCTAATTGCTTATGCACAAGTATATGTAGGCGTACATTATCCATTAGATGTATTAGCAGGTTCTGTTTTAGGGTTAACGATTGGCTATGCGCTTGCTAAGCTGTATTTAAAATGGAGCGCTCAACGGATCAAGTAGTAGTTGGCTAGTTAATTATTGGTGTGCTGCTGCTTTATAACTGCGCCATTTTTCAATGACCGCTTGCATGTCAGCAGGCAACGGACTGTCAAAAACAATTTTCTTACCAGTAGTTGGATGTTCAAAACCCAATGTTTGAGCATGTAGCGCACATCTTGGGCAAGCATCAAAGCAGTTGTCTACAAATTGTTTGTACTTGGTGTAAATGGTTCCTTTTAAAATTTTATCTCCACCATATTCGAAATCGTTGAACAGTGTATGCCCAATGTGTTTCATATGAACTCTTATTTGATGCGTTCTTCCTGTTTCAAGAATGCAGGAAACTAAACTTACATAATTAAAGCGCTCAATTAATTTATAATGCGTAATTGCATGCTTCCCAATTTCTTCGTCAGGATAAGCATCAAACATTTTCCTATTTGATTTATGTCGAGCAATATTAGCTACGATGGTACCCTCTTCTTGTTCCATGTCACCCCAAACCAAAGCAACATATTTTCTTTCAACGGTATGATTAAAAAATTGCTTTGCTAAATGACTTGCTGCTTCTGGAGTTTTAGCCAAAACAATTAAGCCGGTTGTATTCTTATCTATTCGATGCACCAAACCAAAGCGGGGAAGGAGCTCTTCATTTAAGTTAGGATTTTGAGCAAGTAAATGATACATTACTCCATTTAATAAAGTGCCCGAATAATTCCCAATGCCGGGGTGTACAACCATATTTGGGGGCTTATTTATTACCATCACTGCATCGTCTTCATATACGATATCTAAAAACATTGCTTCAGCTTTGAGCTCGGTATATTCTGGATTGATGATACTTAAATAAACCACTTCGTCTCCTGGCCTAGTTTTGTAATTACTTTTAACCACTTTGCCATTAACTGTTAAAAATCCGGCGTCAATGCCGTTTTGTAATTTATTTCTGGTAATTCCTTCTATGCGCGCTTGAACCCATTTATCAATTCGAGTTGGTTCTTGTCCTTTGTCTACCATAAATGTAGATCGTTCATATAAGGACTCATTATTTTCATCTTGTATTGGATCTTGTACTTCAGACATGGTGCAAAAGTAAGATATTGCTGCTTAGTTTGTAACTTTGCTTCATGTATCAAAAAGTAGTATTTGAAGATTTAGGCATACGTTCCTATCAACCTACTTGGGACTATCAAGAAGCTTTGTTGTTGAAAAATACACAAATAAAATGGGCTGCAAGACAAAAGGAGGAAGACATAGGTAAAACGGCTACTGAGCATCGATTTTTGCTGGTTGAGCATCCGCCTGTATTTACATTGGGTAAAAGCGGAAAAAGTGCACATATATTGGTAACAGAACAACAACTTCAAAAATTGGGCATTGAGTTTTTTCAAATCAATAGAGGGGGAGATGTAACCTATCATGGGTTACAACAAATAGTAGGTTATCCAATACTTGATTTGGATAAGTTTAAAACTGATTTGGGATGGTATTTAAGAAGCCTTGAGCAAGTCATTATTAATGTGATGGCGGAATATGAATTAAAGGGAGAGCGAAGTGCGGGAGAAACAGGTGTTTGGTTGCAACCCCAAGATCCATTCCTGGCAAGAAAAATATGTGCTATGGGTATTAAATGCAGTAGATGGATTACCATGCATGGCTTTGCTTTAAATGTAAATACCGATTTGTCTCCTTTTGAATTGATTGTGCCATGTGGAATTCAAGGGAAAACGGTAACTTCTCTTGAAAAAGAGTTGGGCTTTAAAGTGGATTATGAAGAAGTGAAATTAAAAATAAAAAAACACTTTGAATTAATTTTTGAATGCGAATTAGTTAATCCTTAAAATACTAAAGTATCTTTTGGTAAAGATCTATTTCCTTGTAAACCTCCGCTGTGTATCATCAATATTTTGCTTTTGGGCTTAAAGTAATTTGTTTGGACCAATTCATGCACCCCAAAAAGCAATTTGCCCGTATAAACAAGGTCGGTTGGAATTTGTTCAAGCCTCCAAAGGTCATTCATGAATTGAAGAAGGGCTGGATTAGTTTTCGCATAACCACCATGATGAAATTGGTGCAATAAAGTCCAGTTAGCCTGCTTCTTTATTACTAGAGATTTAATTTCTTCTTTTAAACTAATTTCATTTTTTAAAATAGGAATACCAATAATTTCCTGGTGGGGTGCGGCTCCATTGATTAGACCTGCTAGCATAGTGCCTGTTCCAACAGCACATAAGATGGTATCAAATACAATGGTGTTTTGCATACTAAGGATATCAGCGGCCCCTTTAGCTCCTAGATTGCCATAGCCACCTTCATCTATAAAATAAGTAAGGGAGGTATTAGTTTTTTTGCTGTTTTGTAGCAGTTCATTTTTTATTTCTTGAAATCGATTTCTACCTATAAATTCTAAATGCATTCCATAAGCAAGCGCTTCTTGCAAACTGGGTGTAATCTGTTCATTTTGATTGGCTCTAACATAACCGGTACTTTTAAGCTTATTTTTTTGTGCTATAAAAGCCAATGCTACTAAATGATTTGAGTAGGGGCCACCAAAACTAGCAATGGTAGCTGCAGCGCTAGAAATCGCCTCTTCTATATAATACTTTAGTTTAAACCATTTATTACCACTAACAACGGGGTGAAGTTGATCCAATCTTAGGATACTCGTTTCATAATTATTGATACTGAACGATGGGAGTGCTTGAATAATAGGTTTAAAATTCATTGTTTTTCTTTTTAATTAAAATCAGTTAATTTTGCCCGATGTATTTTTAACAAGTTTGGTAAAAATACTATTTAAATACCTTGAAAAAATTTAGTATTAATATGGCACCTACTTTAGTGATTTTAGCAGCAGGCATGGCAAGTAGATACGGAAGCATGAAACAGACAGAAGGTTTTGGTCCTTCAGGCGAAACCATAATGGAGTATTCTATTTATGATGCCATTCAAGCTGGGTTTAGTAAAGTAGTTTTTATTATTAGGGAAGATTTTGCGGACTCATTTAAAAAGGTATTGGAACCCAAATTGGCAGGCAAAATCAACACTGCCTATGTATACCAGTCGCTAGATAAATTTACGGAAGGATTTTCAATACCTGCAGATCGAGTGAAGCCTTGGGGCACTGCACAAGCTTTGTTATGTTGCAAAGAGGAAGTAAAAGAGTCTTTTGCCATTATTAATGCAGATGATTATTATGGCAAGGAAGCTTTTGAATTGGCCTACACTTTTTTAACCAAGGAGTGTAATGAAACAACCAGTTGTATTCTTGGCTACGAGTTAGTCAATACCTTAAGTGAAAATGGAACCGTGAGCAGAGGGGTATGTGCCATCAATGATCAAGGGTATTTAACCTCTATACATGAACGAACTAATATTCATCGAAAAGAAAATGGTCAAATTGTGTTTGAAGAAAATGGGGTAGAAACTCCATTGCAGGAAGCTACTCGAGTAAGTATGAATTTCATGTGTTTTGCTCCTGGGTTTATAAAATTGTGTGAACAAGAGTTTGTAACTTTTTTACAAACAAAAGGGCAAGAATTAAAATCTGAATTTTATATTCCCTATGTAGCTGGCCGATTTAAAGAATTGGGCTTGGGGGAAGTAAAAGTAATTCCAACCAATGCAAAATGGTTTGGCGTTACGTATAAAGAAGACGCAGTAGGGGTAAAAGAAAGTATAGATGCTTTAGTAGCGGATAAAGTATATCCTACAAGTCTCTGGTAGGCAATGGTGAATCTATGGTGAATCTATTTTAGTTATAAGAACGAATACTAAAAATATAAGGCTTGAAAAGGTTAATTTGATTAATCCGTTTACTTGAAATATTGCGGTTTCCTTTAGATAGTTTTAATTTTATCAATGCATTTTCATCTTTTTCATTTACAGATGCAATTAAGTCAATAATTTTATTTGATTTAATGGCAAACGCAACACCTATAGCAGATTTTTCTCTTGCACTTATTATTCCAATCAACTCGCCTTTGTCATTAAATAAAGGGGCGCCAGAACTACCTGGATTGGCACTTATTTGTATTTGAAATGAGCTGCTATCTCCTTCGAATCCTTTTTGAGCGCTTAAATAACCTTTGCCATATACGATATCATTGTCATTTCTAGGGTAACCTAATGTAAAAATATCTTCTCCCAGGTCGCTCCTATTTTTACGAATGGTAAATGGGATGTCGAAGGGTTTAGAAAAATCTTTGTCTTCAATTTTTAATAAAGCAAGATCAATATTTTTGTCGGTATAAATAATACGCGCATTTAGTTCTTGCCCCAGATCGTTGATCACAATGGCCCCGTTGCCTTTAATTACATGAGCATTGGTTATGATATAACCTTTTGTATCAATTAAAAACCCCGAACCACCACTAACCAAGGTAGCATTTTCAGGAACTTTGGATTTAACTTCATTTAAAATATGTCCTTGAACTTGCTGATTTTTCTTAATTACCTCAATGTCTTTGCTTAGTTGTAATAATTGGTTGCCATTTAGACTAGGAGAAAAATTTAGGATAAAGGCAGAAGTGGTTAAAGCAATAATTCCTCCAACTGAGGCGGCAATGGTTGCTACCTTTTTATATTTGTTCCATAACTGAATGAGCGTGGCTTTGGAAGTCAATGGTTTGTCTAGGATCCATTCACCAGCTGTGGATAATTGCTGAAAGGTATTGTTGGTTAGTTTTGCAAATTGTTTTCTGTTTGTGTAAATATCCATGTGGTGAAGAAACACACTATGGTCTATGACCATTTGATCCACTTCAGGACTATTTTTTCTAATGGTTTCAAATAATTCACGCTCCTGAACAGACAAGTCGCCTATCAAATATTTTTCAATGGTCTCTATTAATTTAATGTCTTCCATAGTTAAATCGATGTTCTATTTTCTTAATCACCTATATTATATTGTGAAAAAAACAATTTCTTTAAACGCATTAAGCATTTATATTTTTGATTCTTTGCATTGTCTGCATTGGTATAGCCAAAATCCTGTGCTAATTCCTGCATTCCTTTTTTATTAATATAGTAGCCTTCCAATAAACTTTTACACGGTTCTCCCAAGCTATTTAATGCACGGTCCATGATAGCAAAAGAAGCTTCTTTTTTTTCAAAAGCCACTACATCTTCTTCGACTGATATACTTTCTTCATGCACACTTAGTGGGCTACTGTATTTACCCATTTGGTGCAAGCGTTTTAGCCATAAATGCTTGCAAATGGAAAATAGATAAGTTTTAATTTGACAGGTTAGCATAAATGAACTTGACTGAACCTTTTCGTAAAGGGCAATCATTGCTTCCTGAAAAATATCCCTAGCGTCATCTAAAGAGCCATTGTTATTTAAAACAAAGTGCTGAATCATATTAAAATGACTCTTATACAATGCCTCCACCGCTTTGGAGTCATTATTAGCTAACCCTTTTAGAAGGGCTTGTTCATTTAATTCAGCTTTCAAGATATTTATACTTAATTACTACAAAAGTAACCCAAAATAGCTTTTTTTTTAATTTAATATAAATGGGAGGTTACCTTTTGTAGCTTTTGGTATTAAAAGTATCAATTAATCATTTAAAACAAATCCAAATGAAAAAAGTATTCGCAATTTTCGCTATCGCTGCATTAGCTGCTTGTGGTGGTGCTGCAACTGAAGTAAAAACTGATTCTGCTGCTACAACAGTGGACACTGCAAAAGTAGTTACTGTTGAT
>Ga0114958_10002131_pt1 | contig 14998 bp, 11 predicted proteins | sample C_130208_EF_Meta_FD_89577 | JGI IMG/M metagenome (GOLD analysis project Ga0114958, IMG submission 89577) | Freshwater microbial communities from Lake Croche, Canada to study carbon cycling - C_130208_EF_MetaG | ecosystem: Environmental > Aquatic > Freshwater > Lake | place: Lake Croche, Canada... | reverse complement strand
TTGAACACACATGCCACAGGTGTGCATGCCGTTTGGGTTAATGGTCAATTAGTGGCAGACGACAAAGGCATGCGCGAAAATGCAGAATTGGCTGGCGAACTACTCACTGAATTTAACAAATAGGCCATCAGCCGCAACTGAGAACGCGGTGGTTTGACTTGTTTATGCTTTGTTTACCAAGCAAAGTTCTAAGCGAAGCCTAGTTACAAATAGCGTGGTTTCCAGGTATGGGAACAGCCAACCCAAAAATGAACCCGTCTTTCATGATGTTAAAAACCTTACAGGATTTGTTGCCCTTTGGCGTGGAGAAAACCATATTGCATTGTTCAAAGTCACCTTGACCGCGGCCCCATTCGGTTTTGATAAATCGAATTTTTGCTGCTGGCACATTGAACTCCCTGGCCACACCAGCAATGTCATGTTTGCTATAGCCCTTGATCAACTTGCAATTCTCTGGGGTGACGAACAGCATTTCAGGCTGCGTGCGCGAATATGCAGACATTGAGATAAGCAGAAAAAAAAGAAAAGGTATTTGATAAGCCATTTCCTACTTAAAGCATTGAGAAATTTTGACCATTATGAAACAAGTACAGGTTGAATGCCCTATATTCACTGGATGAAATGGATATCGCGTCTTTTTATGCTGGCTTTCTTTAGCTTGGTGCTTATTGTGGTCCTGCTGTTCGCCTCCTTAATGCTCTTGCTAGCAACGCTCAGATGGCTTATCACAGGCCAAAAGCCTGGTTTTCACATGCACTTGAACGCTTTGCAGCAATGGAGAAATATGGCCTCGCGTCAGTCCCCCGCAGCGTTTGATCCTGACACTGTCATCGAGGCTGAGGTTCGCGAAGTATCCAAAGATCAGACCCGACTGCACTGATAAGATAGGTTTTCCATCACAATATGGGTGAGATCAAACATGCGCATCAATTCCTCTTCCATTCGTGAGCAAGCGCCGGCATCAAAACCCAGCCCTCGCCCTCCTAAAGAAGCCCCCAAAACTGACCGCCAGCTCTCATCCATCAAAAGCCCTCCCCCGAAAAACCATCGGGTGGATATCAAAGCTTGAATTGCTGAGTTTCTTATTTCAATCTACCGTCCAGCGGCAACAGGAGCCTGCGGAGCCCCTTTATGAACACACATGCACAAAATTCTTTGCCTGAATTGAGCTCGCCCCCAAACTCCTCGCTCAAGATATTGCTGGCAAGTCTGATAGGCACTACCATCGAATATTTCGATTTTTATATTTTCGGTACTGCTGCTGTACTGGTATTTCCCAAGTTATTTTTCACTGCATCCGACGCCCAAGTTGCCATATTGCAATCATTGGCTACTTTCGGTCTGGCTTTTATTGCCCGACCTGTAGGGTCTGCATTGTTCGGGCATTTTGGGGATCGTATCGGCCGAAAAGCAACGCTGGTTGCTTCTTTGCTCACCATGGGTTTATCTACTATTTTGATCGGTTTGCTTCCTTCATATGCTTCCATAGGTATTGCCGCGCCTTTGCTGTTGGCTGTACTTCGTTTTGGTCAGGGCTTAGGTCTAGGAGGTGAATGGGGTGGCGCAATATTGCTAGCCACTGAAAATGCTCCGCCCGGAAAACGCGCTTGGTATGGCATGTTTCCCCAACTTGGCGGCCCTATCGGATTCTTTCTTTCTGGAAGTGCATTTCTAGTATTAACCACCCAAATGAATGAGGCAGATTTTCTGAATTGGGGCTGGCGTATTCCTTTTCTATCCAGTGCGGTGCTGGTCGTGGTGGGTTTGTATGTGCGTCTGAATATTTCAGAAACGCCTCAATTCCAACAAATCATTGCGCAGAAAACACAAGTTAAAGTGCCGATTGTGAGTGTGCTGACGCAACACACCAGTTCTCTTTTATTGGGAATGCTGACGGGTCTTGGGCAATTTGTGCTTTTTTATTTAATCACGGTATTTACCCTCAGTTGGGCCACCAGTTCACTCGGCTATGCGCGACAGGATTTTCTGATGCTGCAATTGATATCGGTGCTTTTCTTTGGCGCATTCATTCCGTTGTCAGCCAAAATCTCAGACAGCAAAGGCAATACCTATTCGCTATTGATTGGATCTGTAGGAATTTGTGTGCTGGGTTTGTTTCTGGGTTCTTTGTTACAAGCTGGTAGTTTCACTACTGTGCTGGCTTTGTCTTTAGGCATGGCGTTGATGGGGCTGTGCTTTGGACCGCTAGGCAGTCTGATGGCGTCTCTTTTTCCGACAGAAGTGCGTTACACAGGTGCTTCTTTGAGTTTCAATCTGTCCGCTATTGTGGGAGCCTCGTTTGCGCCCTATATAGCCACTTGGCTGGCCACCAACCACGGTTTGCCCTATGTGGGCTACTATCTTTCTGGCATGGCCAGCATCAGCGTCATGGCTTTATTGGCAGTCAAAAAATACAAGCAATAGCTCGTCTATCTTCGCTTCAACATTCTTTACTGTCAAAAACAACACTGATCTCTGTCAATACATTACTGCAATTGACTGGCACTGATCTTGTTTTCTACCAACAGTTGTTGAAATCTAAGCAGGGTATCTTCAATGCCTGCTTTCAAAGGGATCTGACCATAGTCTCCAATAAAAGCCTTCAATGGTTCGTCGGAATGGTCCATTGGAAAAGCCAATGGTTGGCCTGTAAAGGCTATGGATGCCTTTGGTGACAGTGCTTGAATACAATCAATGCCTTCTTGGACTGTGGCAATTTTTCCGCTCAAGTCAAACACAGGCGCTCCGGTGCGGATTTTCGCCACACTGCGAATGAATGCGCTGGCAACTTCACCGGCAAATAACCAAGATACTTTGCCACTGAAAGGTATGGTGTAGTGCATTCCAGCCGCTGCAGCCAGAATGGCCACCGTGGTTTTTGAAGTCATGCCTTGGTCGCGCCCGACACCATAAACCACGCCTGGACGAATTCCAACACTGTGGACGCCATCTTCCTCTGAATACACCTTGGCCGTTTGCTCATTGCAATATTTGTATGCACCGTATAGCGTGGACATGGCACCGCCATTGTCCAATGCACCATAAGCAGCCACTGAACTCGCATAGGTCAATCGTTGCACGCCATAGGCTTTGGCTGCTTCAAACACATTCACCGTTCCCACCACGTTCACCAATGCACCAGCAACCGGGTCTGCCCGACAAAAAGGAACTTGCAAAGCAGCCAAATGAATAATGGCCTTGGCGCAGCTACGCTCAACGACAGAGTGGACAGATTTCGTGTCAGCGATATCTCCAGCATGCCAAACCACACGGTTCAAGGCTTCGTCATTCATCAGTAGCGAGGGTCGACGTTTATCGATCTGTAAATCAAAAGCATGCACCTCAATACCAGCACGCTCTAACAAGGCCAATACCCAGCTCCCAATACAGCCTCCAGCACCAGTGACCAACACAGGGCCGTCAAACTCACTCGAAGAAACAGGGAAATATTCAAACATCAACAGCTCCTTAAACACATGAGCAATGGTAAGGGGTTATGGTGAGTTTGGAAGTTGTTTTCTTAACAGTTCCATTTGTCCGGCAAGTTGATGCACAGTTTCGATCAAATGCAACAATTCTTTTTCTTTCAAAATATCAATTTTTTCGTGCAGCATTTCAATTTCAAGCTCTGCTTTGACATTGATTTCATAATCATTTTGAGCATGGCGCCTGTCAAGTTCAGATTGTCTGTTTTGACTCATCATGATCGCAGGCGCTGTGTAAGCGGCCTGAAAAGAAAGAAGCAAATTCAAAAGTATGTAAGGGTAAGGATCCCAAGCACTTGAACCAACGATTGAATTGCCAGCAATCCACATCAAAATAGCTGAACTTTGGAAAATAATAAATCGCCAAGATCCAATCGTTGCCGTCACTTTATCGGCGATTTTCTGACCCAAGCTTATGGGCATTTGTGCGTCGTTATGAACCGATGTCAGAATTTCAGTTTTATCAACATCTGATAGTTGCCGATGCTTTCTTCGGTGAACACGTAATTTTTCGAGATGCTCGCGCTCTTGAGGTGACAGAGGGTGTATAGGGTTGAAATGGCGAGATGAAGACATAATTTCAAGTTAAGTGAAACAGTTCTTCAGACTAGCACTTGATCAGCTAATGGGATTGATTTACATCATCAAAATTTTAATTAATTGATTAAGCATAATTTAAGTCGGTTCAGATATAAAACCATTGAATGGCTACGATGGATTTATTGATGATTAAGGTCTTCAGAGCGCACTATGGGTAGGTAGCCCCAAGATTTAACTGCCATAAATGGAATAAGAAACGACAGTGCCAGTGAATTTATTTTTTGAATGTAAATAAGTACTCTACGCCAGTTGAACCTGAATGAATTTCAAAAGAATCATCACCCTCAATACAAAAGAAATCATTTTTTGTATAAAGTGCGCTGTGCTGTTGACTGATGATTTCCAAATCACCTTCGAGAACATAACAACAAATTTCTTGTTCTTTGGCACGTCTACGCAGCACTTCACGTGGTCCGAGCACACCTAAAATAGGCGAGGTGAATCCTTGTCGTCCAGAAAAGTATTTAAAGTTTTCTAGCGAATTCAAGTTTTTTTCCAATTCAACATCCGATCATGATTTAGCAACACTTGAGAAGCAGCAAAAATAGGGTTACAACTAAAAAGAACATTAAAAGCAACTGTCCTAAATAACTATGTCATAAGCAAGTGAAAGAAATATGACAGTCAGAATAAATTTTTAGCATTGTCAAGGTGTGCAACGCGCTTGTGTATATAAATGCTCCGGACTTTCCTGAGTCACAACCAAATCGAACCCATCTTCATGGGACGCAATCACCAATACGCCGTAATCTGCCCATTTCATTTCTGATGCCGCACGCTGCGCTGATTCCCAAACAGAGCTCAAATCGCGCAAATGTTTGACAGCGATTTGCTTCATTCGGGATCTTGAATCAGGTTTAAGTCTCACTATGTGTACATGCAATTGATCTTGTGATCGTCTGAATTGAGGGTTCACAGCCAATGCTATTTCTTGCCGATCTATTCGAGAAGCTGCTATGTCCCAAGCATATGGCCAGATATTTTCAGGTTTTTGGCTGTCCTCAACGCCGGTCACTTTCGATTTAGGAATAACCAGGCCATGAACAAAATCTGAATCACAACCACACATCTTAATGTCGCGCATTGCGATGAATTCGGAATTTTCAGCCCAAATATCTATGCTGGCCTTGCAAGAAGTCTTGTCTTGACACATAGCTTCCTGCCTTGGAAAAGTGCATCGGTTGCAGTAGTCTGCTATTTGGGTATCCAAACATTGCTGCACCATATTCAACAATATGTTTCGTTTATCGTTGGCAGCACTGAGGTTTGAAAACATTACCCCAGCAAATATCACCGCCCATTTGATGAAAAAAATAACACGGGATGGAGATTCAATGGAAGTATTCATGTGTGTAAACTGCAACGTGTCTTATTTGTTATTTTATGAAATATGAATGCCCGACTTGCACAAGCCTTCAGCATTGCGGATTTACGCAGCTTAGCTCAAAAGCGTCTACCTCAAGCAGTATTTGAATTTATCGATGGTGGGGCAGAAGATGAAATCACCTTGCGAGAAAACAGAGCAGCTTTTGAAAAAATCAAGCTTATTCCTAGGATACTTAACGATGTCAGTGCACCTGACATGCAAAGCTTATTGATAGAGAAAGTAGTTCAAGCACCGATTGTCATTGCCCCCATGGGGTCTTGTATGCTGGCTTGGCCAAATGCAGACATAGCCATTGCGCGAGCCGCATCTGGGCTTGGACTGCCCTACACCTTGTCCACTATGTCAAACACTTCCATAGAAGATATGGCAGATGCTATTCAAGGAGAGTTGTGGTTTCAACTCTACGTACTCAAAGACAAGGCGTTTAACTATGAATTGTTAGAACGTGCATGGGCCGCAGGTTACGCCGCGCTCGTCGTAACTGTGGATCTGCAAGCTGGCGGCAAACGCGAACGGGATCTGAAAAACGGGATTTCCATACCTCTTCACATCGGTCTTAAGCAAGTCATTAGCGGCGTCGCTCACCCTGAATGGGCTTGGCAAATGTTACGCAGCGGTTCACCGCAATTTCAAAATGTCAAAGGCTATATGGGTCAGCAAAACGCAGACCTCACTATTGCAGCCAGAGTTGGGAAGAGTCTGGATGCTGCATTCAGCTGGCAAGACCTTGCCAAGCTTAGAGAAAAATGGAAGGGAAAACTTCTGGTCAAAGGCGTGCTACATCCCCAAGATGCAGCCCATCTCATGACATTGGGTGTAGACGCTGTATGGATTTCCAATCATGGCGGGCGACAACTCGACGGCGCAATAGCAACAGCAGATGCACTACCTCATATTGTCAAAGCGCTTGCTGGAAAAGTAGACCTGATCATTGACTCAGGTGTTCGCAGAGGCGTTGATATTCTGAAAGCACGTGCGCTTGGCGCCCAAGCGGTGGCTGTGGGTCGAGCTGTTTTGTACGGAGCCGCAGTAGCAGGTGAAGCTGGGGCGAAACACGCATTACAAATACTTATGGATGAGCTGGAATTGTCGATGAAGCTCAGCGGCGTGGGTTCTCTAAAAAATACACAGGATTTAAATATTCATTAGATTTTATTTTTTTGCTGGGGGTAAATCTGTGCAACTACCGTGTGCCATCTCTGCCGCCATGCCGATGGACTCGCCCAGCGTCGGGTGCGGGTGAATGGTTTTACCGATGTCCACCGCGTCCGCACCCATTTCTATCGCCAATGCAATTTCACCGATCATGTCGCCAGCGTGCGTACCGACGATGCCGCCGCCCAATATCTTGCCGTGGCCATGGCTTGATTCGCTGTCGTCAAACAGCAGTTTGGTAAAGCCTTCGTCGCGGCCGTTGGCAATAGCTCGCCCTGATGCCGACCAAGGGAACAATCCTTTTTTGACCTTGATACCTTGCGCTTTGGCTTCGGTCTCGGTTAGCCCCACCCAGGCCACTTCGGGATCTGTATAAGCAACACTGGGAATGACGCGGGCATTGAATGCTGCGCTTGCCAGTTCATGGTTGCCTTGCAATTCACCAGCGATAACTTCGGCAGCCACATGGCCTTCGTGCACCGCTTTGTGCGCCAACATCGGTTGCCCGACGATGTCGCCGATGGCAAAAATATGCGGCACGTTGGTACGCATTTGAATATCTACGTTAATGAAACCGCGGTCGGTCACATCGACACCTGCTTTATCAGCCGCGATCTTTTTGCCATTGGGTGTGCGGCCCACGGCTTGCAATACCAGGTCGTACAACTGAGGCGCAGGCGCGCCCTCGCCTTCGAATGTCACTTCAATGCCTTTGGCCATGGCACGGGCTGACACGGTTTTGGTTCTCAGCATGATGTTGTCAAAGCGCGGCGCATTCATTTTTTGCCAGATCTTCACCAGATCGCGGTCTGCTCCTTGCATCAAACCATCCATCATTTCCACCACGTCTAGGCGTGCGCCCAACGTACTGTAGACCGTACCCATTTCCAAACCGATGATGCCGCCGCCCAATACCAACATGCGCTTAGGGATCTTGGCCAATTGCAATGCGCCAGTACTGTCAACCACGCGCGGGTCGTCTGGCATGAAAGGCAAATGCACGGCCTGGCTGCCTGCAGCAATGATGCAGTGCTTGAAGCCAACCACTTTATTCATTCCGGTTTTTTCTTGCGCCGTGCCTGTGGTTTCTTCTACCACCACATGATGGCTGCCAATGAAAGCACCGTAACCGCGCAACACGGTGACTTTGCGCATTTTGGCCATGGCCGCCAACCCACCGGTGAGTTTGGCTATCACTTTTTCTTTGTATCCTCGCAATCCGTCTAAATTGACTTTGGCTTTGCCAAACTCTACGCCCATGCTACTTAAGTGACTGGCCTCATCTATTACTGCAGCAACATGCAACAAGGCTTTGGAAGGAATGCACCCTACGTTCAAACAAACGCCGCCAAGTTGCGCGTAGCGCTCGACCAATACCACGTTCAATCCCAGATCCGCTGCACGAAACGCAGCCGAGTAACCGCCGGGGCCGCCACCCAATACCAACACATCGCATTGCACATCCACCACGCCTGAGTAACTGTCGGCGCTGGAATTAGTGTGCTTAGTGGCTGATGTTGTTTGGGTGGTAACTGCTGTAGGAGTGCTACTGGCTGCCACTGAAGGTGCAGATGTAGCGGATACAAATTGAGCGGGTGCAGCAGCAGATACTTCCGTCTCAGTTGTAGCTTCCAACGTCAATACCACCGAACCTTGTTGGACCTTATCGCCCAGCTTTACTTTTAAAGCAGTTACTACACCTGCATGCGAGCAAGGAATTTCCATCGATGCTTTGTCGCTTTCTACGGTGATCAGGCTTTGATCAACGCTGACCTTGTCACCGACGTTCACCAACAACTCAATCACCGCCACTTCGTCAAAGTCACCTATGTCTGGTACTTGTATGTCAATCTGTGCCATGTTTGAATCCCGAGGGCAGCGTCTGCGCTGTATATTTAAAGAAGTACCCGGCGGAAGTCGGCCAGGATGTTTACAAGGTGGGCGTTGAATCTTGCGGCGGCAGCTCCGTCAATCACGCGGTGATCCCAAGTCAAACTCAGTGGCAACATCAAACGCGGTTCAAACTCTTTGCCGTTCCATTTAGGTTCCATTTGACTTTTACACACGCCAAGAATAGCTACTTCAGGTGCGTTGATGATGGGCGTGAAATATCTCCCACCAATACCACCGAGGCTGGAGATGGTGAATGTCGCACCAGACATTTCAGCGGGGCTGAGTTTTCCTTCACGTGCTTTTTTAGCTAACTCGCCCATTTCTGCACTGATTTGCAAAATACCTTTTTTGTCAGCGTCTTTGAGCACAGGAACCATCAAACCATTCGGCGTATCAGCTGCAAAACCCACATGCCAGTATTGTTTGTAGACCAGTGCATCGCCATCCAGCGAGCTATTGAACTGAGGAAATTTCTGCAATGCGTTGACACATGCTTTGATGAGAAAAGCCAACATAGTGACTTTGACGCCGCTCTTCTCGTTGTCCTTGTTGGTCAGCACGCGAAACGCCTCAAGTTCGGTGATGTCTGCATCGTCATGGTTGGTGACCGCTGGAATCATCACAGCGTTGCGTAAAAGGTTGGCGCCGCTGATTTTTTGAATGCGCCCCAATTCTTTGCGCTCTATGGGACCGAATTTAGAGAAATCGACTTTGGGCCAAGGAATCAAACCCAGACCGGCGCCGTCACCAGCAGGCGCCTTAGCGGCTTGCGCCTGTGTGCGGGTCTCGCCTACCATGACAGCGCGGTTGAAAGATTGGATATCCTCTTGAGATATACGACCCTTGGGACCGCTGCCCTTGACCTCGTTCAATGGCACACCCAGTTCTCTGGCGAATTTGCGAACAGAAGGAGACGCATGCGGTAAATCTGCGGACAACACGGATGCGGGTTGATGCACAGGTGCGACAACAGCCACAGCAGAGGCAGCGGGGGCCATGGGCATCGGGGTACTCATGACTGCAGCAACAGGAAGCTGCGGTACTGCAACCAAAGGCACAGTTGCCACTGTTGGTGCAACAGACAGAACCTCAGCAGGCGCAGCTGCAACGGCGTCCGCCGTTTCCAGTTTCAGCACCAGCGAGCCTTGCTTGACCTTGTCGCCAAGTTTGACCTGCATTTCCTTCACCAGACCAGAATGTGATGAGGGAATCTCCATCGAAGCTTTGTCCGATTCGACGGTAATCAGTGATTGTTCTGCGCGTACCTTGTCGCCGGCCTTGACCAGCAGTTCGATCACGGCAACTTCATCGAAGTCGCCGATGTCGGGAATAGTGACATCAATGATTGCCATGTTATTTGTACCCTCTTGCTTTATACGTTCAGCGGATTGATTTTGTCTGCCGACAGTTTGTATTGTTGAATGGCTTTGGCGACATTGGCGACAGGCACACTGCCACCCTCACTCAAGGCTTTCAAAGCGGCCACCACAATGTAATGTCGATTGATTTCAAAATGCTCGCGAAGCTTGCTTCGGAAATCAGAACGTCCAAAACCATCTGTACCCAACACCTTGTAACTGCGCCCAGCAGGAATGTAAGCGCGAATCTGATCGGCATAAGACTTCATGTAATCGGTAGAAGCAACGACGGGGCCATCGTGGGCGCCAAGTTGTTCTGCGACAAATGACACTCGAGGGGCATCGGTGGGATGCATCATGTTCCAGCGTTCGGTTTCAGCCCCGTTACGCGCGAGTTCATTGAAACTGGGGCAACTCCACACGTTAGCTGCGACGCCCCAATCAGCGGCCAAGAGTTCACGTGCAGCTATAGATTCACGCAGTATGCTGCCAGACCCTAAGAGATTGACACGTGGCATTTTTTTAGCGCCTTCTGCGGCTTGCAGTAAATACATGCCTTGAATGATTTGAACTTCGGTGCCTGAAGTCAGACCTGGCATGGCATAGTTTTCGTTCAACAGCGTCAAGTAATAAAACACATTTTCCTGTTTTTCAACCATTCGCTTTAAACCGTGCTGCATGATGACGGCGACTTCGTGGGCAAACGTTGGGTCGTAGCTGATGCAATTCGGAATAGTACCGGCCAATATGTGGCTGTGACCATCTTCATGTTGCAAACCCTCACCGTTTAAAGTGGTCCGCCCAGAAGTGCCTCCCAACAAAAAGCCCCGCGCTTGCATGTCACCGGCAGCCCAAGCTAAATCGCCTACACGCTGGAACCCAAACATGGAGTAGTAAACGTAAAACGGAATCATGATGCGGTTGTTGGTCGAGTAGGAAGTCGCAGCAGCAATCCAACTGCTCATGCCACCCGCTTCATTGATACCTTCCTGCAATATTTGACCCGCCTTGTCTTCTTTGTAAAACATGACTTGGTCTTTATCCACGGGTGTGTACTGCTGACCGTCAGGGTTGTAAATGCCGATCTGGCGAAACAAGCCTTCCATGCCGAAGGTGCGTGCTTCGTCCACAAGAATCGGAACCACGCGCTTGCCCAAGGCTTGGTCACGCAACAACTGTGTGAGAAATCGCACATACGCTTGGGTGGTAGATATTTCGCGCCCCTCAGCAGTAGCCTCGGTGATGGACTGAAATACTTCCAAGCTAGGCACCGTGAAGTGCTCATCCGCTTTGGTACGGCGATGAGGCAGATAGCCGCCCAGTGACTTTCTGCGCTCATGCAAATAGCGCATTTCTGGCGTGTCGTCCGCAGGTTTATAAAACGGTAATTTGGACAACTCGCTGTCAGGAATAGGGATATTGAACCGGTCACGAAAAGCTTTGATGTCGTCATCTGTCAGCTTCTTGGTTTGGTGGACCGTATTTTTACCCTCGCCCGACGTGCCCATGCCGAAGCCTTTGACGGTCTTGATCAACAACACGGTCGGTTGGCCTTTGTGCTTTACCGCAGCCGCATAGGCCGCATACACTTTTTGCGGATCATGACCGCCGCGACGTAAATTCCATATATCGTCGTCGCTCATTTTGGCCACCATCTCTAAGGTACGCGGGTCACGTCCGAAAAAATGTTTTCGCACATAAGCACCGTCATTCGCCTTGAAAGCCTGGTAATCGCCATCGACAGTTTCCATCATGATGCGACGCAGTGCACCATCCTTGTCACGCGCTATCAAAGGATCCCAGTTGCTGCCCCATATCAACTTCAGCACATTCCAACCAGCCCCTCTGAATTCGCTCTCCAGTTCCTGAATAATTTTGCCGTTGCCGCGTACCGGTCCGTCCAAACGCTGCAAATTACAGTTGATGACAAAAATCAAGTTATCGAGCTTTTCACGCGCTGCCAGACCGATGGCCCCCAATGATTCAACTTCATCCATTTCGCCGTCGCCACAGAAAACCCAGACTTTTCGATTTTCAGTGTTGGCAATACCGCGTGCGTGTAGGTATTTCAAGAAACGGGCTTGGTAAATGGCCATGAGCGGGCCCAGGCCCATGGACACAGTAGGAAACTGCCAGAACTCTGGCATCAATTTAGGATGGGGGTAACTGGACAATCCCTTGCCATCCACCTCTTGCCGGAAATTCAATAATTGCTCTTCAGTCAATCTCCCTTCGAGGTATGCGCGCGCATAAACGCCGGGAGACACATGACCTTGTATGTAAAGCAGATCACCGCCGTGGTGTTCATTTTCCGCATGCCAGAAATGGTTAAAGCCTGCACCAAACATATGAGCCAGTGATGCAAACGAACCGATGTGTCCGCCGAGGTCGCCGCCGTCAGCCGGGTTATGTCTATTGGCTTTGACAACCATGGCCATAGCGTTCCAGCGCATATAGGCGCGCAAACGTTCTTCAATTTCAATATTACCGGGGCAACGTTCTTCTTGATCAGGCTCTAAGGTATTGACGTAACCGGTATTGGCAGAGAAAGGCATGTCAATGCTGTTTTCTCTGGCATGTTCCAGCAATTGCTCTAATAAAAAATGGGCTCTTTGAGGGCCTTCAGATGCGATCACCGCTGACAGTGCGTCCATCCACTCACGGGTTTCTTGGGAGTCACTGTCATTTGATGCAAACGTATGCGAGTTGTCGGGCAATGCAGACATGTTGGTCTCCTGAAAAATAGCAGCTTATTTATTTCTAATGGTATGGTCGCATTTTGACATAATTTCGAATTGCGCTATTCAATTTCATATTGCAAAATTTACGGTTTCTGTACTCAACTCTTCGCCTAAACTCGAGGGCTGATGAAAATTGAATTTTTTAAACCTTTGACATTTCGCTGGGCGATCTGGTGGAAGCGATTAAGCCCGAGTCGACAAGACCGGGTCGCGATGGTCGCGCCGGTTGCAGCAGTGGGTATATTTTTACTAACCATTATCAGCAGCGTAGGCTACTTGCGGATTGAAGAACGAGAACGCGAACAAGAAAGCGTGCAGCGAGATCTTGAATATGCCAATCAAAAAATGCGTTTGCATTTGCTAGAACAACAAGAGCAATTACTGAGATTGGCAAGGGGCGTTGGTAGCGATAAATACACGGCGATTGAATTTGCCTCAACAGCCATGGATTTGGTCAAACAATATCCAGAGCTCGCAGGCATTAGTTGGATAGATCAGTTTCGACAAACCCGATCAAATTATGTTTCCGGCTCAGCACAATGGTTGCCATTTTCCGCGCATGGAAAGTGGCAGGATCAACCACAAACGGAGGAATCTTTTTTACTGTCGAAGGAAATTCGCCGCTCCATTTATTCAGCGCCATTCCTATTGAAATCCGATGATGGCTCTGGCATGCAAGAAGCACATATTCAGTTGCATATTCCCATTTTCAATAACGACACTTTCAAAGGTGTGGTGCTGGTCGATTACACCTTAGACAACTTACTTCGTTTTGCTGTGCCTGCGGAAATTACTGCGCGACATGCAGTGGCATTGGTCGATGCCAACAACAACCTGTTGGCGGGCCAAAGCATCAAACCCAGGGGCGGCTTATTCGACTATGCACCTTTGGAGGGCAAAGCCTACGAATACAGCGTCCCCGTCTCCACGGTTGGCAACAGCTTGCAACTCCGTGCTCAGGCTTACCGCACCTCTCAAGTACTGATAGGCAGCAGCTTATTTTGGCTGGTACTTTTACTCAGTGGCATGACTACCTGGATGTTGATAGGTACTTGGCGTCATACTCGCAGACGATTGCGAGCCCAAGAAGCACTGGTGGCTGAGACCAACTTTCGGCGTGCCATGGAAAATTCCATCTTGACCGGCATGCGAGCCATGGACATGAATGGTCGTATCACATACGTGAATACGGCCTTTTGCCAGATGACAGGATGGACAGACAAAGAACTGATTGGTCTTCGCTCTCCCTTTCCTTATTGGCCGGAAGAAGACCATCAATTGATGCAAATAAAATTGGAGGATCAACTCAGCGGTCGCACGACATTGAGCGGTTTTCAAATCAAGGTCAAGCGTAAAAACGGCACTGTATTTGACGCGCGTTTGTATGTTTCGCCACTCATTGATGCCTACGGCCAACAAACCGGTTGGATGACTTCCATGACCGATATCACGGAGCCAAACCGTATTCGAGAGCAACTGTCAGCTTCGTATGAACGCTTTACTACCGTGCTTGAAGCATTGGACGCATCTGTGTCAGTGACACCCCTAGGAAGTACGGAATTGTTATTTGCCAACAAACTTTACAGGCAATGGTTTGGAAACCAAAGCGAAGGACATTTAAATCTGGTCACTCAAGCAGGCATGCTTTACTCTGACATGTCAAGCCAAGATGAAACTGTGGATGATTTATCTGGCATGCCTAGCATCACTTTGACACAAGCAAAGTCGGAAAACTCTGAAATCTATTTGCCCGGATTGAACAAGTGGCTGGAAGTGCGGTCCAGGTACCTCAATTGGGTTGATGGACGCTTGGCGCAAATGGTGATTTCCACTGATATCACGGTCAGACGCAACGCAGAAGAACAGGCGGCATTGCAAGCCGAACGCGCCCAATCAGCAAGCAGACTGATCACGATGGGGGAAATGGCCTCCAGTGTTGCGCATGAACTCAACCAGCCGCTGACCGCCATTTCCAATTACTGCAACGGAATGCTCACCCGAATTCAATCTAAACAAATCAGCGAAGAAGAATTGCTCAAAGCACTGGAAAAAACATCCCATCAAGCGCAACGGGCGGGGCAAATTATCCAGCGTATCCGGAGTTTTGTGAGACGAAGTGAAACCAATCGGGTAATGACCCGCATTACCCCCATGGTGACCGAGGCGGTTGAACTGGCTGACATTGAACTCAGACGTCGTCAGGTGAAGTTGAGCTTGTATGTGTCGGACCGTATCACCCAGATTCTGGCGGATCCAATTTTGATTGAACAGGTGCTGATCAATTTATTGAAAAATGCTGCTGAAGCAATTGAGCATGCCAACCGCCCCTTGAATGAACGGCATGTTGAACTACAAATCGTCCCTAAAGTCATTGAAGAT
>Ga0114958_10002130_pt1 | contig 15000 bp, 12 predicted proteins | sample C_130208_EF_Meta_FD_89577 | JGI IMG/M metagenome (GOLD analysis project Ga0114958, IMG submission 89577) | Freshwater microbial communities from Lake Croche, Canada to study carbon cycling - C_130208_EF_MetaG | ecosystem: Environmental > Aquatic > Freshwater > Lake | place: Lake Croche, Canada... | reverse complement strand
TCCGATGATTGAGCAGCAAGGGCGCTTGAGTCGCCTCGTTGATGGTCAAAAGCTCTTGCTCAGGTGGGCTTCGCTCGCGACCGATGTCGGCCCTTCTGTGTGCCTGCGGCTTCTCGTAATGGATGAGTCTAAGCTGACGCCAGATCTTCACGAGCTAGGCTATTTACCTGAACAAATTGCACTCTTTGAGAGGCTTTCACTGACCGACGGTGGCGCAGTTGTTTTAGCCGGTACGGTAGGCTCTGGAAAGTCGACCACGATTGCAACGCTGATGCGTGCGATTGCCCCTGATCGTAAGGTGATTACTCTTGAGGATCCTGCTGAATACTTAATTCCAAATGCGCTTCAAAATACGGTGTGCCGAAGTTTTTCTGAGCAAGACGATCACGCCTTTGATAGCAAGCTTAAAGCAATCAAGCGTTCTGCCATGAACGATTTGCTCATTGGTGAGATTAGAGATCACACAACCGGTCGAGCCTTTATGGATCTGGCTGCGTGCGGGGTCAATCTTTACACGACTGTGCATGCGGGGTCGGCGTTATTGATACCAGATCGCTTAGCGTCAAGTTTTATTGGTGTGGCCCGAGATTTGTTAGCCACACCAGGCATTCTCAAGCTGTTGGTGTTTCAGGCATTGATGTTGAAACTGTGCCCACGCTGCTCTTTGACGTTTGATCAAGCGCGTGTGCAGCCCCAGTGGCGTTGCGCCTTGGGCCAAGTGCGCACTCAGGCCTGGCTAGATAATTGGGTTAGCGGCCTTGAGGTTAGCCTTGGGCTGTCTCGCAGTACCCTCAGATTTCGCAATGAGCAGGCCTGCCTAGATTGTGACCATTCAATTTCGAGCTTGCGTGGCACAGCAGGTCGCACTGTTGTAGCCGAAATGATTGATCCGGTGCGCGAACCCGAGTTTCTTGAGGGCGTTAAAAATAAGGATGGTGTCGGCCTCTACCAATGGTTTACCCAAAGAAATCAACAAGCGCTGCTTTTGGCTGAACCGCAACGCCAATCGGCTCAGCAAATTGCCATTTACAAAATGGCGCAAGGCCTTCTGGATCCGCGTGATGTGCAGGCACGTTTTGGTGACTTTGACGTCTTACAGGCTCAGAGGGGTGTGGTCCGTGCATAAAGGGTTGTCAAGGGCGAAAGAATACTTTCTGACAGCCAATTTGTCTGACTGGCGTGTGCATCTTGCGGCAAAGCAGTTTCGTTCGCAGCGTGCTGACTATTACGACTATCTTGCCGAGATGATCGCCATGACCTCAGGCGCTAAAACGCTTCTGGGTATTTTTGAAGATGATGCACGGCGCTATCAGGGGCTAGGCGCGCGAGGGGCTCTTTCGCGCCATTGGTCGCAACAGTTTCCTAAAAGCGGTGGTGATCTATTTACAACCTGGTTCGGGTCGTTGCCAACTGAAGATTTGGTGGCAGTGCAGGCCGCTCAGTATGCAGGTGCTGGAGCCTTGACGCAGACCTTGCGACAGTTGGCCGCAGTGGTACGCACAACCGATGCGGCGAGTCAGGCCTTTATTCAAACAGTGTGGGTAGGCATGGCTGGTGTAGTCGTGGCACTTTGTGCGGTGTTTTCGATTCCTGCTTTTACCGCTGAGCACCTTGGGCGTGTTTTTTCTGACGTGCCACCCGAGCACTATGGGTCTTGGTCGCGAGCACTGTTCAAAGCCTCCGAATGGTTAAAAATCTTGTGGCCATTATTGTTCGTGTTGGCGATAAGTGGTGTGTCGATTCTTATTTGGTCGTTACGCAACTGGTGCGGCAGGGCTCGTAGCTTTGCCGATCAATGGGGCATTTGGCGACTCTACCGAGTGGTGCAAGCGGTCAGGTTTTTATCCCTATTGGCAGTGTTGCTTAAGCCTCGCGGCAACACGAGTGCTCGCTTGCGCGAAGCGCTCTTAATTCAACAACGCGGCGCCCTGCCTTGGCTAAGTCACCATCTCGAAAAAATGCTGGTGCGCATTGATACTGGTGCCTTAGCCGTTGAGGCGCTTAATACTGGTTTGATTGATCGTGAAACATGGTGGTATTTCACCGATATGGTGCACACGCTTGGGCTTGATGAAGGACTGCAACGCACCAAAAATCGGCTGGCGATGCACACCGTTCAAAGATTGCAAAGGCAGGCTATGACTTTGCGCTGGCTACTTTTATTGGCGGCAGTTGCGGTGGTGTTCTTGATCGCTTTTTGGCATTTTCGTGTGTTTGACGAACTCAGACAGGCCTTGAGCTTGTATTACGCACGCTGATGCGTCGGTCTTCGATTTCCGTTCCATCATTTCGGCGTGTGTGATTGAGCAGCGCTCACATGATTTTTTTCGACTGTTGTTTCATTCGCTCAACGGGTGCTGTTTATTGGTCAATTTTTATTTGACCTATTTCTATTTAATTTGTTTTGTTTTGTTTTGTTTTGGAGTTCTTGTGATGACTAAGCTTCTTTGGTTTCAAAGTGGCATCTTGCCCGTGAGTTTGATGCGACCCTTTTTTGATTCGTCTCAACAATGCCTGCCTCGCCTGAGGGCGCAGCAAGGCTTTTCGTTGATCGAGATCTCGATTGTCACCACCTTAATGATGTTGATCGCAATCATTGGGATTCCGGCGATTCAAGGCTATGTGATTGAAAATAAAGTTCCTCGTGTTGCTGAAGAAATGCAGCGCTTTGTTGCTAGGATGAAAGCCAATACCAACGGCTTTGGCGCGAGTCCCTACCTTGGGCTCGATAGTGGGGCCTTGGCTAACGCGTTGCGCACCTCGAGCGTGGTAGCGGTGACGGGCTTTGGTGCACGCGCAAATGTCGCACATGGCTTGGGCGGCACTGGGCACTCTGGGCGAGGCGTGATTTCTGTTGAGCCGCAGGCCGTGCCAGGCGCGTCAAGTGGTTCGGCTTTTTCGCTGACCCTAAATGATGTTAACCAGGCTGCTTGCCCAGCGCTAGCGTCTATTTTGCAACGCTTAGCAGAGGTTGTGACGATAGCGGGTGCGAGCGGGCCAATCATGGTGAAAAACTCGCTTACCGAGCCCCATATGCCCTACAACCCAATGCTAGCTGACGCGCAGTGCATCAGTGGCGACCGAAACACGTTTGTCTTTACCATCCGCTGATGATGACTGACGTCAAACGGGCGAGGGGGTTTGCCTTACTTGAGCTGATTGTTGCGATGGCCCTGGCATCTTTGCTGGCGCTTTGGGGCGGGTCCTTTTGGATGCAACAAGCCGAGGATGCGGCGGCTCAATCCAGTGGGGTTTGGTTGTTGACTTTAAAAAAAGCAGTCGATCAGATGTTGGTACGCCAGGCCGATCTGCTCGTGGGGATCGTGCAGGCCGAACCGAATGGCTCAGGCTATCGCGATATCTGGCGTCCAACGATTTCAGAGCTCATTGCGGCCGGTCACTTATCAAAAGGCTTTCCGATGAAACCGCCGGTGGGGTATGAGGCTCGAGTCCGAATCTTTGCTCCCGAAGGGGCGTGCCTGACCAGGGGTTGCAAAATCGAGGCATTGGTGTGGGCCGAGCCCAGCGCAGGCCAGCTGCGGCAAGCCAATGACATCAACCGCCTCGGAAAGCTTTTGACCGCGCTAGAGGGGCAGGGGGCTTCCGTTCATCCCTTTTTACCTCAGCGTATAAAAGGTCCGATCATTGATCGACCCAATCCTCCAAGTGCCGAGCTGACCGCCTTGCCAATTGGCACGATCGCAGCTCTTAGCTTTTACGACTCGACGCAGTATGCCCATTTTGTTCGACAGCATGACTTGCGCGATACCGCCTTAAACGGCAAGCTTGAGGTCGCCAAGGGCGTCACTACGCCAGCCGACATCGTCGCTGGTGCGGCAGTGCGTGCCGGAACCCGGATCTCGGCCGCAGAGTACCTTCAGGTGGGTGCTTTAGCCGAGCAGGGCAACACTTGTGAAGCGCCTGGATTGATTGGCCGCGGGGTCGATGGCAACCTTTTGTCTTGCCATGAGGGGCGCTGGCAGTTGTCTGGAGCCAGTTTTGGTGGTGTGTTTTTGACGCATAGCTGGCGGTCGTGCCATGGAAACCGCCACCTTGCCGAGTTTATGCTTTGGAACGTGTCTGGTGTAAACATGGTGAATCCCAAAACAGGCCAATGTAATTGCCCCGCTGGGTATTCGCCGATGTTGCTTGCGGCCTGGCGTTTCCAAGACCACGAATCCGGTGAATATCGCAGCTTTATGTGTCTGCGTTAGCTCGACCGGCAGGTTCGGGTATAGCCTTTATACTAGGCATATAAATATAAGGGTTGCATCGTTTTGGCGGTGTGATGGTCTGCTTACTTAATTTCAGTGCTGCGCGATGAAAACGTCCGAAATCCGTCAAAAATTTTTGCAATACTTTCAATCTCAGGGGCACACAGCCGTGCCTTCTTCTTCGCTCGTGCCTGGCAATGACCCCACTTTGTTGTTTACGAATTCTGGGATGGTGCAGTTTAAAGACGTCTTTACCGGAAAAGATTCGCGCCCGTATACGCGGGCGACCTCGTCGCAGCGCAGTGTTCGCGCCGGCGGTAAGCACAACGATCTTGAAAATGTTGGCTATACCGCCCGCCATCACACCTTTTTTGAGATGTTGGGTAACTTCAGCTTCGGCGATTATTTTAAGCATGACGCAATTAAATTTGCTTGGGCACTTCTGACGGAAGTGTATGCCCTGCCTAAAGAAAAGCTTTGGGTGACCGTTTATCAAGAGGACGACGAGGCTTACGCCATCTGGAATAACGAGATTGGAGTTCCAGCCGAACGCATCGTACGCATAGGCGATAACAAAGGCGCCCGCTACGCGTCAGATAATTTCTGGCAGATGGCTGAGACGGGTCCTTGCGGCCCTTGCACTGAGATTTTTTATGATCACGGCGCTGAAGTTTGGGGAGGCCCACCCGGGTCCCCCGACGAAAACGGCGACCGCTACATCGAAATCTGGAACCTCGTCTTTATGCAGTTCGAGCGCGACTCAGCCGGTACCTTAACGCCACTGCCCAAGCCTTGCGTTGATACTGGCATGGGACTTGAGCGCTTGGCTGCCGTGTTGCAGCACGTTCATTCAAATTACGAAATTGATTTGTTTGTGACGTTGATTGCGGCCGCGTCGCGTGAAACCGGTTGCACAGACTTGGCGAATAATTCGTTGAAGGTCATTGCTGATCATATTCGTGCCTGTAGCTTTTTGATTGTTGATGGCGTGATCCCGAGCAACGAAGGGCGGGGTTATGTGTTGCGGCGCATCGTGCGGCGGGCTCTGCGTCATGGCTATAAGCTAGGTCAAACCAAGCCGTTTTTTCACTTATTGGTTAAAGACCTTGTGAAAGAGATGGGACAGGCCTATCCCGAACTAGAAAAAACCGCTAGTCGTGTTGAGCAAGTGCTGCGTCAAGAAGAAGAGCGTTTCGGTGAAACTCTTGAGCACGGCATGAAAATTCTTGACGTCGCGCTAGCGGCTTTGCCTGTTGCCAATCCAGGTAGTCAAACGTTGCCGACTCTGGATGGAAACACTGTATTTACGCTTTACGACACGTATGGGTTTCCTTTCGACCTGACAGCAGATATTTGTCGCGAGCGCAATGTCGAGCTCGATGAGGTTGGCTTTGACACGGCAATGGATCGCCAACGCGACCAAGCGCGTGCCGCAGGCAAGTTCAAAATGGCTGAAGGTTTGGTTTACCAAGGCGCTGTGACGCAGTTTGAAGGCTACGAACATTTGCAAACTGAGGCTAAGGTTTTAGCCCTATATGTCGGCGGCATGGCTGTTGAGCAAATTTCAGCCGGGCAAGACGCCATCGTGGTGCTGGACACGACGCCGTTTTACGCTGAGTCGGGTGGGCAAGTGGGTGATACGGGGCAGTTACTCGACGCGCAAGGCGCGGCCTCTTTTACCGTAATCGATACACAAAAAATTCAACCGAACGTGTTTGGGCATCATGGCAGACTGAACGCCGGCACACTCAAGCTTGGGCAACGCGTGAGTGCTCAGGTTGATGCCGATTATCGAGCCCGCACGGTGCGCAATCACTCGGCCACACATCTGATGCATAAAGCTTTGCGCGAGGTCTTGGGTAGCCATGTTCAACAACGCGGTTCGCTCGTTGATGCCGACAAAACGCGTTTTGACTTTGCACACGATGCGCCGATCTCTGATGTCGATATCGCGAAAGTCGAGATGCTTGTAAACGCTGAAGTGCTGGCAAACCAGGCGGCTCAGGCGCAAGTGATGTCATACGATGACGCTGTTAAAGGCGGCGCGATGGCCTTGTTTGGCGAAAAATACGGTGACACGGTGCGCGTGCTTGATATTGGATTTTCACGCGAATTGTGTGGCGGCACTCACGTGGCCCGCACCGGCGATATCGGCTTGTTTAAAGTGGTGTCTGAAGGTGGAGTGGCTGCAGGTGTTCGGCGTATCGAGGCCGTTACAGGCGGCAATGCTTTAGCGTGGGTGCAAAACCTAAACGCGACCGCACAGCGTGCGGCTGCAGCACTCAAAACCCAACCTGCCGAGTTGCCCGAGCGTATTGCAATGCTTCAAGAGCAACTCAAAGCAGCTGAAAAAGAACTTGAGCAAGCGCGCGCTAAGCTGGCCTCAAGCGCTGGTAATGCGTTGACGGATCAGGCGATCACGCTTAAAGCGGGTTTCAAGCTGCTTGTGACAGAAGTGAAGGGCGTTGACCCCAAAGATTTACGCTCAATGGTGGATCAGCTAAAAGACCGGCTTAAATCTGCAGTAGTGTTGCTTGCCGCGCGCTCAGCTGATGGCAAAATTAGTTTAGTTGGCGGGGTCACAGCAGATTTGTCTGGCAAGATCAAAGCCGGTGATTTGGTCGGTTTCGTGGCTTCACAGGTTGGCGGCAAAGGCGGCGGACGTCCTGATATGGCGATGGGTGGTGGCACCGATTTGGCTGCTCTCCCGAGCGCGTTGGCGAGTGTGCAGGCTTGGGCCGAGTCCTATGCTTAAGGTGCTTCATGAGTGACTCTTCTAGCGGCAGTATTCCTGAGTTTCAGCACACCGTTGATGCGGTGGGGTTGGCCTGCCCGCTGCCGATTTTGCGGGCAAAAAAAGCGTTGGCCACAATCTTGCCGGGTGAGGTCTTGCGGGTGATCACCACCGATCGCGGTGCAGTTCGTGACTTTCAGGCCTTTTGCCGTCAAACGGGTAACGAACTGTTGGCGCAAGTCGATGGGGTTGAGCAGGTGACCCATTATCTAAAACGGCGCGTCAAGCCAGTCGCGACACCCACTGGGTCTTTTGGCTGAAGTCGGCAATTACTCTCTAGTCTTCTGATAAAAGGGTGCTATACTGTTGGACTTTCCTGAACATTTTCAAGGTATTACCTATGGTCGTGATTCGCCTAGCCCGTGGCGGCTCCAAGAAGCGTCCTTTTTACAACCTCGTAGCCACCGATTCTCGTGATCGCCGCGATGGTCGTTTCATTGAGCGCGTTGGTTTTTATAACCCCGTTGCGAATGCAAACGAAGAGCGTCTGCGTATTGCGCTTGACCGTGTCAGTCACTGGACTGGTGTCGGTGCTCAGTTGTCTCCAGCGGTTGCCCGCTTGGTCAAAGACTTCTCTGCCAAAGTCGCGACAGCGGCTTAATTGATGGCTGTTGATGGCGCCGCAACAGCGCCAGATGATCTGATCGAACTTGGTCGGATCATTTCAGCCTATGGTGTGCGCGGTTGGGTTAAGATTCAGCCGCATTCTACTCAAGGTACTGTTCTTCGCGCTGCACCCGTGTGGTGGTTGGTTGCGCCTGTTGCACCTTTGGCAAAGCCAGGCCTGCCCGTGCCCCACAAGGTCAAGCAGGTGCGACCTCAGGGTTCAACCGTCGTGGCAGATTTAGAAGGGGTGGGCGAACGAGATTTGGCCGAAAGCTTGCGTGGCTATACGGTGCTTGTGTCACGACAACATTTTCCTAAAGCGCAAACCGACGAGTTCTATTGGGTTGATTTGGTAGGTTGTCAAGTATTTGGCGAAGATGGCCTGCTTGGCGTGGTGCACGAGGTTGTTGACAACGGTGCACATGCGCTTCTCAAAGTGCACCGCCTTCAAGCGCAAGACTCTGACGAACCAATCGCTTTGCTTGATGCAAAGGGTAAGCCACAAGAAACTCTTGTACCCTTTGTGGCCGCTCACGTGCAGCATGTAGATATCGTTGCACGCCGAATCGATACCGATTGGCCCGTAGATTTTTAGAATCGCTGTGATGCGAATCGATCTCGTCACTCTGTTTCCTGAGATGTTTAGCGTAGTGCGTGACCTTGGCGTGACCGGGCGCGCGCACGCCAAGCAACTTTGGTCTTTACATACCCGCAGCCCGCGTGAGTTCACCGAAGATGTTCACCGTACTGTAGACGATCGCGCGTACGGCGGTGGGCCAGGCATGGTCATGATGGCCGAGCCCTTAACACGTGCGCTGTCAGCCATTCAAGCCGACCGTGCAACGCAAGCAGCGCACGCAACTCAAACAACGCACGCATCTCAAGCAACGCAAGTCACGCAGAATCAGGCCCTTGTGGTGTTGCTCTCGCCGATTGGCAAGCCCTTTGAGCAGGCACAGGCTCAGCGCCTGGCACAGTCGCCGGGTGTGATTTTTATCTGCGGTCGCTACGAGGGCATTGATCAGCGGTTTATTGATCAGCATGTAGACGAGCAATGGTCGCTTGGTGATTTTGTATTGTCAGGTGGTGAGATCGCCGCCTTAGCGATCATCGATGCTGCTGTCCGGTTGTTGCCCGGCGCCTTAAATCATGATCAATCTTCGGCACAAGACTCTTTTCAAGAGTCTTTGTCAGGCTTGCTAGACAGCCCACACTACACGCGTCCCGAAAACTTAAACGGGCAAAGCGTGCCGGCGGTATTGCTGTCTGGCAATCACGCAAATATCGCACGCTGGCGACGCGAGCAATCCCTGGCCCTTACGCTTGATAAGCGACCAGATCTGATCGAACAGGCGCGTGTTCGCGGCTTGTTAACTAAGGCCGATGAGCGGTATTTGCTGACGTTGACAGCACCTTAGGCGTTTGCTGCTGCATCACTGATGACTAAATTTTGGCCTCGCGCTTTAACGTACAGGCGCATTACCCCAGCTTGTCGCGTTGCGCCTGAACTTGCTTGAGCGTGTCACCAAACTGTTCAACCCGCAGCTTTTCTTGTTCAACCACCGCAGCGGGAGCGCGTGCAACAAACGATTCGTTAGACAGTTTTGCTTGTGCTTTTGCAATCTCACCAGCAAGTCGTACGATCTCTTTGTCTAGGCGAACGCGTTCTGCGGCGACATCGATCTCGACCTTCAGCATCAGGTGGGTATCGCCCACCACTTGCACCGGCGAGCCGTCGTCTGGCAGCTCGTTGACCACTTCAAAGCCTGATAGTTTGGCTAACGCCGCTACATAAGCGGCGTGCTCGGTGAGCATTGCTTGGGGGCCTTTGGCAAGCAGTGGTACGCGAGCCGCAGGCGACAGATTCATTTCGCCGCGCAACGCTCTGACCGCTTCAATCTGGCCTTTTAATAACGCCACGCGTGCAGTCGCTTCTGGATTGACGGCTTCAAGGTTTGGCTGTGGAAACGGTTGAATCGAAATGCTGGTGAGGTCGGTAGCGACGCGCTTGCCAGCCACAAGCGAAACCTTTTGCCAAAGCTCTTCAGTGATGAAAGGCATGATGGGGTGCAACAGACGCAAGACAGCCTCAAGTACCCGAATTAAGGTGCGGCGCGTGGCGCGTTGTTGCTCGGGCGTTCCGGTTTGGATTTGAACCTTTGCAAGCTCAAGATACCAGTCGCAGTATTCGTCCCACACAAAGTGATAAAGGGCATTTGAAATATTATCAAAGCGATAGTCGGCAAATCCTTTGGCCACCTCTTGCTCGAGAAGCTGTAACTCGCTAATGATCCACTGGTCGACAAAACTCTGTGCCGAGGTATCTGCGGCTGCCGCAATCTCTTGGCTTTCGGTATTCATCAAGACAAAGCGTGTTGCGTTCCAGAGCTTGTTGCAAAAGTTGCGATAGCCTTCACAGCGCTTCAGGTCAAAATTGATGTTACGCCCAAGGCTGGCGTAAGCGGCCATGGTGAAGCGCAGTGCGTCGGTACCAAACGCAGGGATCCCATCCGGAAACTGCTTGCGAGTGGTTTTTTCAATGGTGACGGCTTGCTTTGGGTTCATCAGGCCGTAGGTACGCTTGCCGACCAAGGTTTCAAGGTCGACCCCGTCGATCAAATCCACTGGGTCAAGTGTGTTGCCCTTTGATTTGCTCATTTTTTGGCCTTCGGCGTCGCGAATCAAGCCATGCACATAGACATGTTTGAAAGGCACCTGACCGGTTAGATGCGTGGTCATCATGACCATACGTGCGACCCAAAAAAAGATAATGTCAAAACCTGTCACCAACACGCTTGAAGGCAAGTAGCGTGCGTAATCGGCAGTTTGCTTTGGCCAGCCCATCGTGGTGAAGGGCACGAGTGCCGACGAGAACCAGGTGTCAAGCACATCGGGGTCGCGTGTCAGCGCACCCGTAACACCAGCGGCGGCTGCCTGACTGAGCGCTTCGGCCTCTGTGTGGGCGACAAACACTTGCCCATCGGCCGCGTACCAGGCCGGGATTTGATGGCCCCACCATAATTGACGCGAGATGCACCAATCTTGAATATTTTCAAGCCACTGGTTGTAAGTGGTGGTCCAGTTCGAAGGATAAAACTGCACCTCGCCTTTTGCCACGACCTCAAGAGCGACTTCGGTGATGCTTTTGCCGGGGTGCAATGTGTCGGCCGGTGCGGGCTTGCTCATGGCCACAAACCATTGATCCGTCAGCATGGGTTCAAGCACAGCACCACTGCGATCTCCGCGCGGTTGCATCATCTTGTGGTCTTCGACCTTCACCAAGAACCCTTGTTGCTTAAGTTCAGCCACCACCGCTTTGCGCGCGTCGAAACGATCGAGACCGTGAAACTGCACGGGACCTTGGTCGTTAACCTTGGCATCGAGTGTAAAAATCACAATCAGTGGCAAGCCATGACGCATCGCGCAGGCGTAGTCGTTAAAGTCGTGGGCACCTGTAATTTTGACGCAACCGGTACCGAAGGCCTGATCGACAAAGTCATCGGCGATGATGGGAATCTGACGGTCGCATAAGGGCAGGTCAACCATCTTTCCGATCAGATGTTTGTAGCGTTCGTCGTCGGGGTGTACGCACAATGCGCCATCGGCCAGCATCGTCTCGGGGCGAGTCGTAGCGATCGTCATGCCCGACAGTGTTTGCAACGTGCCATCCGCTTGCGTAACGGTTTGCGGGCCCTCAACAAACGGGTATTGAATGTGCCATAAATGCCCTTCGGTTTCAACCGCTTGCACCTCAAGGTCAGACACCGCTGTCATCAGCTTAGGATCCCAGTTCACCAAGCGCTTGCCGCGATAAATCAAGCCTTGCTTGTGCAAGCGAACAAAGGTTTCAACGACGCCCTCTGACATTTGGGCGTCCATCGTAAAGTATTCGCGCGGCCAGTCGGCCGAAGCGCCCAACCGGCGCACCTGGCTGGTGATGGTGTTGCCCGAGACTTCTTTCCACTCCCAGACTTTTTTAACGAAATTTTCGCGACCCAGGTCGTGGCGCGATACCTTTTGCGCATCAAGTTGGCGCTCGACCACAATTTGAGTTGCGATACCGGCGTGATCGGTGCCTGGCACAAACACCGTGTCGCACCCCAGCATGCGGTGGTAACGAATCAGGCCGTCCATGATCGTTTGATTAAACGCGTGTCCCATGTGCAGGGTACCCGTCACATTGGGCGGCGGAAACTGAATCGCGTAGGCGGGTGAGGTTGCCTGCACCGCTGCTGAGACGCCCGGCGCATCGGTTTGAACGTGCTGGCCCGCGGCAAAATAGCCTCGACGCTCCCACTCTGGGTACCAACGGGCTTCGATTTCGGCCGGTTCGAAGCTTTTTGAGAGATCCACATCTGGCAGTGGGTTGGGCTGGTTCATATTGTTCCGCGAGTGTTAGGCAGTGCGCCAGGCTAGAGATCAAGCCGGCAAAAGTTCAGTTCAAGCCTACTATTTTAGGATGTTGTGGGGTTTAGTGCCGTGGTAAAATGCCGGGTTACGGTGGGCGTAAGCAAAGTCCCTGTTTTTATTGAGAAATCTTGGAGTTTTACATGTCTGTCGAACGTACCTTATCGATTATTAAGCCTGATGCCGTTGCTAAAAACGTAATTGGTCAAATTGTTTCGCGCTTTGAAGCCAAAGGCTTAAAAGTCATTGCTGCACGTCTTCAGCAGTTGTCGCGTGCTGATGCCGAGCGTTTTTACGCTGTGCACAGCGCACGTCCCTTCTTTAAAGACCTAGTCGATTTCATGATTTCGGGCCCTGTCTTTGTACAAGCCCTTGAAGGCGAAAACGCCATTCAAACCAACCGCGACCTGATGGGTGCAACTGATCCTAAAAAAGCAGAAAAAGGCACGATCCGTGCAGATTTTGCTGACAGCATCGATGCCAATGCCGTTCATGGCTCTGACGCGCCTGAAACCGCCGCCGTCGAGATCGCGTTTTTCTTTCCTGAAATCAACATCCACAGCCGTTAATTCGGTTGATTAAAAAGTGGCTTGCTCTGCATGCATCCTGAACCGATCAATCTGCTTGGGCTTGATGCTCCGGCACTGACCCAATTAGTGGGGCAGTGGGGGGGCAAGCCGTTTCGCGCCCGGCAATTGCAAAAGTGGGTGCATCAGCGCAACACAAGTTGCTTTGAGGATATGACCGATCTGGCGCGCGACTTTCGCGCCCAGCTCGCCGAGCAGTGCGTCGTGCAGGCGCCGGCGGTGCTGACTCAGCAACGTTCAAGTGACGGCACCCGCAAGTGGCTGTTTAATGTGGGTCAGGGCAATGCGATTGAATCCGTTTTTATCCCTGAAGACGACCGCGGCACGCTTTGTATTTCTAGCCAGGCGGGTTGCAATGTTGGTTGTCGTTTCTGCTCAACCGGTCATCAAGGATTTAATCGTAATTTAACCGCAGCCGAGATCATTGGGCAATTGTGGTGGGCGCGACATGAGCTCTTAAAAGACGTCGATTCGTCCCGACTGTCGGCTGGCGAGAAACTCGTTGATACTCGTGTGATTAGTAACGTCGTCATGATGGGCATGGGCGAGCCCCTGCTCAATTACGACCCCGTGGTCACTGCAGTGCGTCTGATGCTTGATGACAATGCCTATGGTTTGTCCAGGCGTCGGGTCACAATTTCTACCTCGGGCGTGGTGCCAATGATGGATCGCCTGTCGCAAGATTGCCCCGTGGCGCTTGCGGTGTCGTTGCATGCGCCCAATGATGCTCTGCGCGATCAGTTGGTCCCCCTAAATAAAAAATATCCGCTCGCTGAGTTGCTCGCCGCCTGCGAGCGCTATCTTGAGTTTGCGCCTCGCGATTTCATTACCTTCGAGTATGTGATGCTCGATGGTGTCAATGACTCTGATGAGCACGCATACGAGCTCATTGAACTCGTTCGCCGCGTGCACTGCAAACTGAACCTAATCCCCTTTAACCCGTTTCCCGGCTCGGGGCTCAAGCGTTCAGCTGCCACGCGTATCAAGACGTTTGCGCAGATACTCAGCGATGCCAGTATTGTCACCACAGTGCGTAAAACACGTGGCGATGACATTGATGCAGCCTGTGGGCAGTTAGCAGGCGAAGTGCAAGACCGTACGCGTTTAAGTGAAAAAATGGCTTTGAAACGATCGATTCCGATAAAAGAGGTTCGAGCATGACCGACGTTGAGTTCAAAAACCCTTTGCGTGAAGAATCAGCACCTGTTCAAAATGAATTGATTATTTCGACTGGCTCTTTACGTAGCTTGCGGGTGTCAAAAGGGTTGTCTTTGCAAGATGTTGAAGCTCGACTCAAGTACGCGGCCAAACTGATCGATGCGCTTGAATCCGAGCGTTTTGACAGCCTGCCCCGAGGGTTGCCCTTAAAAAGTTTGGTAAAAAATTACGCTAAATTATTAGAAATTGATCCAAAGCCTCTTGAGGCGCTGCTTGAGCCCTATATCGGGCGCGTTGAGGGCGGCATTGCTAACCATACCTCTACCCGTAGCTTGGGTGAGCATCAAATCGAACACAAGCAAGGCGGCTCGGTCGTCTGGATTGTGTTGATACTGATTTTGGCGTTTGTAGCAGCGGGCGTCGCGGTGTGGCAAGGCCTGGTGCCCTCGGCGTGGTTGCCTGCTTGGCTTGGGGCTTTCACAAAGTGAGCGAGCCTGCGCGCTCAACATTGACTGAGACCAACTCTTTGACTACAGCCATGACTCAGACCAACTCTGTGCCGACCTCCAACTCTGTGCCGACTGCCATGACTCAGACCAATTCTGTGCCTCAGTCGACGGGCGTGTTGGTTGGTGCGCTTGCTCGTCACCGCACGCGGCTCGTGCCGATCGAGTGGGGCGGTAAAGTGTTGTCAATCGGCGGACAAGCCCCAGTCTTGGTGCAGTCGATGACGAATACCGATACCGCAGACGCAGTTGCCACCGCCATTCAAGTCAAAGAGCTCGCGCTCGCGGGCTCTGAAATTGTGCGTATCACCGTCAACACACCCGAAGCCGCTCGCGAAGTTGCCGCGATCCGTGAGCACCTTGATCGCATGGGTATTTCGGTGCCTTTGGTAGGAGATTTTCATTACAACGGGCACAAGCTGCTGACGCAGTTTCCTGAGTGCGCGCAAGCCTTATCTAAATATCGTATCAACCCGGGCAACATGGGGGGCGGTAAGCGGCGCGATGATAATTTTGCACAGATGATTGAGGTGGCGTGTCGTCATAACAAGCCGGTGCGTATTGGCGTGAACTGGGGCAGCCTTGATCACGAATTGCTTGCCCGCATGATGGATGACAATAGTAAGTTAGCCGCGCCGCTCAACGCGCAGGCCGTGATGCGCGATGCCTTGGTGGTTTCGGCGATCAGCAATGCCCAGCGCGCAGAAGAACTCGGCTTAAGTCCCAAC
>Ga0114958_10002129_pt1 | contig 15000 bp, 12 predicted proteins | sample C_130208_EF_Meta_FD_89577 | JGI IMG/M metagenome (GOLD analysis project Ga0114958, IMG submission 89577) | Freshwater microbial communities from Lake Croche, Canada to study carbon cycling - C_130208_EF_MetaG | ecosystem: Environmental > Aquatic > Freshwater > Lake | place: Lake Croche, Canada... | reverse complement strand
CCAGGGTATTGGGCCACTTCACTGGGCTGATCAGACCCAGTCCATCCCAATGGGGACACATCACGACTCAAGCACGCTGGCGCAAAAAAGACTTGTTCGCACGCCCCACAACGCACCCAACCATCGGCCGCCTCCAAGTCAACCACACCCAAGTCGTAGCGAGTACGACAACGCGGACATTGAATGGGCTCACTCAAGGCCAAGGGGGGCAGCGTGTTCTCGCTCAGTGGGGGGATCATTTAAAAGAGGTGGAGAATTGAAGTCGAGACAATCCGTTCAAAGCCAGCGTGAATAACTTTCAACGGATCATACTTGAAACGCCTGGCCAGGAGGATCCAGCCATCTCAATACCCGATGGCCTGGTGAACCTCAGGGGTGTGCGTCGTGAATTCAATGCCAGACTGTGCACTTGAATCATGCACTTGAATCATGCGCTTAAAAACGAGCGCTCATCAAAATCCAACCCTCTTGATGGTCAATGACTTGCAAGTCTGCCAAGTCCGCATAGGCCTCTTGGAGTTCCTGGGCTTGGCGCTCCAAGATGCCAGAGAGCACCAACACACCACCCGGGCGCACGAGGCCACACAGCAAGGGCGCCAACACTTTCAAAGGGCTGGCCAAGATGTTGGCAAAAACACAATCGAAGGTGCCTTGGGCCAGATCGGGCAGGCCCACCTCGATGACGGGTGCAACGCCATTGTCCAGTGCATTTTGACGGGCGGAGTCGACGGCGGCTGGGTCGATGTCGACCGCTTGAACATGCTGGGCACCGTAGAGTGCGGCCGCAATGGCCAAGATGCCTGAGCCACAACCGTAGTCCATGACCCGTTGATGCTCGTGAAACTGTTGCTGACTGCACCACGTCAAACACATGCGCGTGGTCGGGTGGGTGCCAGTTCCAAAGGCCAGTCCTGGATCGAGACGAATGACTTTCTTTGCGGCTAGGGGCACCTCGGACCATGTTGGCACCACCCAAAAGTCAGGAGCGATGCCGACAGGCTGGAACTGCGACTGGGTCAAACGCACCCAGTCTTGGTCTTCAACCGTCTTGATGGCCAAGAGCTCCCAGCCAGACAACGCTTCTTGAGCACTCAAGGCCGCTTGGGCGGCTTGCACACTCGCCTCGTCAGCAAAGAGACACAGCACATTGGAGCGCTCCCAAGCGTTGACTTCGATCACGCTGCCAGGTTCGCCAAAAATCGCTTTTTCTTGCTCGGTGTTGGCCTGGGCGTCTTCAACGCTCACGCTCAGCGCGCCGAGCTCGAGTAACGCATCGCTCAAACGCTCTACCAAGGACTCAGGGGCCAAGAGTTGGAGTTCAATCATGTGCGTTTTTTAAGCCAAGCTTCTAAGTAGTGAATGTTGGTGCCGCCTTGAATGAACTGGGGGTCTTGCATGATCTCGCGGTGCAAGGCCACATTGGTGGAGATGCCCTCGACCACCATTTCGGACAACGCCGTTCTCATGCGCGCCAAAGCGTGCTCCCGGGTGTCACCGTGCACGATGATTTTACCAATCATGCTGTCGTAATAGGGTGGGACCATGTAGTTGGTATAGGCGTGCGAGTCGACACGAACACCAGGACCTCCCGGGGCATGCCAGGTGGTGATGCGACCCGGAGAAGGCGTGAACTTGAAGGGGTCTTCTGCGTTGATGCGGCACTCGATCGAGTGACCCTTGAATTCCACTTGTTTTTGCGCCAAGGTCAATTTTTCACCAGCGGCGATGCGGATTTGCTGCTGCACAATGTCCACGTGCGTGATGTATTCCGTCACCGGGTGCTCGACTTGGACACGGGTGTTCATTTCGATGAAATAAAACTCCCCGTTTTCATACAAGAACTCAAAGGTGCCTGCACCTCGGTAGTTGATCCGCTTGCACGCGGCCACACAACGCTCACCAATTTTCTCAATGAGTTTTCTGGGAATGTGGGGCGCAGGCGCTTCCTCAATCACTTTTTGATGGCGACGCTGCATCGAGCAGTCGCGCTCGCCAAGGTAGATCGCATTCTTGTGCTGATCGGCAAGAATTTGAATTTCAATGTGACGGGGGTTTTGCAGGTATTTTTCCATGTAGACCGCCGCGTTCCCAAATGCTGCCTGGGCCTCGGACTTGGTGGTCTGCACCGCTTGCACCAACGACTCCTCGTCGTGCACGACTCGCATGCCGCGCCCACCACCACCGCCTGCGGCCTTGATGATGACGGGGTAGCCGACCATTTTGGCCACTTTGCGCATTTGCACGGGGTCGCTGGAGAGCTCTCCCTCGGACCCAGGAACACACGGCACGCCCGCTTTGATCATGGCTTGTTTGGCCGCAACCTTGTCGCCCATGATTCGAATGGATTCAGGCGTCGGCCCGATGAAGGCAAAACCGCTTTTTTCAACGCGCTCGGCAAAGTCAGCGTTTTCGCTCAAAAAACCATAGCCCGGATGAATGGCTTGCACGTCGGTGACTTCTGCCGCCGCGATGATGGAGGGCATGCTCAAATAACTTTGCGCCGAGGCGGCGGGTCCGATGCACACCGCCTCTTCAGCCAACTTCACGTATTTGGCCTCGCGGTCGGCTTCCGAGTAAACCACCACGGCCTTGACGCCGAGCTCACGACACGCGCGTTGAATGCGCAGGGCTATCTCGCCGCGGTTGGCGATCAGTATCTTTTTAAACATGACCAGCCCCCTTACTCAATCGCAAAAAGAGGGCTGCCGTATTCAACGGCTTGCGCGTTTTGTGCAAATATTTGAGTGATGGTGCCACTTTTATCGGCTTCAATTTCGTTGAGAATTTTCATGGCCTCAACTATACAGATGGTGTCTCCCTCGTTGACCACCGAGCCGATCTCCACAAAGGCCTTGGCCTCGGGACTGGCTGAGCGATAAAATGTGCCCACCATGGGTGACTTGACCGTGTGCGCTGTGCTGGCAACGGGCTCGACGGGCAAGGGCGCACTCGAAGCCACCACCGGGGCCGTGTCCAGCGGCGTGATCGTGAGCGGCACCACGCCCGACATCGTGCCCGAGGGTATATACTGCGCACCAACACTCTTGACGATCCTCACCTTGCCCTCGGGTTCGGTGATCTCCAACTCGGCCACATTGGACTCAGAGACCAAATCGATCAGTGTTTTAAGTTTTCTCAAATCCATAATTTTCTACAATTTCAGCTAAAGAATGGTTAATTTACACCAATTTTGCCTAAAAAGCACTAAAAATATATTTTATCGTTGAAAAATTTCTATCGCTTGGAGTTGAGGTCAAACCCAACCCCCTCCACAGCAGAAGCATACCAAAGAATTGGTTTACCTTCAATAACGTATTTTAGGGTTACTTTAAACGAATTTTGATGAACTTAAGGTGAGATCACCACATCAAGTCAATTGCCATGCGGCCACATCGGCTTCATGCAAACGGCCCAAATGGCGATGAAGCAAGCCCCCATTCGCACCGAGCACCAAGGTGAACGGCAAGCCGCCTTGCTCATCGCCCAGGTCTTTGCTCAATTGAGGTCCAAGCAAGCCCGCCAGTCCAATCGGATAACTGACAGGTCTGAGCGTTAAAAAGTGTCGCACCGCACTGGGCTGGTCAATGGCCAATCCCAAGACTTGAACACCTTTGGCAGCATTTTGCTTAAAGTAAGCATCCAATAGCGGCATTTCAGCAATACAAGGCTGGCACCATGTTGCCCAAAAATTCAGCACCAAGGGTCGCCCCTTCAAACTCGACATGGCCAAGGTTTGACCATCGGGCTGCTCAAAGGAAGCCGACCAGAGCGCAAGGTTGGCCTCATCGGAGAGGCCTGCCGCACCCCACCAACCACCACGTTGCAACCAGGCTCTCGCACCCCAACCCAGCAAGCCAGCTGCCGCCGCCACCCCCAATCCCGCCACGAGCGTGGTGCGACGAGACCAGGCTGAGGCTGCGGCCTCGGTCTGGTCTTCGGGGGTGGGGGACGATGGGGTGGCTTGATCGGTCATTCGAGCATCTTACCCCAGCAGCTTCAGAAGAGCTTGCTCATTGCCTCTCAATGCACCCATTTGAGGGTCCACCTTGAGCGCGCCTCGGATGTCGTCGAAGTCATAAATCATCAAATGCAAACCCACATGCCGGGCCAAGGCAGGGGACTGCAGGTTCAAGCTCAACGCATCAACGTCCTCGCCCTTGAAGCCGCGCACGCGCGTGACCTGGTAGCGAAGCCCTTGGTTGATGAGTTCAATCTCTGCGCTTTTGGGGTCTTCGCAAAAGAGTTGTAAATAAATATCCGAGTGCGCGGTGGCCGTTCCGCGCCAGACTGAGCCACTGAGATGGGGGCGAAAGTCTCTGAGCCTGACCATCCATTGCAGCGCCAACGCCCTCAAGTGGGCCAACTCCTGGGCTTGCTCTTGCGCACAAAAGAGTTCGATGTACTCTTTCACCGCCTCTTCGACCACTGCATTGCTGGGCAAAGGCGTGCGCGAGCCCAAGGCCAAGCGCTTGAGGGCCTGGCGCTTGGCGTCTCGGTATTCCAAGCCCTCTTGCACGACCAATTGAGCGGCCGTTTGGGCAATCGTGTCATCGTGTTCGTGGTTCACACCCCGCATTGTGCCCGTGTTTGCAATCAAGCCACCAGACGGCCATCATTTTTACCAGCACGGCCCATCGAGTGCACCACACCAGCCTAAAATAGAGTCCATGCATATACACATCTTAGGCATTTGTGGCACCTTCATGGGCGGCCTGGCGGCCTTGGCCCAAGCCAGCGGTCACCGCGTCACGGGTTGCGACCAAGGCGTCTACCCCCCCATGAGTGATCAACTGCAGGCCCTGGGCATCGAGCTCACCGAAGGTTTTGGCGATGAACAATTGGCCCTCCAGCCCGACTTGTTCGTGGTGGGCAATGTGGTCTCGCGCCACCACTCGGCACACGGCACAGCGAAATACCCGCTGATGGAGTCCATTTTGGAGTTGGGGCTGCCATATGTGAGCGGCCCACAGTGGCTGAGCGAGCACCTCTTGCACCGACGCGGGGCTGAGTTTCATGTGCTGGCTGTGGCGGGCACCCACGGTAAAACCACCACCAGCTCGATGCTGGCTTGGATCTTGGAGTACGCCGGACTCAAACCCGGCTACTTGATCGGTGGGGTTCCCCTGAATTTCAACACGTCGGCTCGCTTACCCCAGAAAAACGGCAAAACCGCCAAGCCACTCTTTGTGATCGAAGCCGATGAGTACGACACCGCATTTTTTGACAAACGCAGCAAATTTGTACACTACCGGCCCAGAACAGCGATTTTGAACAACCTTGAGTTTGACCACGCCGACATCTTTGATGACCTCAAAGCCATTGAACGCCAATTTCACCACCTGGTGCGAACCGTGCCCGCCAAAGGCCGGCTGATTGTCAATGCCCAGGAATCGAGCTTGCAGCGCGTGATGGACATGGGTTGCTGGAGTGAGTGCGAAGGGTTTGCGGCCCAAGCCCGGGAGAGCAACACGGTCTCTGGCCAAGTGAGCGTAGACTGGCACATCCTGGGACCGGCCGAGGATTTTGAGATTCACCACCAAGGACGCTTCATGGGCCGGCTGCGCTGGTCCTTGAGCGGCGTGCACAACCAAATGAATGCATTGGCTGCCATCGCGGCGGCCCACCATGTCGGCGTTGATGTCGCCACGGGCATTCAGGCGCTCGAGGGCTTTCAAAACGTTCGCCGTCGCATGGAGCTCAAGGGGCAAGTCAACCTTGGCGCCGCGTCCTCAGCAAACAGCGTCGGGACAAGTGCGGGCCTAGGTCCACAGACCGTGTGTGTCTACGATGATTTTGCCCACCACCCCACCGCCATCCAAACCACCTTGGAAGGACTGCGGCGGCAGCTGGGCCACACGGCCCGCATTTTGTGTGTGTTTGAGCCTCGCAGCAACACCATGAAACTTGGCAGCATGAAGGCACTCTTGCCCCAGGCACTGGAATGCGCAGACTTGAGTTTTTGCCACACCCAAGGGCTTGACTGGGACGCCCAAGAGGCCTTGGCGCCTTTGGGCGCGCGTGCGATGTGCGCGAGCAGTATCGAGTCCATGATTGAGTTGGTGAGCGCACACACACGCGCAGGCGACCACATCGTGTGCATGAGCAATGGCGGCTTTGGCGGCATTCACGCCAAACTCCTGTCACATTTGGCGGGCGCGGTCGGCACGACTGCTTAGAACAACCCCCAACAGACAGTACCGAGCGGCCATCGTCCAAGCATCGGACTCAAGGCTTAGCGCCAGCTTAGGCCTTTTTCCGCCTGGACTTCACGGCTTCGGACAACACCTCCAAGCACGCCATGGAGTCTTCCCAACCCAAGCACGGATCGGTGATGCTTTGACCATAGGTCAAGGCGCTCACATCGTCTTTGCCAGGGGTGAATTTTTGCGCACCTTCGAACAAATGACTCTCCAGCATCACACCAAAGATGTGACTGGAACCACCCGCCATTTGTTGGGCAATGTCATTCACCACGTCCTTTTGCAGCTCAAACTGCTTGCTGGCATTGGCATGCGAGCAGTCCACCATCAAGACGGTGGGCAAATGCGCTTTCTCCAACTCGGCACAGGCCTCTTGAACACTTTGAGCGTCATAGTTGGGCTTTTTGCCGCCGCGCAAAATCACATGGCAATCCGTGTTGCCTTGGGTTTGCACGATCGCGACTTGGCCGTTTTTATGGACCGACAAAAAGTGATGTCCTCGGGCCGCTGCCTGAATGGCATCGGTGGCGATTTTGATGTTGCCATCGGTGCCGTTCTTAAAACCAATCGGCGCAGAAATCCCCGAGGCCAACTCGCGGTGCACTTGACTCTCGGTGGTCGCCGCCCCAATAACGCCAAAAGCAATCAAGTCGCCAATGTACTGGGGTGAGATCACATCCAAAAACTCACTGCCCGCGGGCAGCCCCAAGCGATTGATCTCGATCAAGAGTTGCCTGGCGATTCTCAGTCCCTCGTCAATGCGATAGCTCTCGTCCAAATACGGGTCGTTGATGAGCCCCTTCCAGCCCACCGTGGTGCGAGGCTTTTCAAAATACACCCGCATCACCACCTCCAAGGTGCCCGCGAACTTGGCCCGCGCGTCCACCAAGCGGCGTGCGTACTCCAGAGCAGCGGCGGGGTCGTTGATGGAGCACGGCCCCATCACCACGAGCAAGCGGTCGTCTTCTCGCGCCATGATGCGGTGGATGCTGCGCCGCGTGTGGGTGATCAACTCTTCCACCTTGGTGCCTTGGATCGGAAAGAAACGGATCAAATGCTCAGGCGGGGGCAAGACGGTGATGTCTTTGATGCGCTGGTCATCGGTTTGACTGGTTTTTTCTGTGCCCATGGGCAATGCATGGGGCTGAACTTTGGACTTCATGGCATGAACTTTCAGTGTAGAGGACCCCAACTCCAGGGGCACACATCAAAGACCAGAGAGCCCACAACAGGGGCCCCCAAACGCAAAAACCGCCCTCTAGGGGGCGGCTGGTGTGAATTTAAAACGAGATGGATTCGTTCAAACTCTCTCAGCCGCCAAGCGGTGTGAGAAAGGTCCTAAAAAATCCAACTGGAGAAAAAATCATCATGGGTAAAATATATCACAAAACATCAGTGCCGCCAAACTTCACTGCATGGAGCTGGCACCTCACTGGGCCACCTGAGCACTGGCTGCTTTGGCAAGCCTTCAACCTCAGGCCGTTCCGCCCACCGTCAAGCCTTCGATGCGAAGTGTCGGCTGACCCACGCCCACGGGCACACTTTGACCCTCTTTGCCACAGGTCCCCACGCCCGAATCCAAATGCAAATCCGAACCAATCATGCTCACCCGCGTGAGCGCATCGGGACCATTGCCCACCAAGGTCGCCCCCTTCACAGGGTAGAGCAATTTGCCGTTTTCAACCCACCACGCTTGGCTAGTGGAGAAGACAAATTTACCCGAGGTGATGTCGACTTGTCCACCACCAAAATTGCTGGCGTACAAACCGCGCTTCAAGCTTGCGATGATCTCAGCGGGGTCACGATCCCCGCCGAGCATGTAGGTGTTGGTCATCCTGGGCATGGGCAAATGCGCATAACTCTCCCGCCGACCATTGCCCGTGGGTTTGACCCCCATCAAGCGGGCATTCATCGTGTCTTGGATATAGCCTTGCAATATGCCGTCTTCAATCAAGACATTGCGTTGACTCACCTCGCCTTCATCGTCCACATTCAAGGAGCCGCGTCGGTGCGACAGCGTGCCGTCGTCAAGCACCGTGACCCCCTTGGCCGCCACTCGTTTGCCGATGCGTCCACTGAAAGCACTCGAGCCCTTTCGATTGAAGTCCCCCTCCAAGCCGTGTCCGATGGCTTCGTGCAACAAAATGCCAGGCCACCCGGGACCGAGCACCACGGGCATTTCGCCGGCCGGTGCGGCCCTGGCCTCCAAATTGGTCAAGGCGCACTGCACCGCTTCCTTGGCATAGTCGCCCAAGAGCGCATCATCAAAGTACGCCAAACCAAAACGGCCACCACCACCACTCGAGCCCGTCTCACGGCGAGCATTTTGCTCCACGATCACCGTGACACTCAAACGCACCAATGGCCGAATATCGGCCGCTCGCACGCCGTTGGCCCTGGCCACGAGCACAACATCGTGCTCCATGGATAAACTGGCCATCACTTGAACCACCCTTGGGTCCACGGCGCGGGCCATGCCTTCGACTTTTTCCAATAGAGCCACCTTGGACGCGCTGTCCATGCTGGCGATTGGGTCTTCGACACCATACAAGCGCCGGGCAGACGGCATTTTGCCGCGAGGCACCTTTTGGCGACCATGGCTCAAGGAGCCCGTGATGGTGCGCACCGTGCGTGCCGCGTCCAAGAGGCTGGCCCACGAGATGTCGTCTGAATAGGCAAACGCGGTTTTCTCGCCACTGATCGCACGCACGCCGACACCTTGGTCGATGCTGAAGGACCCGGTCTTGACGATGCCTTCTTCCAAACTCCAACCTTCTGAGCGGGTGGTCTGAAAGTACAAGTCGGCATCGTCGACTTGGTGTTGCGTGATCTCGGCCAAGGCCCGCTGGAGGTGACTTTCATCCAGGCCAAAGGGCTTGAGCAACAAGTCTTGTGCGACTTGTTGTCGTTGCTGTGAGGCTGAGGCTGAAGGTTTGCTCGCACCCAGGGCTTGATGCGGTGCGATGGGCGAGGCAAGCCCAGCCTCTAGGCTCAAGACAGGATCATGGGTCACGGCAGTGAATATGGGGGAGGAGTTGTGCATCATATGACTGCATTGTAGGGGGTCTCTCGGCATCGGCCAACGACAGTCCCTGCAAAGCCCATGAGCAGACATAGGGACTTGAGGCCTGGGCAAAAGACTCCAACCTTGGCGAGCCCTGATTCGTCCTGGATCAAGACTGCACGAGTTGTTTGGCTTTGGAGACCGACATCAAGATCCCCAAACCAAAACCCAAGGTCACCATGGCCGTGCCACCATAACTGATGAAAGGCAACGGCACGCCCACCACCGGCAAAATTCCACTCACCATGGCCATGTTCACAAACGCGTAGGTGAAAAAAATCAAGGTGATGCTGCCTGCAAGCAATCGGCTAAAGAGGGTGGGGCCATCCAGCGCAATGCTCAAACCGCGCAGGATCAAAAACACAAAACCCACGATCAATAAAATCGCCCCAAACAGGCCAAATTCCTCAGCATAAGAGGCAAACACAAAATCTGTGGAGTGCTCGGGGATGAAGTCCAAATGGGTCTGCGTGCCTTGCAAGAAACCTTTGCCAAAAATCCCCCCCGATCCAATGGCAATCATGCCTTGGATGATGTGAAAGCCCTTGCCCAAGGGGTCGCGCGAGGGGTCTAGGAGGGTACAAATGCGCTGCTGCTGGTACTCGCGCAACAGTGGCCAATGGAATTGATCCTCGCACAAGGTGGGCTCCAAGATCACCAAGGCCAAGATCAAGCCTAAAAAAACCACCACTGGCGGCACGATCAGGCGCCAACTCAGTCCCGCAAAGAAAATCACATAAAAGCCTGCAGACAGCACCAAGATGGCGGTGCCCAAATCGGGTTGCTTCACGATCAGGCCCACCGGCACGAGCAACAAAATGCCAGCCACCATGAAGTCCAACGGGCGCAGTTGACCCTCGCGCTTTTGAAACCACCACGACAGCATCATGGGCATGGCGATTTTCAAGATCTCACTGGGCTGAATCACCACCCCCACATAAAGCCATCGCTTGGCGCCTTTTTTAGTGAGCCCAAACAGCGCCACCGCAATCAGCAAAGCCACGCCCATGGTGTACAAGGGCAGGGCAAAGGCCATCAATCGATGCGGCGGAATTTGCGCCACGATGAACATGATCAAACACGCGAGCAACATGTTGCGCCCGTGATCCATGAAGCGCCCATCTCCCCCCCCGCCAGAGGAATACATGGTGAGCATGCCCGCACAGGCGAGTAAAAACACTGCGACCAACAAAGGACCATCCAAGCCTTGCAGCATGAATTTCATTCGTTGATAGGGGTTGGGTTCTTCCAAAATGATCGACATGGGCCCTATTATCCATGGCAAGCGGGGCCAAAGCCCAGGAATTTTGTGGCTTTCTCACCCGCCTCCTCCTTCAGTCCATGGGACAATACCGCCCATGTATGCAATCTTTGAAGAAGCGGGCAAATACGCCAGCGGCAAAATCCTCTCCACCACCGACACCTCGGCTCAAATTGAACTCGAGACGGGCAAGCGCATCAAGGTCAAAAGTGCACTCTTGCTGATGCAGTTTGATGCGCCCGCTCCCACTTTGTTGTGGACCCAGGCTCAAGAGCTTCGTCTGGGCATGGAGACGGAACTCGCCTACGAGTTTGCCCAAGACGACGAGTTTGACTTCATTGAATTGGCCAAAGAGTACTTCTCCAGTGACGCGAGCCTTGCGCAAAAACTCGCCAGCTTGATTCTCCTCTTTGATGCGCCCCATTACTTTCGCCGTCTGGGCAAGGGGCGCTTTAAAAAAGCCGCCCCCGAAGTGGTCGCCTTGGCGCTGGCAGCGATCGAGAAAAAACGCGCCCTCCAAGCCCAAACCGATCAATGGGCAGCTGACTTGGTGGCGGGCATCTGCCCAGACGCCATCAAAGCGCAACTCTACAAAATTTTATTCAAGCCCGACAAAAATGCCGCCGAGTACAAGGCGGTGGTCCAAGCCTCGCATGCGGCCCAACAACCCCCTCTGGTGCTGCTGCAATTGGCCCATGCCATGGGGTCGGCCTACGAGTTTCATTGGCAACGTTTTTTGTTTGACCAGTTCCCCAAAGGCGTTCAGTTCCCCCCTGAAGTGCTGAACTTTGCGCCGAACACGGCTTCTTTGGACGGACTTCAAGTGGCCACCGAACCCCGGGCGCCGGGCAGCGCCGACGACTCGTCGCCAGCCAAGGAAGTTCACGCTTTCTCCATCGACGACTCCATGACCACCGAGATCGATGATGCGCTCTCGGTGAGCGGTTTGGGCACGGGCGTGGTGACCCTGGGGATTCACATCGCCGCGCCAGCCCTGGGCTTCGTGCCAGGACACGCGATGGACCAAACTGCTCGCGAGCGACTCTCCACCGTTTACATGCCTGGCCAAAAAATCACCATGCTGCCCACCTCCGTGGTCGAGTCTTTTACCCTCAAAGCCGACCAACACTGCGCGAGCGTGTCGCTGTATGTCGTGCTCGATGAAGAGAGTTTGGAGACCTTGAACAGCTTCACCCGCGTGGAGAAGGTCTTCATCAGTGCCAATTTGCGCTATGACCGTTTGGAAAAGTGGGTCAATCAGGCCTGGCTTGAAGCTCAGCAGCCGCCCGAGGCCGACTTGAACCCGCCCCTGGAGCTCTTGCCCATCGAAGATGCCCACGCCAAGCTGTCCTTTTTGTACCGCTTGGCCTTGAAGCTCAAAGCCGCACGTGAAGTCGTGCGCGGCAAACCCGAACGCTTTAACCAACCCGACTACCAATTCAAATTGGAACGCCCAGGCTTGACGGAGATGGCACCAGGGACCACCCCAAGCGGAGACGAGCGGGTCAGCATCACGCCACGGGTGCGGGGCAGTGGTTTGGATTTGATCGTGGCCGAAAGCATGATTTTGGCCAATTCAAGCTGGGGCCAATGGCTGGCCGCCTTGGGCGTGCCGGGCATTTACCGCTCCCAGCAAAGCATGCTCCCAGGCGTCAAAGTGCGCATGGGCACCAAGGCACTGCCCCACGCTGGCATTGGCGTGCCCAGTTACGCTTGGAGTACATCGCCACTTCGACGCTACACCGACTTGGTCAACCAGTGGCAAATTGTGGCTTGCGCCACCCACGGCAACACCGCTGCACTGGCCGCCCCCTTCAAGCCCAAGGACACCGATCTCTACGCCATCATCTCGTCCTTTGAGTCCGCTTACAGTGCCTACAACAGCCACCAACAAAGCATGGAGCGGTTTTGGACGCTCAAATACTTGCTGCAAGAAGGCATCACCGAATCGGTGGCGGGCGTCATCAAAGCGATTCCAGGATTTCCCGTCCTGGCGCGTCTGGAACACTTGCCCTTGGTTCTCACGCTCACCACTGCCAAGACGCTCAACCGAGGCGAGCGTGTGGTCCTCAAATTGGATGGCATCGATTTGATTGCCTTGGACGTCAAGGCACAGTACCTGAACACCATCGAAGAGATCAGCGAGCGCGATGGCGCCAGTGAAGACTTCACCGACAATCCGTTCAAGTCCGAGGACGATGATGCCGAGATGCAAGACGCCGACATGGCGGGACCGCTCAGCCTGGCCCTGGAGTTGGAGGAGTCAGAGACCTTGGACAAGTCCTCAACATCGCCCACCCTGGCCATGTCGACCGAGTCAGGCCCTGCTCAGGAATAGGGCCATGGCCTTCGTGCAAAGCTTCATTGAAGTCTACCGAACACGGCAGGGGTGGAGTTGGCCCCACATGCCGTTCAAAACCGCTTTGGGATTGTCGCTGAGCACGCATGTGCTGATACTGTGCGCAGGTCTTGGGCTTTGGGCCACACAGGGTCGCGTGGTCAAGGGTGCGCCCATCCAAATCATTTTGGTCAACACCCGAGCGGTCATGGACTCCAATGAACGTGCTCAAGCCTTGGCACAAACCACCCTCCAAGGAGGTGGTGATTTGCTGACCAAGTCACTCGCCTCCTCTCCCACTGAAAGTGTGCCGCAAATGCGCATGGGACTCGATCACGCCCCCAGCCACGACCAGATCAAACGCTTGGAGGCCCAAGAGCGCGCCTTGATCACCAGCATCCAACAGCAACTCGAGCGTGCACCAGCGTTTTGGGAGCGCACGCCCAACCCAGCACAAGAACAAAAACGCCAAGCCTTGCTCAAATGGCTGGGACAAATCCAAGAGCGCATTCAAGAACAAAACGCAAGACCCAAGCGCCGCTATCTCTCGCCTTCGACCAAAGAGGTGAACTATGCGCAGTACTATGTGGGCGTGAAAAGTAAGATCGAGGCGACTGGCACTCAGTTTTTTCCTCAAGTGGCGGGGCGCAAGTTGTATGGCACGCTCACCATGATGATGAGCATCAATGCGCACGGTGAGGTCGTTCAAAGTGAGGTGTTGCAAAGCTCAGGATCTGGTGAGCTCGATCGCCGAGCCTTGGCCATCGTGCGCCGTGGAGCGCCCTATGGTGAGTTTCCAAGCGAGGTGCGCCGCGATGCCGATGAGTTGGCCATTGTCAGTGTGTTTCACTTCACCCCAGATGGCTTGGTGAGCAAAGAGTTTGTCGACGAATGAAAGCCCTTCAATTCTTCACCCGCTTGAAGTTCGAGCTCCTGCGGCTCTTTAAAACAGGGTTGTTGGTTGTGGTGCTGCTGCAATTGTTTTTTTTCAGCAAAGTCTTGTTGATGCGGTGGGTTGACCCCGAGTCCACGAGTTTTGAGAGAAGCGAGATGGCCCGCTTGGCAAGCCACTCTGCTGTTCTTTATTGGTCTCAGATCTGGGTGCCTTATGACAAAATATCGGTTCATTTGAAACGCGCTGTCATTGTCTCAGAGGACGATTTGTTTGCCACCCACAATGGCGTGCAGTGGGCCGCCGTTGAGCATGCCTGGCAAAAAAATCAATCCCTGCAAGAGAATGCTCAAAAGTCCCCAAATGCACGACCCCTGCACATCGTGGGGGGGTCAACCATCACGCAGCAGTTGGCTAAAAATCTGTTCTTGAGTGGTGAGCGCAACTTTGTGCGCAAAGGACAAGAGTTCTTGATCACCTTGGCCATTGAGAGTGTCCTCAGCAAAAAAAGAATTCTAGAAATTTATTTGAATCACGTGGAATGGGGCGAAGGAGTGTTTGGTGCGCAAGCCGCAAGTTTGCATTATTTCCACAAACCGGCGTCTCAACTCACGCCTCAAGAGGCCGCCAGGCTGGCCGTCATGCTCCCACGGCCCAAGTATTTTCAAAAGCTCCCCAATTCGGTCTATGTGCAAAACCGCGCCGAGCAAATCACTGCCCGAGAAAGCCAAGCGGTGTTGCCATGATGATCCTGGGGATCGATCCTGGACTTCAATGCACGGGCTTTGGTGTGGTTGAGTCACAAGCCCAACGCGTGCGCTATGTGGCCAGTGGCACCATCAAAACCACCCACTTGCCCACCCAAGACTTGCCCCAAAGAATCAAGGCGATCTTTGACGGCGTGAGCCAAGTCGCTCAGCAGTATCAAGTGGAGCAAAGCGCCATTGAGATCGTGTTTGTGAACAACAACCCCCAATCAAGTCTGCTCTTGGGTCAAGCCCGAGGAGCGTGCTTGAGTGCTTTGGTGTTTCACAATTTACCTGTCACGGAGTACACGGCGCTGCAGATGAAAAAATCCATCGCTGGGCATGGCAAAGCCCAAAAAGCCCAAGTGCAAGAAATGGTCAAACGCTTGTTGAATTTGGATCGGCTGCCTGGCTCCGATGCTGCTGACGCATTGGGGCTGGCCATCACGCACGCCCAAGTCGCTTGGGTGCAATCGAACACTGGACTGGCCGCCAAGCT
>Ga0114958_10002126_pt1 | contig 15013 bp, 9 predicted proteins | sample C_130208_EF_Meta_FD_89577 | JGI IMG/M metagenome (GOLD analysis project Ga0114958, IMG submission 89577) | Freshwater microbial communities from Lake Croche, Canada to study carbon cycling - C_130208_EF_MetaG | ecosystem: Environmental > Aquatic > Freshwater > Lake | place: Lake Croche, Canada... | reverse complement strand
GAGGCCGCGTAAGGATCTGCAGGCGTGATCCACTGACCAAACACGGCCATGATCAAGAGGCACAAAATGACGAAGGCTGCGAACATGGCGACCTTATCTTGCACCAGGCGCGACAACACGTTTTGCCAGTAGCCAGCCGAGCGCTCGATGTCGAGCGAGGGAACTTTCTTGGTATCGACGGTAATGTTCAACATGGGTTCAGCCTCGCGCGATACGTGGGTCAAGCATGGTCTGAATAATATCGACGATCATGTTGAGGATGACAAAGAAAGTGGCGAGTACAAGAATCGTGCCTTGCAGCAGTGGCAGATCCCGTTGAAAAATTGCTGAGTTCAGTAAAAAGCCGGTGCCAGGCCACGAGAACACGGTTTCGATTAAGATCGAGCCCCCTAGTAGATAGCCCAATTGCAAGCCCATCACAGCCAGGGCAGTCGGGGCGGCATTTTTAACCACATGCATAAAAATCCCGATATTGGTGAGCCCCTTCGCCTTCAAGCCGACAATAAACTCTTGCGACAAAATTTCTGCAACCAGCGCGCGCACCGTACGCGAAATAATGCCCATCGGGATCACGCTCATGGTGATCGCCGGTAAAACCAAGTGTTTGATGTGCTCCCAGTTCCAGTGCCAGTCTGACGAGCCGCCAGGCCCAGCGCCGTTGGGCGGTAACCACATCAGCAGTGAACTAAAAATGATCACAAGCACCATACCAAGCCAGTAATGCGGCACACTGACGCCCAAGACCGAGGTCAGGGATGCGGCTTTATCCACCCATGAATTTTGAAAATAACCGGCAACAAAACCAAATAAACAGCCAAAAATAAAACCAATCAGCGTCGCCACGGCTGCTAGCCTAAACGTATTGTGAACTGCGCGCATGACCTCGCTGGTCACAGGTCGGCCGCTCGCAATTGAAGTGCCTAAGTCACCTTGCAGCGCGCGCCAACCCCAGCGTAGAAATTGCTCGGGGTAAGATTTGTTAAAGCCATAGATCTCCATTAGCTGTTTTTGCAACTCTTGCGAGGCGTCGGGCGGCATGATCGACACAAGCGGATCGCCGGGAGCCAGGTGCACAAGCGCGAAACACACCAGCGCCACACCAAACATAATAGGCAGGGTGTATAAAACCCGTTGGAACATAAAGCTCAGCATACAAACAGCCTTTAAAAAATCTTTGAATCGATCGTTAACTCTTTAAAACGGTGATCAGCGAAAAAAATGGTGAGCCTCGTGTACGTAGAGTCATTACGACAACAATCAGAGTCATGGTGACAGCGAGCAGACAAATCGCGACAACGATTAGACTTGGCTAACAGCGATTAGGCTTGACGTAACAGCGATTAGATAAGAAGTAATAACGATTAGATAAGAAGTAATAACGATTAAAGAAGACGCAATAAAGATAAGACAAGACGCAACCGCGATCAAAAAATAAATACGGCGACACCACTGCTCGCGGTGCCGCCGTAGGCGTACGATAATTAGTCTTTTGTCATCGTTGCGATATCAATAAACCAACTTTTTGGCTGAACAACGTTTTTGACTTTAGCGCTGATTGCACGTGGGCCAACGTCATGCGCGATCCAGACGAAAGCGGCTTCGTCAACAATCTTTGCATGTAGTTTTGCCAACGCTTCGTCACGACCTTTTTCATCAAAGTTTGTGCGGGCATTTGTCACTAACTGCTCAATCTCGGGGCTGCCAAAATAGCCCCAGTTGTTTGAAACGGGTGGAAACGCCTTCGTGCTTGAGAAGCGAACCATGGCGAAGAACGGATCCATGGCCGAGAAACTGACATTGGTTGCGGTGGCACCGTTGGCGGCCGGATCTTTAGCACCCAAGCGCCAGCTATTGAACATGGTGTTCCATTCAATCACATCAAACTGCACGTCAAAGAAGCATTGTTTAAGTGACTGTTGCACAAACTCGTTCATGGGCAAAGGTTGCATCTGGCCCGAGCCAGAGGCAGAGATTTGCACTTTCGTTTTCATGGGCTTGGCAGTCGAATAGCCTGCCTCTGTCATCAGCTTTTTAGCAGCGGCAGGGTCGTACTTGATGTCAAATGTTGGATTGCCAAACCAAGGGTGACCGGGCGGGAAGGTACCTTTGGGGATCCCCATCATTTCACCGAGCAGGCTCTTAAGGCCAGCGCGGTCAACGCACAAGTTAGCGGCTTGGCGCACACGCTTGTCTAGCCAGGGCGAGCCCTCAGCAAAAGAAAGCTGCCAGGGCCAGACGTGCGGTTGTGGATTGCTATAGATCGTGAAACCACGCTGTTTAATTTGCGGCATCGCATCGGGGGACGGGGCTTCAATCCAGTCAACCTGACCCGAAAGAAGTGCGGCAGTCCGCGCATTGGCCTCGGGCATCGGGATCATCACAACGCGGTCAATTTTTGGAACGCGCTTGGGGTCCCAATAGTCTTTGTTGGCCACGAGCTCTAGACGCTCGCGCGGTACAAAGCGTGTCATCTTGAAGGGGCCGCTACCCGAGGCGTCAGCCGCAAAGGCGGTCCAGGCTTGCTTGGCACGCTCGGCAGGGTCGGTCACGGTGGCCGGCACAGCCTTGAGTTTTTCGTCCCACTTGGCGGGTGAAGCCATAAACAAGTTAGTCAAGTTAATGGGCAAAAATGAATCGGGCTCGCTAGTCGTGAGCTCGACAGTCATGTCATCAATTTTTTTCGCACTGCGCAAAGTGGGCATGCGCGAGGCGGTCACACCCACCTGGCTGGCGTCAAAGTGTGCCGCGGCTTTATCCAATACCTTTTGAACGTTCCAAACCACGGCATCGGCGTTGAAGGCCGAGCCATCATGAAACTTCACACCTGGACGTAATTTGAAAACCCATTTTGTTTTGTCGGTGGCGTCGACTGCCCACGAGAGCGCAACGCCAGGAATCACAGTGCTGGCCTCGTCTGTTTTGGTCAGATCCCATTGCGTGAGTGCGTCGTACATCGGAATACCGGTAAACCGATTGCCCTCAAAGCCTTGATCGGGCTGCCCCAAGGTTCGGGGGATGTCGGCAGCTGTCATGGCGATTGTCAGCGTTTTGTTCTGTGCCAACACAGGCTGTGCAAAGGCTGTGGCCAACACACTGGCCATCAGCGTTAGACGCAGGGGCATCAGACCTTGCGCAAAAGAAAAAGCTTTTTTCATGGATTCTCCGTAGGGTTGAACAGCTGTGTTGGGGCAAAGTTGTTAAAAAATTTCTCTCTGTGTGCGTCGACCGAGGTGGCGTCGGGTAAATAAATTGCAGCCTCGTTGTATCATCTCTAGCAAGTAACGTGCCATGCGTGGTGAGGCGAGCGGATCACTGCATTGCTGTTGACGCTGAACTAATCCAACAAATTCGATGGCCAGGCGTTCGGTTGAAACAAACGCCGAGTTAGAGCATGTTTCTCACGTCTCGCATTATTTTGGTGCGTAAAAAAAGAATTTTGGGGCATTTTTGTCCATTGTGGTGCAACACCCCGCTTGCATTTGTAAGTAAATTTAACCGACCTTTCAAAATGAAACTGCTCCTGATTAACCCTAATACCTCAGATTCAATGACAGCCGGAATCGCTAAGAGCGCTTGTGCGGTGGCTGCTGCAGACACGCAAATCATTGCGGTGCACCCCAGCTTTGGTCCGCTGTCTATTGAGGGGCATTATGACGAAGCCTTTGCTGCCGCGGGTGTGGCCGAACAAGTGCGACTTGCGCAACCACAAAGTCCCGATGCGATCGTGATTGCCTGCTTTGGTGATCCGGGGCTTGAAGCCGCTCGAGAAGCGACACGCGCACCAGTTTTGGGCATCGCCGAGGCGGCGTTTCATGCTGCGAGCATGCTGGCAACTGGATTTTCAATTGTTACAACAATGACACGTACTTGCATACTTGCTGAGCGCTTAGTCCAGCGTTATGGGTTTGAACACCAGTGCCGCGGGGTGCACGGTACCGATATCGCGGTATTGGACCTAGAAGATGGTGGGGAGGCAATGACCCGCCAGATTGAAGAGGTGGCGCGCACAGCCTTGGTCCGCGATCGCAGCGCAGCGATTGTGCTGGGTTGTGCCGGCATGTCGGCCCTTTGCCAGACGCTTACTGCGCGTTTGGGCGTACCCGTGATTGACGGTGTGGCGGTTGCCGTCAAATTTGCTGAGGCCTTGGCAGCCTTGGGTCTAGGCACGAGCAAAATGGGGGATTATGCGCAGCCGTTACCTAAAACCTACACCGGTTGGGCGACCCCGCTGGGCTGGCCGACTTGACCCGCACCCAGTCATTATTTGCGGTGCACTTGGTGGCCGTTTTGTTCGGCGCCACGGGAGTGTTAGGTGAGGTAATGACGGCCGATCCTGCCTTTATTACCTGGGGTCGGGCAGTATTTGCTGTAGTGGCGCTCGCCCTGTTTGGACAACTGTTGCTGGAACAGCCACGTTCAAGCCTAATTAACCATGGGCGCTGGGGGATGTTGTTAGTCTCTGGCGTCGTCTTGGCATTGCACTGGGTTACCTTTTTTATATCGGTCAAGGTGGGTGGGATCGCCATTGCGACCCTCGGTTTCGCGAGTTTCCCCGCCTTTATTACGCTGATTGAGTGGGGCCTGCTGCGCGAGAAGGTCACGCGGGCTGAATGGGTGCGGTTATGCCTTGTCAGCCTGGGGCTGCTGCTCATCACCCCATCGTTTGAACTTTCAAATTTAGGCACAGAAGGCTTGTTGTGGGGCTTATTGTCAGGCGCAAGCTTTGGTGTGCTCGCCGTACTCAATCGGCGTTATTTGTCTGGGGTCAATGCTTTTGCCGTGGCAGGCCTGCAAAATGCTGTGGTATTTCTGGTGATGTCGCCTTGGGTGGTCGGTTCTCTAAACCAAATTAGCGTGGTGAACTGGCTGTGGGTCGCGGCCCTTGGGGTGCTGTGCACCGGCTTGGCGCATCTTTTGTTTGTATCGAGTCTGCGTCACTTGCCAGCCCGTAGCGCTGGGCTAGTCGTCGCCCTTGAGCCCATTTACGCTATCGCCTTCGCCTGGTGGTTTTTTAGCCAAGAGCCCTCGTTGCGTACATTGCTGGGCGCAGCGCTCATCATTTTGACAATACTCAGCGCCAGTCCTGCACTGCAAAAAGCGCACTGACCTCCTGTTGACTGAACGTAAAGGATTTCTGAGCCTTCTGTTAGACGTTATCATTCAGCCATGACCTCATCGACTTTACCCTCTGCTGCTCAGACAGCACCCGAGTCAGGCGCTCATGCTCCAGAGCGCGACATCACCCGTGCCACGCTCAGTTGCGTCGTGCCAGCGTTCAATGAACACGATAATTTGGGCTTGTTATTGCCGCGCCTGCAGGCAGTGCTTGCGCAAACCGGGGCCAACTGGGAAGTCATCGTGGTCGACGATGGCAGTCGTGATGCCACCGCAAGTCTAATGGCCGCCTGGGTACTTAACCCAGGCTTTCGCTTCGTACAATTGTCGCGTAACTTTGGCAAAGAGCCCGCCATCACTGCCGGTATCGAGGCCGCAACAGGTGACGTGGTGATGATCTTGGATGCCGATTTACAGCACCCCCCCGAATTGCTGCCGGCCATGCTGGCGCGCTGGCAGGCTGGCGTTGATATGGTGTACGCCGTGCGAGAAACTCGCGCCGATGAAACAGCCGGTAAACGCTGGGGAACCAAACTGTTTTACTCGTTGCTAGCGGGCTCGCGAGGCGTCAAGGTGCCCCCTGACGCAGGTGATTTTCGTTTAATGGATCGCGCCGTTGTCGATGCGTTGCGTCAGCTTCCTGAGCGCAATCGCTTTATGAAGGGTCTCTACGCCTGGGTGGGCTTTGATTCCGAGCCAATCACCTACACGCCTGCCGAGCGTCAACACGGGCAAACGCATTACAGCACCTTCAAATTGTTGACACTTGCGCTTGCGGGGCTCACCTCTTTTACCACCTGGCCTTTGCGGGCTGTGAGCCTATTTGGCTTTTTAGTATCGATTTGCTCGTTTGTATACGGGCTTTACATTATTTTTGAATATTTTCTGTTTTCAAATCCAGTGAGTGGCTGGCCCACCATCGTGACGATCTTATTGTTTTTTTCTGGGATCACACTGATCTCAATCGGTATTGTGGGCGAGTACATCGCCAGAATTTTTGAAGAAGTCAAAGGGCGACCACTTTACATCGTGCGTCGCTCAATTGGTCGCCGCTTTCGTGATTGAGCCCGCCCAACAGGCAACAGCACCGGTGCTGATCCCCATTGTTTTTTGCGCCGACGATTTTGGACTCGAATCCGGAGTCGATCAGGCGATTATTTCGCTTGCGCAACAAGGGCGCATTAGTGCGACAGGTTGCTTGGTACAAGCGCCAAATTTCGGGCAGTCTGCGCAGGCGCTCAAAGGCTTGCCGATTGACCTTGGGCTGCACCTGAATCTGACCGAGCCTCTTGGGCAAACCGGGCTGTGCCTGCCTTTAGGTCAATTATTGCTGCGCACCTACGCAGGCCTCATTTCTAAACGGGCCGTTGCTCAACAAATTGACACGCAGCTTGATTTGTTTGAAAAGCATATTGGTCAACCACCAGACTTTATCGACGGGCACTTGCATGTGCATCAGTTTCCGGTCGTGCGCGAAATCCTGATGCAGACAGTATCGAGGCGTTATGCCAACAAGTTGCCCTGGATCCGCGATACGCGCGCGGCTCCCTTGTCTGCGCAATTGCCATTGATGCAACGCTTAAAAGCGCAACTGATTGGGGCATTGGGTGCGTCTAGTTTGATTCGTCTGGCGCAACAGGCAGGCTTGCACAGCAACCACGGCTTTGCGGGGGCGTATGATTTTGACCGCCCGCATCCCCCGTATGAACACATGCTGAACGCTTGGCTCGAACAAGCCGCTGCGCAGATGTTATTTATGGTTCACCCGGCTACTCACGCTTCAGTAACCTTGGCATTTGGCGCCGACCGCGTCGAAGAGTATCGAGTGCTGTCTGGCGATATTTTCGCTGCAAACTTGCAGCAGCGTGGCTTGCAGATTACTCGTCTGTCGACGCTTTTAGCTCATCGCGCCCATAAAACTTAACCCCTAAGGCAATGCGCTCACGGCCTTGCGAACGGCGATGCCGATTGGTGTCGCGTAGCGAATACACGCAGCCGCAATATTCTTGCTGATAGAACTCTTCGCGCTTACTGATTTCTATCATGCGCGCTGAGCCGCCGTGTTTGCGCCAGTTGTACGTCCAATACAAGAGTTGTTCGTAACGGGCCGCTGCACGTTCCCCGCTTGCGTTGATCTGATTCATGTCTTTCCAGCGCGAGATCCCTAGTGAACTCGTGATGGTGTCGTAGCCATGTTCGTAGGCATAAAGTGCGGTGCGCTCAAAGCGCATATCAAAACATTGTGTGCAACGTTCGCCGCGCTCGGGTTCGTTTTCAAGCCCTTTAATCCGTTCAAACCAATTATCAACGTCGTAATCGGCATCAATCATGCGAATGCCGTGCTTCTCGGCAAACCTGATGTTTTCATTCTTTCGAATTTCGTATTCTTTAACGGGATGAATATTGGGGTTGTAAAAAAAGATATCGTATTGGATCCCAGCCGCTAACATGGCCTCCATGACTTCGCCTGAGCAAGGCGCACAACAAGAGTGCAGTAGCACCTTGGTTCTGCCTTCAGGCAATGAAAAACTTGGGCGTAAAGCGTCTGGCACGATCTAATCCAATTTCAAGAAAAAGTGTCTAGAAGCGACACCCCCAGTTTCAAAAAAGCGTCTAAAGGAGACACTCCCAAAAGTAAGAAGCGGTTTCTGGGGGGTAAAGCGCATCTTATTCACACATCTGATTCAGTGATACAAGTTTAACAAGAAGTGTGATCAGGCTTTGCCGTTGACTCCGACGATAAAACACAGAATTTGCAGGAAGTAAGAGGCCGCATCGTTCGAAGCTGGCTGCCGGCGGCTTATTTTGAACTTGCTGTGTGGGGCGGTTCACCTAAAACCGTTTCCCATAGCTCTTGTACGGCACGACGTTCTTCAAGTAGTTCGTGTTGCCCAACGCGCGCTTTATCCGCGCCTTGCAAACGCACTTCGTGTTGACGCCGTCGCAAGTTACGGTAGGCGCCGCTCGCGCGCTGCGCTAACTCGATCGGGATCAGACCGACGTTGCCTGCGAGTTGCAGTAAGGCAATATTGCCTAAATTTTTGAGTAATTCTGGATATTGGCCCGCGTGTACCAAAATTAGGTACTGCGTAACAAATTCTAGATCGACCATGCCACCGTGGTCGTGTTTCAGATCAAACAGCGCAGAGCCGTTTGGATGTCCTGATGTCATTTTGTCGCGCATGGACCGCACTTGTTGTGCAAACGGGGCTGGCGTGCGCGGGCGTTTTAAAATCTCGTGCCGGACGCTTTCGAACAGTTCGCCCACGCGCCGATTGCCTGCGGCAAAGCGCGCTCGCGTGAGTGCTTGATGCTCCCAAGGCCAGGCGTGACTTTGCTGGTATTGCGTAAAAGACTCGATCGAGGTAGCCAGTAACCCCGAGTCGCCGTCGGGCCGCAGGCGCAAGTCAACGTCGTAGAGTCGACCCGAGGATGTCATCGTCGAAAGCCAAGAGGTCAGCCGTCGGGCAAACTTTGCATACAGCTCTGCCGCATCGTCGCGAGTATCGTCATATAAATACACTAAGTCTAGGTCAGACGAGTAGCCAAGTTCTTTGCCGCCCAGGCGTCCGTAGGCAACGATGGCGAATTGAGGCTCGGTCTCGCAGCCTGCAACCTCGGACGGACACACTTGCGGCCAGACCCTCACCAGGGCCTCTTCTAAAAGAGTGTCGGCCAGGGCCGACAATTGATCCGCTAAACGTTCAACTGTCAGAATGCCCTCTAGGTCTTGCGCCAGCAGTTGAAAACTGATCTGTCGCTGAGTGTCGCGCATCAGGTTCATTTGCTGCTCGATGTCAAACAAGCCATCAGGCAAGAGGCAGGCGTCCAGGTCCTCGTGCATCGCAGCGGCCACGCGACTCATATCGACGGGTTCCATCAAGGTGGGCCAGGCGATCAGGCTATCGAGCACTAAGGGATGCTGAATGACGTATTGAGCAGCCCACGAGCTTGCCGTCATCATTCGCGCGATCCGCACCATTGTTTCGGGGTACTCAGCGAGTAACGCCAGATAAGCGCCGCGCTGTGCGACCGTTTCAATTAAATCCAAAAGTCTTAACGCTGCAGTCAGGGGCTGCGTGGTGCGCTGAGCCGCGCTTAAGGCCAGCGGTAATAACGTGTCGATCCGATTACGACTCGTAGTCGATAACGCACGAATTCGGTGACCCTCTAAAAAGGTATCGACTCGCGAAGCCAGGGTTGTACAGTGCTCGCCAAACGTCGCTAAAGTGGCTTCAAGTGATCGGGTGGGTGACGACTTTTCTGGCAAGTCGCGCTCGTCTTCGTTGAAGTCATCGCCTAAGCCGGCAATGCGAAACGAGTCACGAAAGGTGTCGGCGACAAAAAGGCGGTGTTTTGCAAGTGTCTGTTCAAACTCTGGCAGCGATAGGCGCATCGCGCTTGCAAGTTCGGCCAGGCGCTCGCGCTGAGCGGGCAGCTGGTGCGTCTGCTCGTCTTCAGCATATTGCAATGCATGCTCGGTGCGTCGCAAAAACAAGTAGGCTTGTGCTAATTGGTCGGCAGTTGCGGTTGGGATCAGTGCGGCACGGGTTTGCGCCTCGAGCGCAGCCAATAAACCTCGCTGTTGCAAGGCAGGCATTCGTCCGCCCTTAATCAGCTGCGATAATTGCACAACAAACTCAATTTCTCTGATGCCGCCTTCGCCCAACTTAATATTAAGTTGTGTCTCCAGGCCTGGGCGAGTTAAAGATTTTCGTTGCAAATCCAGGCGAATGCGCTCACGTAAGGTGCGCAGCGCAGCCAAGGCACTGAAATCAAAGTATTTTCTATAGACAAAGGGTTGGCGCAGACTTTCAAACTGCTGCACGTGTGTCGTTGAGTCGCTATCATCAAACGCGCGGGCTGGGATCACGCGCCCTTTGAGCCACGCGTAACGCTCCCATTCGCGTCCCTGGGTAAATAAGTACTGTTCAAAAGCGTCCAGGCTCCAGGCAAGCGGACCAGAGTCCCCATCCGGGCGCAGCCGTAAGTCAGTTCTAAATACCTGTCCGTTGGCGTCAAGCTCTGAAAGTACAGGCATCATGCGCCGAGTCAGACGGCTGTAAAACTCGTGATAACTCAGCGGTCGCGGGCCGTCGGTTTCGCCTTCTTCGTTGTACAGCATGACCAAGTCGATGTCTGACGAAACGTTGAGTTCGGCTCCACCAAGTTTTCCCATGCCAATGATCAACATCTCTTGTGAGCGGCCTGTTAGCGCGTCTTTCGGCTGACCATGCAACGCAACCATGTCGCGCATAATCGTGCGGTAGGCCTGTTCGACACAGCGATCGGCCAAGGTTGTCATGGTGCCGACCACCTCATCAAGCGTGGCGAGCCCTGAAAGATCGCGAACCATTAGCAAAAAAAAGGTTCGCTTACGTAAGGCACGAAGCACTTGACGGCAAGTGGCGAGTTCAAGGGTGGCACTACCGATTGGCGCCCCGGCCAGTTCTGCAAACCAGTCATGAATACGCCCGGTGGTGATGGGTCGTAAATATTCTTGTTCGAGCCAGAGTGCAAAAGTTGGATCGCTTTGCGTCAGACGTCGTAACGATCCAGACCAGGCGAGTGCAGAGGAAAAATCAGATTCAGACATACTTTGACAGCGAGAACGGCGCCTTGTCGCAGGGCGAGACCTGCTTTGGCTACAAGCTAGCACAATACCCTATAGAATGGGTCTTCACAAAACTTTTTAAATTGTCCGGTTTGCGACCAATCAAATACCTATTGCGTTTTGCGCTGTTGAGCGGGCTGCTGCTGTATTTTGTGGCAGTCACAACAATGCTGACCGTGCGCTATTGGGTGCTGCCGCGTATCAACGATTGGCGTCCGCTGATTGAACAACATGTTTCAGCGGCCTTGGGCGCTAAAGTCTCTATTTCACATATTTCGGCAGATTGGTCCGCGCTTCATCCAACGCTTGCAGTGCGCGACCTGACCGTGAACGACGTGAATGGAGAGGTATTGATACAGGTGCCTGACGCTGTGGCGTTGGTCTCCTGGCGCAGCCTGCTAGAGTTTGACCTGCGACTCAGTCGCCTAGAGATTACCGGCATCGACCTGGCAGCCACGCGTCATGGCGACGGAACCGTTTCAATCGCGGGTCAGCGTCTTGAACCACACTCGAACGAGCAGCTCAAGCTAGACAGAGATACCCTCGCTGTGCGCTGGCTTTTGGATCAGGGTGAGATTGTGATCCGACAAGCGAGCTTTCGCTGGCATGACCAAGTCAGACAGGCGCCCGTGTTGAACTTGTCTAAAATTGACATCACGTTGGTCAATAGCTTGTTTCGTCATGAGCTTCGGGTCTTAGCGTCGTTGCCTGACTCGGTGGGTAAGCGCGTTGAGTTCGTCATGCGTACAGAGAACATTCTGTATCACATCTCCCCGGGCCCCGCGCGCGAAGCTGAGATTTTTATCGAAGTTCAAGACTTGCAGCTTGCAGGCTTGGCGCCCTGGGTTGATTTGCCTGCGATTTCTGGCAGCATCGCTGCGCGTGCCTGGATCGATGTGCAAGACGGGCTTTTGGGAAGAACAACCCTTGAAGTCTCGGCAAAATCACTCGCTGTGCCTCTTTCGATGACTGGTCAAAACGCACTCTTTGCTCAAACCGGGCAAGCTAAGTTGACGGGCTGGCTGGCTGACTTGTTACCTGAAGGCCACTGGCCAGTCTTGGCGCGTAGTATTGGGCAACAGGGCTTTGCACTCAGTGCTACAGCGACTGGACTCAATGTCGATAGTCCACTATTTGAGCCTTCTGTGCTCGAGCTTGGCGCGGTCACCGCACGTGCAAAGGTGTTTAAAAACGCAGCGGGTATGCTCGCGATTGATTCGGCACAGTTTGATCTGAAATCAAGCGAGCTTGCCGCCCAGTTGCAGGGTTCGTGGGTGTCTGGGAGAGGTCTTGGTACTGGACTGGTCGATATAAGCGGTCTGATCGCCAAGGCGCCTGCCAACAAGCTGCATCAGTTTATGACCACGCTCGCGCCTCGCGACGCGCGGCAAGTTGTGCGTTCGAGTTTGACGCAAGGGCAACTCAGCCAAGTTGCAGTGACGCTCAAAGGCGATCTTGAGCATTTTCCCTTTAACCAAACCGGAGTATCTGGCGTATTTCGGCTTGAGGGTCAGTACAAAGGGTTGACTGTTGATTATGATCCGGGAAGTGCGGCGCAGCCTCATTGGCCCCCACTGACTCAAGCGCAGGGCAAGCTCTTACTCGATAAATCATCTCTGACCGTGACCGGATCGAGCGCCGTTCTGCATGATACGAGTGGCGCCCGCTTGGATGTGAGTCGGCTCGCGCTCAAGGTGCCTGACTTTGAGTTGCAGCCCCTTCTCACTCTTGACCTCGTGCTCGATGGACAAGGCAAAGACTATTTGTCTGTATTGCGAAAGTCGCCCTTGCCCAGCACGCTTAAGCCAGCACTCGAACGTTTAGAGGTCGATGGCGCGTTGACGGTACCGTTATCGCTTCAGCTCAAGCTCGACGCCGCTCAGACACCTAAAATCAAGGGCCAGGTCAACCTCTCGGGTAACACCGTAACACTCGGGGCTGATGTGCCCGCCTTTGAGAATGTTCGCGGAGTGCTTGAGTTTTCAGATCTGGCTTTGCGCACCGACAACCTGAAGGCTCAGTTTTTAGGTGGCGAGTCGCTGCTGCGTGGTGCGTGGGGCGAGGGCGCCCAAAGTCTGCAAGCAGAGGGCTTGATCACAGTTGCTGCGCTTAAAGATCTAGCAGGTGCGCAAGCGCTATTGCCGCTCACTGGTCAGGCGCGCTACAAGGCACAAGTCGCGTCAACCAAAGACCGTGGCTACGAGGCAGTTGTCAGCTCTACACTTGAAGGTCTGTCGGTGAATCTGCCCGCACCTTTGGGCAAAGCCTCACAAACTCGCGCACCCACCACCGTTCGTTGGGTGGCCTCGCCGGTGAAAAACGATTTTCGTCAAAGCTTGTCGTTTAATGTGTCCACTCTGATGAGTGGTCGCTTCGAACGGCCCGCGGGCGCCAAGCCTTCGCCTTACTTTTCTCGCGCCGCGGTTGCAACGGGCGAGGCCGTGCAGTTACCTCCCAGTGGATTCGCACTTGATCTCAAGCTCGATCGAGTCAACTTCGATGATTGGAGCACCTTGTTTGAGCAAGTGACTCAGGCACCTAAAGGTGTGCCGACTGATCAGTTTCGAGCCTTTCCAAATTTAACGTCTGCTAGGCTGCGTTCGCCGCAGTTTATTGCGTCTGATCTGACTTTTACCGATCTTGATATTCGCACATCACAAGAGGCGCCGAATCAGTGGTCAGCCCGAATCACCTCAAAAGAAACTGAGGGCAGCGCCACGTGGCGCGCGGCGGCGGGTGCACTCGACGGCCGTATTCAGGCAAGATTTTCAAAGTTGACGCTCGGGGCGGCTGATAACGGGCAAACCGAAGCGTTGAAGATTGATGTGATTGAAGCTCAGCATTGGTCTGATATTCCGGCAATTGATCTTACCATTGACGACTTTACGCTATACGGTAGCCAGTTAGGTCGGTTGCGCCTCGTGGGCTCTAACCAACAACGTACTGAGCTCTGGAACATCGAAAAGCTCGATATTCAAAGTGCGGCTGCAACAACCACCGCGACGGGGCAGTGGCGCCTGAAGGGGCCGACGCGAGGCGTTCGTTTAAATGCAGATATTGTCATCAGTGATTTTGGTCAATTTTCAACTCAAATGGGTCACCCTGGGCGTGTCAAGGGCGGGAATGGAACCATTCAGGCCCAAATTGATTGGGTGAATTTTCCGTGGGTGTATAGCTATCAAGGGTTGAATGGTTCTGCAAAGGTCGACTTTAAAAACGGGGCGTTTGAGCACGTGAGTTCGCGAAGTGCGCGGCTCTTAGAGCTCTTGTCGCTTCAGTCGTTGCAAAGGATCCTGAGCTTTAATTTCAGGCCCGGAAATGAATTTAAAGATGGTTTCCCCTGGAACTCATTGGTCGGTAGTTTTGAGTTTGCGAAGGGAATTGTGAACACTAAAGATTTAACAATCACTAGCCCGATCGCAAGTATTGTATTGATCGGCAAGTCAGATCTAGATAAAAAACTGTGGGATATGGAGGCCGATGTCAGACCGCAATTCGATATGAGCGGCGCGGCACTCGCAACCGCTTTCGTCGTCAACCCCATTGCGGGTTTAAGTGCCTTAGCCACACAGTTTTTGTTGCGCAACCCCATCGAAAAGGCCATGACTGTTAAATATGCGGTCACAGGGCATTGGGATGAGCCCAAGCTTGAGCTTCGCGGGGAGCCCGCGCCAGCGTCAACGACTAATCGCGCCCTACCTAGTCCGTTAAATTAGCAGCGGTGATTTTGCTGTTAGCGCTTCATTAGTTCAAAAAACTCATTGTTATTTTTGGTCGAGCGCATCTTATCTAAGATGAATTCCATCGATTCGACGTCATCCATGTCGTGAATAAACTTACGTAATACCCAAACCTTTTGCAACAGATCAGGTTTTATCAAGAGCTCTTCACGGCGGGTGCCTGACTTATTCAAATTGATAGCGGGGTAGACGCGTTTTTCGGCTAAGCGGCGTTCGAGGTGAATTTCAGAGTTGCCGGTACCTTTGAATTCTTCGTAGATCACTTCGTCCATGCGGCTTCCGGTTTCAATCAAAGCCGTACCGATGATGGTCAGTGAACCGCCTTCTTCAAGGTTACGCGCGGCACCAAAAAAGCGCTTGGGCCGTTGTAGCGCATTGGCATCCACACCACCCGTCAACACCTTGCCCGAGGCCGGCACCACAGTGTTGTAAGCGCGAGCCAAACGGGTAATCGAATCTAGCAAGATGACCACGTCTTTTTTCATTTCGACCAAGCGCTTTGCGCGCTCGATCACCATCTCAGCGACCTGCACGTGACGGGTTG
>Ga0114958_10002124_pt1 | contig 15022 bp, 12 predicted proteins | sample C_130208_EF_Meta_FD_89577 | JGI IMG/M metagenome (GOLD analysis project Ga0114958, IMG submission 89577) | Freshwater microbial communities from Lake Croche, Canada to study carbon cycling - C_130208_EF_MetaG | ecosystem: Environmental > Aquatic > Freshwater > Lake | place: Lake Croche, Canada... | reverse complement strand
CAAAATAACTAACAAAATAAAATTATTATGGCTGATAAAGATTATAAATGCGGAAACTGTGGAACAATTGTAAAAGATAAAATATTATCTTGGTCTACAGGAGATGTGAGAAATGTTTGTTCCACATGTGGACCATTATGTGAGGATTGTGTTGATGGCGGTGGTTTGTTTTCAACTTCAAGATGTAAAGGTTGTGAAAACAAGACTGAAACCGAAACCTTTCGCGGGGGTGAATGGAGGTAAATAAAATAGTAACAAAAAAAAATAGAAATTATGGCACAAGAAATGCTTAAAAATGAAGCGCTATTAAACTTAGTATATTGTATAGCAAATGCTGACAAACCAATTTATGATTCTGAGGTATGGTCTAATCAAGTCTCTAATGAAGAAATAGAATATTTTGATAAAATTACTAAAGCAGAAAATATTGAAATAGCATTTTCTGATTTTATAGATAAAAGAATAGAATTAATAAATAAATACGGTTATGATTCCATTTTTGAAGAAGCGCTAAAAGCAACAAATAAGTGTGGCAGAGAATGGCGTGTAAAGGCATATGGTTATATGTGGAGAATGGCATTGAAAACTTGGGAAGATGGGGATTATTTTGATAATGGCAAACAAAATAAAACGTCCGATAATGAGTATAAACTAATTAAAAAAGCAAAAGAATATTTTGAAATTACAGATGAAGAAGACGATAAAGCAATTCATTTGACTAAAGTGTAGCGTCTTATATTATCGTAATTATTGAATAAGCAAAAACAATAAATTGGAGATTAAATGTTTACCAAATTAAAAATATAATAATCTATAAAACACTTTATGATGGAGCATTATTATTTAAACAATCAAATCACGGATTTATGGAATAAATTTAATGTTCTATTTGACGATTATTGTAAGGAAGTAATGAACCGTGTGCCTAGTTATTTAAATAAACCAAAGTCAAATAATAAAATATTATTTATTGGATTAAATCCAGCCTTTCAAGAGCGAAAAGAAACTCATAAAAACTTTATTAATTATTCCTTTAAATCTGATATTTCAACTCAAGATATACATTATTTCACAAAAATTAATAACGATTCCAAAGATGCTTCAAGCGACCATTATTACGGTAAATATTTTAATATGCTTCATAATTTTGCTAAGAACCTTGGTGAGGATGGCTTTGAGCATTGTGATTTATTCTTGATGAGAGAAACCGACTCAAAAATGGTAAAAAAAATGGTCGAGAACTCTGATGGAGTTTTAAATGAATTTGGAATTGCGCAATTAAATATTTTGAAAACCCATATAGCCAATTTGAATCCAAAAGTGATTATTATACCCAATGCTATGGCCGCAGAATATTACAGACAAATCATACTTCAAGATTCTACCATAGACGATGAAAAAGGAGTTTATTATACAGAAATCAATAATAAAAAAATACCCACAATTTTATGTGGCTCATGGCAATATGGAAGATTAGACAAATATACCGAAGCCATTTTGGTGCGACACATCAAAACCGCAATGAGTTAATTTTTTGAGAATTCAAGTAATTAGTTAATAACAATAACAGTAATTAAAAACAAATAAAATAAAACATTAAGAAGTCCTTTTAAAATAATAATATGAACATGAAAAAATTAATTTACCTATCATTTCTTTCAATAGTATTAGTTTCTTGTGATTCAAACGAAAGAAACATTAAAAAAACCTTTAACAGATTAAATGCTGGTGAAACCTCTGCAGCTTCAAAATATATTTGGCCGGAAGACCATAAAAACCTCTACACTTTTGAAGAACGATTCTTGAGTAAAAATGACTTATTATCTTTTGATATTGAAACAATTGAAAAAATAAATGAAGAAAGCTATAAAGTAACATTGAATTGCAACAATGGAAATGAAGCATTATTAACCTACTTTAAAAGTAAGGGGAACTTCTTAGAAGGAACTAAAATTGTAGATACCTTTTTTGTAAAAACAGCTAATGGTAAAGAATATGTAACATTTGATTGGGATTTACATGAAAAATCTATTACAAATAACATTAAATTATCAAGCATATTAGTTGAAAAATTAAATCTTAGATCTGGTCCAGGAAAAAAATTCAATGTAATGAGTCAACTAGAAAAAGGTGATGAACTATTAGTGGATGATAATTATGAAAACTCTAATTGGAGAAAAGGATTTTATTTTGAAGAAAATAGTAGTATCAAAAAAGTGTACTTCTCTTCTAAATTATCCGACAGAAAAGAAATTAGTTTTTTTACTTTAAATTGGTCTGATAGTATGGGTATAATCGTTATCTCACTATTAGGATTACTCGTGCTTTTTGTAATTTATCCTTTGTTATTTGGGGCACTTTTTAGAATGGGAGGCGAAGGCGCAGGTACATTTGCGATAATTCTTTTTATTGTCTTGTTAATAGTTGTTTATTTCACTTATCAAATTATTGAAACGGCAGTTTTTGAACTTTTTATAGTCAACCTACCTTTTTAATTTAATGGCGTGAAAACTCTAAAATTCACTAATTTACTTTTCCAACTCCAAATCATAACTAGCATTCGCTTTCTGAATAAGTTGATAGGAAACAAAGAATCCTAAAACAAACACAAGTAACAAAGCAATAAAGAGGAGGTAGCTTCCAATTAAGAAATTCCAAAAGATAAAGTAAAGCAAGAACCCATTGCCGGTTTGAAGTAACCAAGCTAAAACCCTCAGCTTTGAAAATGTTTTGCCACTGTTGGCATACCGTTTCCAAAAACCACCAGGTTTAATGGTGGTAGAAAATGTTTCCAATGTTTTGCTATCTGCAGGACCCGTACAAAAAGTAACCACTAACCAAGTTAAGCAAACCACAATGCTTAAAATGACAATTTTAATGGGATAATACTCGATGTTATAAGAATGCTCAATAGTAGTGATAAAATGATTGACAACTGCATTGTTCTCAAACAAGGCATCTAGAATAGGAGGATAGACCAGTGCTGCTACCATAGCCGATAATTGTGACCAAGCATTAATGCGCCACCAATACCAGCGCAGCATAAAAACAGGACCCACACCAGCAGTGATGGCAAATAAATATTTAGTGATACCCACTAAATTTGCTGCATATAGGGCGATGCCTCCAGCAACTACCACAATATATATCATGGCCACAATGCCCATTTTATTAGCCTTGACATCACTTAAATGAGGATTAATAGTATGCTTGTAAAAATTTTCGATTAACAACGATCCTCCCCAGTTTTGCATGTTTTGTGCCAATGAAATAAATGGGATTAAGAATAGGAGTACCACTAGGGCTAACATCCAAGAGGGAAGTGCCTTTACAAACAAGTTGGTGAAAGCCAATTCACTATCAGCAATACCATTCGTAAATCCATAACACACTGCCAAAAATGGCAAAGTGAATAAGACAACCCTAAAAAGAACAACAGCTAAAGAAGGCAGAAAAACACTTTTTACTAAGTCGTTACTACTATTGGCTGCCATTAACTTTTGTCCATTCATATCAGGATAATCCAATACCGAAGCCGACCACCATTGTACCAAAATAAAGACCAAAAAAGCATTAAAGGTTTTTGAACCAATACTAGGGATAATGCTAAAATTAATTTTGGAAGATTGCACTGTGGTTGCCAAATGCGATAATCCTCCGGTATGATTAAACAGGCTAATTGTTATGATACAAAAAAGCGATATAAAAACAATAAAAAGAACAAAATCCATTCTGAGGCGCGACTTCAAACTATTGAAAAAAGTGAGGAACAGAAGAAGAAGCGTGGCTAACATTATAGCGTCACGAAGTGCTATACCTATAATAAAACAAACTATTTTGCTAAAAGCCAGTACACTAAAACTGATGAGAAAAGGAATAATCACTAGTCCTAAATACAAACTTCTAAAAGTGTGAAGTACTTTAGCTCCTTGGCCCGAATACCTAAAAAATAAAAATTCATTTTCAGTTTTTACAGGAACCTTACGCCATAAATGTGCAAAAAACGACACACTACAACTTGACCCAATAACAGCACTCCAATACAACCACATATCAGACAACTGGCCTTTTACTAATACCTCACAAATTAATTGTGGTTCAATCATAATACCACTCGCCATGAGCATCGAAAAGCCAATGAGCCACCACCGTTCATTTTTGGTGTAAAATAAATTGGTCGTAAAATTTTGTCTTAGTGTTTTACTTAATCTTTTCAAAAAAATGCTGTTTGTTTTGGCTAAAATAAGGAAAAAGCCCAACTATTAAAAAAATTTAGGCTTGTTATAGCAATCATTCTTTAGTTACTAAGTTTCTCTTCATTTAAACTTATTTTTTATATTTACGCCTACAATATTTTTTCAAAAATGAATAAAAAACTACTTCTTTTTGGTGTACTGATATTTTCAGTAGTAAGTTATTCGCAAGATTATCGTTATACGCAAAACCTTTTTTCATCTTCCACTACTATTCCTAATGTTGTCTATGGCACGGCTCCTTTCATTCAAGGACCATTATATACCATGGAAGAAAGTACTACCACTAAGAATTTAGTAATGGATATTTTTAAACCTACAGGAGATACTTTTGCTCTTCGTCCTGCCATAATCATGGCGCATTCTGGCGGATTTTTAATAGGGAATAGAAATGTAAATGATATGATGGCACTTTGCGATGCTTTGGCTCTTAAAGGCTATGTAACAGCTACTATTGATTATCGCCAAGGTTTTAGTCTTATAGATAATAATGTTGCATTGCATTCTGCAAGAGCTGTTTACAGAGGAGTGCAAGATGGGAGAGCTGCTGTTCGCTACTTGAGAGCCAATGCAGCTTTGTATGGCATTGATCCTAATAAAATTTATTTCATCGGAAGCAGTGCGGGCAGCTTTATTGCTTTACATTCTATATATGTAGATGATGCTGCTGAAATTCCTGAAGCAGGATTGAATACGTATTCTAATGTTACTTTCCCTTTAACGCACGTGGCTCCCGATTTAGGTCCTTTGGATAGTGGCGCTAATTTATCCTTTAACGGAAAACCCGATGCTATTGTTTCGATGTGGGGTGCAGTGGCCTCTACCGATTTAATTACTCCCGATAATAATACACCTGTTTTTTTAGTGCATGGCGAAGCAGATAGTACGGTGCCGTTTAATAATGGTAGCCCATTTGGCTATTCCTCTTTGCCTCAAACACAAGGAAGTAATCCAATTAACACTAAATTAGAAGCGCTAGGTTTTACTAATAAAGAAACCTATTTTGTTCCTGGAGAAAGTCACGAGTTTTATGGCACTAACAATGGTACATGGAGCAACGGAACGGGAGGAAACAGTTATTGGCCTATTATTCTTAACAAGATAGTTCAGTTTTTGTGGAAACAACACAAACCAACTGTTGATTACACTTGGTCGTCCAACAACTTATCGGTTTCCTATTCAGATACTAGCACAGGAAGTTTAGCTTGGTGGTGGGACTTTGGCGATGGTACTTATAGCAATAATCAAAACCCAACTCATGTTTACACTAATCCTGGAAATTATCAAGTAAAACTCTACATTGAAAATAATATAGAAAGTTGGGATGAAGTGACCAAAACAGTTGCCGTTTCTAATCTTTCTTTAGATAATCCTACACAACAAGTTTTTTCGATTTACCCAAACCCTACAAGAGACCTTGTTAAGGTTACTAGTCAACTTTCTTCAGAGAGCATAAGTTATGCTATAATTGACATAACTGGTAAGCTGCTTTTAGAAAATAAGCTTCGCCAAAATGCTGAGATTTCGTTTGCTGGATTTTCAAAAGGGATGTATTTGTTGAAATTATTTACAGAAAGTACTTCTCAAACTTTAAAAATTAGTAAAGAGTAATTTAACCAAAGGGTTAAGCAACTGTTAATTTTTAGGTGCATAACTTTCTGTTAAATTTATTTTCTCCATCATTTTGATCCTTATTTTTGCTTATATTTAAGCTAAATACTAAATGCCAAATAAAAATAGTGCTCCAATTGTTAAAAGAATTCCGCATCAGTTGGAAAAACATGGTCATGTTCGCGTAGATGATTACTACTGGTTGAACAACCGGGAAAATCCCGAAGTGATAGAGTATCTCAATAAAGAAAACGAATACTACCAGCAAGCCACAGCTCACACCAAAGAGTTTCAAAAATCACTTTTTGAAGAAATGAAAGCGCGTATAAAAGAAGACGATGAGTCGGTGCCTTATTTTTATAACGGCTATTACTACTTCACCCGTTTTGAAAAAGGTAAAGATTATCCCATTCATTCCCGAAAAAAAGAAAGTTTACAAGCTAAGGAAGAAATCTTGTTTGATTGTAACGAAATGGCAAAAGGGCATACGTATTTTAATTTAGCTGGATTGAGTATTAGTGAAGATAACGTTTGGGCAAGTTTTGGTATAGATACCGTATCAAGACGTCAATATACCATTCAAATAAAGAATTTAATGACGGGAAAAATACTTCCAGTAAAATTAGAAAATACTACTGGTGGTGCCACTTGGGCAAGCGATAACCAAACCTTGTTTTACTCACGCAAAGACGAACAAACCTTGCGTGCCGATAAAATTTACAAACACAAACTTGGAACTTCGGCAAAAGAAGACACTTTGGTTTATTTTGAAAAAGATGAAACGTTTGATGTATCGGTATACAAATCAAAATCAAAGAAATACCTCATCATCAATTCCAGTAGTACGCTCACTACCGAATATCAAACGGTTTTGTCTGCTACACCTGATGCCAAGTTTACCATCTTTCAGAAAAGAACCCGTGGATTAGAGTATTCGATGTCGCATTTTGGAGATCATTTTTATATTGTGACCAATAAAGACAAAGCGACGAACTTCAAGCTAATGAAAACGCCTGAAAATAAGACTTCAAAAGAAAACTGGGTAGATGTCATTCCACATAGAGAAGATGTATTATTAGAAGATATCGATATTTTTAAAGAGTATTTAGTAGTTTCAGAACGAGCAGACGGTTTGAATAAAATAAGAATTATGCCTTGGAGAGGGAAAGGGGACTATTACCTGCCTTTTGGTAGCGAAACGTATATGGCCTATACGACAACCAATCTCGATTTTGATACTCAAATCTTGCGTTATAGTTACCAATCCTTAGCTACACCTTCTTCGGTTATTGATTTCAACATGAAGACCCAAGAAAAAACTATTCTAAAAGAACACGAAGTTCTTGGTGGCACTTTTAATAAAAATAATTATGCAGAAGAACGCGTTTGGGCTACAGCAAAAGACGGAACCAAAGTGCCTATTTCTTTGATTTATAGCAAAGGATTAAAAAAAGAGGGTTTAAATCCAACATTATTATATGCTTATGGTTCTTATGGCGTAACTATGGATTGTCATTTTTCATCTGTTAGATTATCGCTTTTAGACCGAGGTTTTATTTTTGCAATTGCTCATATTCGCGGTGGTGAAGATTTAGGTCGTCCTTGGTATGAAAGCGGAAAATTATTAAAAAAGAAAAACACTTTTACTGATTTTATAGATTGTTCAAAGTTTTTAATTTCCGAAAAATATACTGCACCAAGTCATTTATATGCAGAAGGCGGTTCAGCCGGAGGATTATTGATGGGAGCTATTGTAAATATTTCGCCAGAATTATACCATGGCGTGATTGCTCAAGTACCCTTTGTAGATGTGGTGACCACAATGTTAGATGAGACTATACCTTTAACTACAGGAGAATATGACGAATGGGGAAATCCAAATGTTAAAAAATATTACGAATATATGCTATCCTATTCGCCTTATGATAATGTAGTGGCACAAAACTATCCCAACATGTATATATCTACAGGATTGCATGATTCACAGGTACAATATTGGGAACCAGCAAAATGGGTAGCGAAACTAAGAATTTTGAAAACCGATAATAATCAATTATATTTGGATACTAACATGGAGGCAGGACACGGGGGTGCCTCTGGAAGGTTTGAAGCTATTAAGGAAATAGCAAAAGAATACAGTTTTTTACTAGATTTAGAAGGAATAAAAAAATAGTTAAAAATATTTTGTTAAATTTGCATTGTTTAGAAGTCTGTAAAAAAGACTTTTTACTTCGCCTTGACTGATTTATTTTATGAAAGAAAATATAAAAGCTCACGATAATGTACTAAGCTTAATAGGGAATACGCCTTTAATTAAGCTTAATAAAATCACTGAATCTTTGCAAGGAAATTTTTATGCCAAGGTGGAGGCTTTTAATCCCGGGCATTCTACCAAAGATAGAATTGCATTATATATTATTGAAAAAGCTGAAAAACAAGGGATACTTTCTCCAGGTGATACCATTATAGAAACTACTTCGGGTAATACTGGTTTTAGTTTAGCTATGGTAAGTATTATCAAAGGCTATAATTGCATTTTAGCGGTAAGTTCAAAGTCGTCTAAAGATAAAATAGATATGTTACGCACTTTAGGTGCCAAAGTATATGTGTGTCCTGCTCACGTATCTGCTGATGATGAGCGTTCTTATTATAATGTGGCTAAGCGTTTGCATGAGGAAACTAAAGGTTCTATCTATATTAATCAATATTTTAACCAATTGAATGTTGATGCGCATTATAAATCTACTGGACCAGAAATTTGGGAACAAACCAATGGTCAAATTACACATTTAATTGCATGTAGCGGAACAGGAGGAACTATTTCTGGCGCTGCAAAATACTTAAAAGAAAAAAATCCAAACATTAGAATTTTAGGAGTAGATGCTTTCGGTTCTGTATTAAAAAAATACCACGAAACCAGAGAGTTTGATGCCGATGAAATTTATCCATACAGAATAGAAGGATTGGGTAAAAACTTGATTCCAACAGCCACTGATTTTGATGCTATAGATCATTTCATGAAAGTAACAGATGAGGAAAGTGCTCATACTACTCGTGAAATTGTTAAGAAAGAAGGATTATTTGTGGGTTATACTTCTGGTGCAGTTATGCAAGCCATTAAACAATATGCAGAACAAGGAGAGTTTGATGCCAATAGTAATGTAATTGCCATTTTTCCTGACCATGGTTCTCGTTATATGAGTAAAGTATTCAGTGATGATTGGATGAACGAACAAGGGTTCTTTGATAGCATCAATGCAGAAGAAGTTCAAAAAGTAGAATTTATCAAATAGTAATAGTTTTTTACTGAACAATTACAAAAAATGCCAAGTTTTACTTGGCATTTTTTGTTTAACTTCCAGAAAATTGTAAATTACTTAAGTTCTTATACATTCCATTATCCAGGGCTAATAATTCTTTATGGGTTCCTTGTTCAGTGATCATTCCTTCATTTAACACTAATATGGTATCGGCATTTCTAATTGTTGCTAATCTATGGGCAATGATTATACTTGTTCTTCCTTCCATTAAAGTTTCTAGAGCTTCTTGAACCAATTTTTCGCTTTCGCTATCTAAGGAAGAAGTGGCTTCATCTAGAATTAGTATGCTAGGATTTTTTAATAATGCCCTAGCAATAGCGATACGTTGGCGTTGCCCACCAGAAAGTTTTATGCCGCGTTCTCCTACCATAGTTTCGAATTTTTCGGGAAATCCATTAACGAAATCAAATGCATTGGCTTGTTTGGCTGCTTTTAAGATTTCTTCCTCAGATGCATTTGGTTTTCCATAAGCAATATTTTCGCGAATCGTTCCGCCAAACAATAGTACATCTTGTGGAACAATACTCATATTCCCACGAAGATTTTCTAAATCATAGTCATAAATATTTTTGTCATCTATTAAAATTTGCCCTTTGTCAATATCATAAAAACGGAGTAGGAGTGCTGATATAGTTGATTTTCCTGCACCACTTGGCCCTACAATAGCAATTTTTTGTCCAAAATTCGCAGTAAAATTAACCTCTTTCAATACTTGAATTTCAGGTCGTGATGGGTAACTAAATTGTACATTTTTAAAAGTTATATTCCCTTTTATTTTTTCTATGGAATGATTTTGAAAGGCATTTATTTTTTCGGGAATTTCTTCTAACAATTCAAAAACACGTTCGGTTGCGCCAACTGCTTTTTGAATTTGAGCATATAACTCCGCTATGCCACCAAAAGAAGCTCCAATAAATGTAGAATATAAAACGAAAGAAATCAAATCACCAACACCTTTAATTTCTCCATTAATACACAAACTTACGCCATACCATACTACGGCTACAATGGCACCAAACAAACAAAATATAATAAAGGAAGCAAAGTAACCACGGTATTTTCCCCCTTTGATGGCTAATTTTACCACGTCCGAAATTTTACCTTTGTAGCGTGCAATTTCATACCACTCGTTGGCAAATGCTTTTACATTACTAATTCCTTGCAACGTTTCTTCGACAATTACTTGGCTTTCGGCCACTTGATCTTGCACATTTTTAGAAAACTTACGAATAAATCTACCAAAAATAACTGCAGCTACAGCTACAACAGGAACAATGCAAAGCATCATTAAAGTTAGTTTAAGACTAATGGTGGCCAAAAAAATGACGCCGCCTATTATTAAAATAAACTGACGTAAAAACTCAGCAATTGTAGTAGTTAAAGTATCTTGAATTTGAGTAATATCAGAACTAATCCGACTGTTCAATTCGCCCACACGCTTTTGAGCAAAAAATATCATCGGAAGTTTGACGAGATTGCTGTATAAAGACAATCGGATATTGGCTAAGGTGTTTTCTGTGAAATTAATGAATAATGACAATCTGAAAAAAGAAAAGAAGGATTGCAAAAGTAAAATCCCCATCAAACCAAGCGCAATATTTTTAGCTTTATTTAGATCTTTATTAGTTACACAATCTACTAGCATTCCTAATAATTTTGGAAATGCTAATGCCGTTGCACCTGTAAATAAAAGAAAAACCAAGCCCAAATAGAATTTCCATTTGTGGCTATCGGCATATTTAAATATTAAAATGGCTTTGCTTAGTGTACTAGCGTTTAGTTTTGCTTTTGGTAAGTCGTTTTCTTTAAATCGAGGCATTTTATTTTTTTTACAAAAATATAGTTTATCAAGCAATTTAATAGAGCAACAGTTCCTAAATAAAACAAAAAATCTCCAAATTACTCGGAGATTTTAATATTTTACTACAAAAAAGTATGTTACTACTCTTCCATGGTATGATAAACGTTCATCACGTCATCATCTTCTTCAATTTTGTCTATTAGTTTTTCTACGTCAGCCATTTCTGCTTCGGTTAACTTTTTAGTAATTTGTGGTATTCTTTCAAATCCTGAGGATAAGATTTCTATACCACGACTTTCCAATTCTTTTTGAATAGCACCAAAACTCCCAAAAGGCGCATAAATCAGAATTCCATCTTCGTCAGCAAAGATTTCTTCAGCACCAAAATCAATGAATTCCAATTCCATTTCTTCAATATCTATATTGTTATTAGGAATTCGGAAATTGCAAGTGTGGTCAAACATAAATTCCACCGAACCTTGTGTTCCCAAAGTTCCGTTACATTTATTGAAATAACTTCTAATATTGGCAACAGTTCTATTATTATTGTCGGTAGCAGTTTCTATCAAAAGTGCAATTCCGTGAGGTGCATATCCTTCAAAAAGTTGTTCTTTATAGTTGGCAGTATCTTTATCAGTAGCTTTTTTAATGGCACGTTCTACGTTTTCTTTCGGCATATTGGCCGATTTTGCATTTTGCATTACAGCTCTTAAACGAGAGTTGGCTTCAGGATTTGGGCCACCTTCTTTCACTGCCATTACGATATCTTTTCCGATACGAGTAAACGCTTTGGCCATAGCTGACCAACGTTTCATTTTTCTACCTTTTCTAAATTCAAATGCTCTTCCCATTTCCTTACTATATAATCTTTATTCGTTATTCTTAAATTTTCAGTTGCAAAAATATGTTTTTGCCATTGACTTTTAAAATCTATTTTTTATAAAAAGGCAATTTGACCACTTTTGCTTTTACTTTATTATTTCTTATTTGGATAAAAATTTCGCTGTCAACGGCTGAGAATTCAGTTTTTACATATCCCATTCCAATTCCTTTACCTAAAGTTGGCGCCATTGTTCCTGAAGTTACAATCCCAATGTTGTTGCCATCAGCATCTACAATTTCATAATCATGACGAGGAATGCCTCTTTCTAATAATTCAAAACCAACTAACTTTCTTGAAACACCAGCTTCTTTTTGTTTTTTTAAGTTTTCTGAATTGGTAAATTCTTTAGTGAATTTTGTTATCCATCCCAATCCAGCTTCGATAGGTGAAGTTGTATCGTTAATATCATTGCCATACAAACAATATCCCATTTCTAAGCGCAACGTATCACGAGCTGCTAATCCAATAGGTTTAATGCCAAACGGTTTTCCTGCTTCAAACACTTTATGCCAAACTTGCTCAGCATCTGAATTTTTTAAATAAATTTCAAATCCACCAGAGCCAGTGTAACCAGTTGCTGAAATGATTACATCATCAATTCCTGCAAACGACCCAACCTCAAAATGATAATATTTGATAGCTGATAAATCAATGGATGTCAAGGATTGCATCGCTTCTACCGCTTTTGGCCCTTGAATGGCAAGTAAGGAATAGTCCTCTGAAATATTTTTCATGTCAACTCCCAAATCGTTGTGAGACGCGATCCAATTCCAGTCTTTGTCAATATTAGAAGCGTTAACAACCAATAGATATTGACTTTCTTTCATCCTATAGACAATTAAATCGTCCACAATTCCGCCATCATTATTTGGCAGACAAGAATATTGAGCTCCTCCAATTTCTAATACTGAAGCATCATTGGAAGTTACTTTTTGGATTAATGCTAAGGCATTTTCACCCGAAAGTAAAAACTCACCCATGTGCGATACATCAAAAACACCCACACCAGTTCTAACTATTTCATGTTCGGCATTCACACCTTCATATTGTACAGGCATGTTATAGCCAGCAAAAGGGACCATTTTGGCATTTAAACTTTCGTGAATGTGAGTTAAAGCAGTATTTTTCATTTTAATAGCATATGATATTAGTTTGATTTTGTTTTATTTTCTAACAAATGGTGGTAATAGTTTCGTAACAACTTCGCCAAAACCAATGCGAACAGAACTATTTTGACAATAACCTTTCATGGTCACAGTGTCGTTATCATTTATGAATTTGCGTTCGGAACCATCTTTCATTTTTATTGGATTTTTTCCGCCCCAAGTCAATTCTAGCATAGAGCCAAAACTATCTTCTGTTGGTCCCGATATAGTCCCAGAACCCATCATATCGCCTGAATTAATGCGACATCCATTAGAAGTATGATGAGCCAATTGTTGTGACATTGACCAATACATATATTTGAAGTTGGATTTAGAAACTAAGGAAGCTTCCACATTTTCGGGTTCAATATAAACTTCTAGATTAATATCAAAAGTATGTTTTCCTTTTTGTTGCAAGTAGGGAAGAGGCATCGGTTCTTGATTGGGTCCTTTGCAACGGAAAGGTTCTAATGCATCCATAGTAACTATCCAAGGAGAAATAGAAGAGGCAAAATTCTTGGCTAAGAAAGGGCCAAGTGGCACATATTCCCATTTTTGAATATCTCTAGCACTCCAGTCATTTAACAAAACCATTCCAAAAATATAATCTTCTGCTTCATTGATAGGAATATTTTCCCCCATTACGTTAGCATCAGTAGTGATAAAAGCAGTTTCTAATTCAAAATCTATAAGCCGTGAAGGACCAAATACAGGACTTGTTTCTCCATTGGGCAATGTTTGTCCCATTGGTCTGTGAATTGGAATTCCAGATGGAATGATAGTCGAACTTCTACCATGATAGCCTACTGGTATATGAAGCCAATTGGGTAATAGCGCATTTTCGGGGTCGCGGAACATTTTGCCAACATTGGTTGCGTGTTCTTTACTTGAATAAAAATCGGTATAATCACCAATTAAAACCGGTAGTTGCATTTCAACATCTTCTATTTTAAAGATTACAATATCACAATGTTCTTTATTATCTCTTAGTTTAGGATTGTTTCTATCAAAAATTTCACTGATACGATTTCTTACTGATCGCCATGTTTTCTTTCCGTCTGAAATAAAGTCATTCAAAGTGTCTTGCATGAACATATCATCAGTCAATTCAATTCCTTCAAAATAATTTAACTGCTGTAAAGCTCCTAAATCAATGGCGTAATCACCAATTCTTGTCCCAATTGTGATAACATCTTCTTTGGTTAAAAAAACGCCAAATGGAATATTTTGAATTGGAAAGTCACTGTTTTCATGGACAGTAAGCCACGATTTTCGATTAGGATCATTGGTGGAATTGGGCATGATGTTATTAAGATTAATTGTTGAAAAAATAGTAATCAAATATATCATTAACTATTAATTTACCAAACCATTTTTGTAATTTTGAAGTTAATTTAACGAAATATTTTCAAATGCAACGCGACGAACAAATTTTTGACCTTATTCTTGAGGAACAAGACAGACAAATTCATGGTATAGAACTTATTGCTTCTGAGAACTTTGCAAGTGATCAGGTGATGGAAGCGGCTGGTTCAGTTTTAACAAATAAATATGCTGAAGGCTATCCCGGAAAAAGATATTATGGTGGCTGTGAAGTAGTAGATGTTGTAGAACAAATCGCTATTGATAGAGCAAAAGCTTTATTCGGTGCTGAATATGCTAACGTACAACCGCATTCAGGTTCACAAGCAAATACTGCTGTTTTTTCAGCATGTTTACAACCCGGTGATAAAATACTTGGTTTTGACCTATCTCATGGTGGTCATTTGACTCATGGTTCGCCCGTTAACTTTTCGGGTAAATTATACACACCCTCTTTTTATGGTGTAGAAGCAGCAACGGGTCGTTTTGATTATGACAAAATTCAAGAAATTGCAACACGTGAAATGCCAAAAATGATTATTGCTGGTGCTTCGGCTTATTGTCGTGATATGGATTTTGAAAGATTTAGAGTGATTGCCGACAGTGTTGGAGCACTTTTATTAGCCGATATTTCTCATCCTTCAGGT
>Ga0114958_10002120_pt1 | contig 15071 bp, 13 predicted proteins | sample C_130208_EF_Meta_FD_89577 | JGI IMG/M metagenome (GOLD analysis project Ga0114958, IMG submission 89577) | Freshwater microbial communities from Lake Croche, Canada to study carbon cycling - C_130208_EF_MetaG | ecosystem: Environmental > Aquatic > Freshwater > Lake | place: Lake Croche, Canada... | reverse complement strand
CGTCGTAGGCGGGGTCGGTCCAGCCGGTGCCGTTGACTCCGTTGCCCGTGGTGAAGATCGCAAGGTAGGATAGAGGGTCGGGATACTCGGCGGTCCATTTACCGCGCGCGAAGGTGTAGTCGCGCGATTGATCGTTGATGGCGGCGAGGAACATTTTGAATTCTTTTTGAAGGATCACGACCTCGACACCGAGTTCGCGGCGCCAGCGTTCTTGGAGGGCTTCGGCAATGCGTTGGTTGGTTTCTTGGGGGATGGTGAGAAACTCAACTTTTGGGAAACCAGTGCCACCAGGGTAGCCGGCGTCAGCGAAGAGTTGGCGGGCGAGAGCGGGGTCGGTGGCTAGGCCGGGAGGCGGGAGGTAGCCGGCGATGTGGGGAGGGGTGAGAGATGAGGCTGGGAGTTGGCCACCGCGAAGAATGTTTTTGACGATCGCTTCGCGGTCGATCGTGAGGGCGAAGGCGCGGCGGATGCGAGGGTCGCGGAAGGCGGGCGCGGTAACGTTGAAGCGAAGGAAGTAGCTATCGAAGATGGGTTCGACGCGAAGAAGCGCGGGGGCGTCGGTTTTGTAGGCGTCAATTTTGCTAAGGGGAACGTCCCAGGTTGTGTGGAGTTGGCCGGCGCGGAATGCGAGCTCTTGGCTTTGTAGCGATTCGCTGGGGTAGAAGCGGATTTCATTGAGCCGTACGTGCCCCGCGTCCCAGTAATGGGGATTTTTTTCTACGGCGAGGTGTTGGCTCTCACGCCATTCCCGGAGGCGGAACGGACCATTACTTACAAAAGGAGCGGTTCGCGTCCAGCGGGCGCTGCGGTCGTCGAAGGCGCCTGATTTTTCCACAGAAGCGGCATGGACAGGAAACCAAGCGTTGGTGCGCAGCAGGGTGAGAAAGTAGGCAGTGGGTTGCGTGAGCGTGATCTCGAGCGTGGCGTCGTCCAGGGCTCGAAATCCGACTTGGTTGAAATCGGTGAGTTGACCCTTGGCGTAGGCTTCGGCGTTTTTGACTGGGTAAAAAACGTCTTTGTATTCGGAGGCGAGGGTAGGCGTGAGTGCGCGGCGGAAGCTGTAGAGGAAATCGCGGGCGGTGAGTGGTTCGCCGTTGGACCAACGGGCTTCGGCTCGCAGGTGAAACGTGTAGGTGACGCCGTCGGGGGAGGTTTCCCAGTGTGTAGCCATGCCGGGGCGGGGTTGGAGGGTTTCCTCATCCATTGTGACGAGTCCCTCGTAAAGTGCGCTTAGAACGTTGTGATCGATTGAGCCGCCGGCGATGTGCGGATCGAGGTATTGGACCTCGGCGCCGTTGCCGACATGGAGGATCCCTTGGCGGTCGCCGGCTTGGACGAGGGTTTCGCGTCGCGAGCAGCCAGTGATGGCGGCGGCGGCGCAAACGATGGCTAGGCGGAGCACGGCGTTGAAGCGGAACATGTGTTTTAAGTAGAGCAGAGTGTGCACCGAAATAATGGTGATGAACAATTGAGCCTTGCGGGGTCTCGGGTGCAAACCCACGTTCGCGGCGCGTGAAAATAGGATTTCTTGGCGGGAGCTTCGACCCCGTGCATTTTGGTCATCTCATGGCGGCTCAAGACGCCTATGAGCAATGCGGGCTGGACCGGTTAATCCTGGTGCCTGCCGCGCAGGCCCCGCTCAAGCCCAACGACGTGCAATCCTCCTCCGAGGATCGCCTAGCTATGCTGCGCGCAGCGACGGAGTGGGATCGGCGTTTCGAGATCTCCGACTACGAGCTACGCAAGGGCGGAATCAGTTACACTATTGATTCGGCGCGACACTTTCGGGCGCTTTATCCTAACGATGAACTTTTTTGGGTCATCGGCGGCGATCAGTTGCCTAAACTGCATCTTTGGAAAGACATCGAGGAGCTCGCGAAGCTGGTGGAATTTATTTTTCTCGAGCGGCCAGGCTATCCTGTGAAACCACGCGAGGATATCCCAGGCTTGCGCTTGCGGCGTTGTGACGGGCATTTGCTAGCGATCAATTCGACGGAATTGCGTGAGCGCACGCGGCGTAATCTGTCGCTGGACTATTTTGTGCCGCACAAGGCGATTGTTTACATCCGCGAAAACGCCCTGTATTGCGATAAATGATGAAATTGAATAAAGCGGATTCGTTGGCGTTGGTAAAACTGTGCTGCCTGGCCCTAGATGAAAAAAAGGCCGAAGATCTACGCGTCATGGATGTGAGCGAACAATCCTCGATCACCGACTTTTTAGTATTGGCGACCGGCAATTCCGCCCCGCACTTGCGCGCATTGCGCATCGAAGTGGAAAAAGCTCTCGATTCAGCCAAAGCCCGGATCGTCGGCATGGAAATTCCCCAGGACACAGGTTGGATGGTGATCGATGCCTTTGACGTGATGATTCACCTCTTTACCGCAGATCAACGCGAACACTACGCTTTGGAAAATCTCTGGAAAGATGCAGTTGAAATTTCGGTGCCTAGCCTATTTGTAACACCTAAGCCCGAAAAAATCGCCAAGCTCAAAGGGGCTAAGGGCAAAGTTTCTAAATCCAATTCAGCCAAGAAAGCCGCACCCAAATCACTCAAGCAAGTTGCGGTTAAAAAGAAAAAGTCCGCCAAGAAAAAAGTGGTTTCGACTAAAGCTTCATCCGCAAATAAACGAAAAAAATAAACCTAGTGGTATCTGGCGACTTAACTGCATTGGATAGTCTACTATAACCTATTTTTTTCGTTCAGATTATGCAGTGTTTTGGATGTAAATTGCAGAGCTGCAATTTTTTAAAATATTCAAATTAGGTCCTTTGTTATATTACTATGAGAACCAAATTAACTTCATCCAAGGGTTTCACGCTCGTTGAAATAATGATCGTGATCGTCATCATTAGCTTGCTCGCTTCCATGGCTTTACCTGCGTTCAATAAGTTACGACAGGCTACACAGGACCAAAAAGTTTTGAATAATGCTAAACAACTCGCCGTGGCGGCGGATCTCTACTATTTAGAGCACGGCGTCTCTACTGTCTCCATCGATAAAATTGTTGGCCCCACGGCCAACATGAAGACTCTGGAAATTATCGCTAACGAAACCTACCCGAAGGTATTTACTCAAGGTACACCGATTACTATAACAGGGATCGCGGGTTCTCGTACGATCACTTTTACCCCCTGATTCTCTGTCAAGCGGCCAGCCAATCGAAGGCGGCTTATCGAAAAAAATTATATTTTAAAATCGCCCAGAGGGCGCGGAATCCGTCGCGCCAGCCGATTTTTTTACCTTCAGCGTAGGTGCGACCATAGTAGCTGATGCCGACTTCATATATGGCTATGTCGAGTTTCGAAATTTTTGCAGTGATTTCTGGTTCGAAGCCGAAGCGGTCTTCCTCGATCGTAATTTTCTGAATGATTTCGCGGCGGAAAACTTTGTAACAGGTTTCCATATCCGTGAGGTTGAGGTTGGTCGCCATGTTCGAGAGCAACGTCAGGAATTTGTTGCCGACCATGTGCCAGAAATAAACGACTCGGTGCGCGTCGCCACCGGAGAAACGGGAGCCGAAAACTACGTCCGCTTTGCCTTCAATGATGGGTTTTAGGAGGCGCGGGTATTCTTGCGGGTCATACTCGAGGTCGGCGTCCTGGATGATGACTGCGTCACCGGTGGCAGCTGCTATGCCGGTGCGTAGCGCAGCGCCTTTACCTTGGTTAACTTCATGGTAGATGATTTTTGTGACAAGTGGGGCTATCTCTGTGCGAAGAAGGTCGCGGGTGCCGTCGCGAGAGCAGTCGTCTACGATGATGATTTCCTTTTCCGCCACGGGTGCTGCGCGGACCCGGTCCACGATGGCGCGTATGGTCTTGGTCTCGTTGTAACAGGGTATGACGATAGAGAGTTTCATGCTAGGCGATAAGATCACGCTAGGCCGACGCGAGTCGGGGGGAAGTCTTTTTCACGCTCATCGTGCCGGTTGCTCAACGTGCTAGCCCAGTAAAGCTCGGGTGCATCATCGCGCTAGAATTAGTGAATGTTCTTAAAGCGGGCGCTATAATACTCTGCCCAAGCCTTGACTCGGTTTAGAGCGGCCAAAGTGTTCTTCTATTTCAGAGTTAAAATCCCTTCGCATCCAACTCTGTCCCGCGTTTTTTTGCCTGCTCCATGATACCTCTGCAACGTTCGCTTGTTCTGCTTTCGTGCGCGCTTTTTTGCAGCGCGTCGCTAGCCTTTGCCCAAATCGGCGACAACGCTGATAAGCTCGGCGCGGCTCAGGTTCCCCTCGTGCCGGCTGATAAAATTCCGCCCGCGCCTGCGCTCACGCCAGAGCAGGCGCTTAAATCCTTTACGCTCATGCCCGGCTTCAAACTCGAAATTGCCGCCGCCGAGCCTCTCGTACAGGATCCGGTCGCGATGACCTTTGGGCCCGACGGTCGCATGTGGGTAGTCGAAATGCGCGGTTATATGCCCGACCTCGACGGCAATGGTGAAGACGCCCCTATCGGTCGAGTCGTTGTATTGACGGATCGTGATGGCGATGGGCGCTACGACGAATCTAAAGTGTTCGTCGATAACCTCATTTTGCCTCGCGCCCTCGCCCTCATTGGCGACGGAGTTCTTGTGGGTGCGCCTCCCGAGCTCGCTTTTTGGCGTGATACCGATGGCGACGGCAAAGCCGACCAGAAAACGATTGTCGCCACCGATTACGGGGTAAAAACCGATCCCAAGCGACCCTTCCTAGCCAACCCTGAGCGTGCGCCCAACAACTTGCTTTGGGCTCACGACAACTGGATTTACAGCGCCGCCTACACGAAAAAATTTCGCTATGTGAACGGCGAATGGGAAACCGCCACAACGTTCTTCCGTGGTCAATGGGGCCTCAGCCAAGATAATTACGGCCATCTCTTCCACGGTTCCAATAGTGACCCCTTGCGCGTCGACATCATTCCATCGGACTACCTCCAGCGTAATCCCAACCTTCTGCGTCTGCCCGGCACCAACGTCAACGCAGCCGATAATTTCTTCGTCTGGCCCGTCCGCGTGAATCCTGGCATTAACCGTGGTTATCGTCCCGACTTTCTGCGCGACGGTAAACTTAAGGAATTCACCGCCGCCAACTCACCGTGGGTTTATCGCGGCGATCTCTTGCCTGAATTTTACGGTAACGCCTTTGTCGCTGAGCCTTCAGCGAATTTTGTCCGTCGCAACATTCTCACTTCTGAAAACGGCACGCTGCTCGGTCGCAACGCCTACGATCAAAAAGAATTCATCGCCTCCACTGACGAACGCTTCCGCCCCGTCGGCTTTAGCACCGGGCCTGACGGTGCGCTCTACATCGTCGATTTTTATCGTGGTGTTTTGCAACACCGCATCTCGCTTACCAGCTACCTGCGCAAACAAAGCGAAGATCGCAAGCTGGCCGACCCGCAGCACCTTGGCCGCATTTACCGCGTCGTGCCCATTGACCGCCCCGTGCCTCGCGTCCCACTCGCCACCGCGCTCGCGTCCGCACAATGGGTCGAGCGCCTCTCGCATCCCAACTCTTGGTGGCGCGAAACCGCGCAGCGTCTCCTCGTTGAGCGCCGCGACGCCGCGTTGGCTCCCGCCATTCGCGAAATTATCCTCTCTGGCAAAAAACCACTCGGCCGCATGCACGCGCTCTGGACGCTTGACGGCATGGGCGCGCTGGATCGCTCCAGCGTTTTGCACGCTTTATCCGACCCCGATCCGGTGGTGCGTACCACCGCGATTCGTCTCAGTGAACGTTTCCTTAAACCCGATCAAGCCGGTCGCACCGAACTCGTGGCGCAACTCCTGCCGCTCGCCAGCGACGCCGTGCCCGAAGTACAATTGCAAGCCGTGTTAACGCTCGGCGAACACCGCGAGCTCACGACCGATCTCGCGCTCGCAGCGATTGTGCGCACGCACCCAAAAAACACCTACCTGCGCGAAGCGTTTCTCAGTGGCATGGGCGAACGCGAACTGCCTTTGCTCGAGCGCCTTGTCGCCGATCCCGCATGGTCCGTCGATGATGCTCACGCCAACTCGATCCTTACCGGTCTTGCCAACGGCACGTTTGCCACGCGCCAGACCGCGCTCATCGAGCGCCTCGTCTTACTTACCGCCGCCCAGCCTCCACGCAGTCGCCGTTCGCTCGCGTTGCTAGACGGTATGATCGCGGGCGCCAACGGTTCGCGCCGACCACTGCGATTTGCGCAAGAACCTACCGGTTGGTTCACGCTCAGTGGCAACCCCGCGCTCGCGACGCGTATCGCCAAACTGCACGAGATCGTCGTCTGGCCCGGAAAAACGGGCCTCGCCGCCATTGCCGCGGTGACCCCGCTCACGGCCGAACAACAAGTGTGTTTCGAGAACGGCAAAACGCTTTTCACCACGATCTGCGCCGCTTGTCACCAAGTCAGCGGCCGCGGCCTCGATGGCGTGGCTCCGCCGTTGCTCGATTCTGAATGGGTGCTCGGCACGCACGAGCGCACGGTGCGTATCGTGCTCCACGGCGTGCGCGGGCCGATCAAGGTCGCCAACCGCATGCACACGGGCGACATGCCCGCTCACGGCGCGCTCGATGATCAACAGATCTCCTCGATCCTCACCTACGTGCGGCGCGAGTGGGGCCACGATGCGCCCCCCGTTGATCGTGCTCAGGTTGCGGCTATTCGCGCGGCGACAAAAAATCACTCCGACGCGTGGAGTCCCGAAGAACTCAATCTCATCAAATGAGCGCCTCCGGTCTTTTTGATTTTCAGGTCAACGGCTTCGGCGGCGTTGATTTTCAACGCGACGATCTCACGCGAGCACAGTTCGAATACGCGGTCGCCACGCTTCGGCGTCACGGTACCTCGGGGATTTTCGCTACGTTTATCACCGATGAGATTGACGCGCTCTGTCGGCGATTTGCAGCGTTTGAAAAACTCTGCGCCGCTGCGCCGGCCGCCGGCTCGGCGATTTTAGGTTATCATCTTGAAGGCCCGTGGCTCAGTCCGGAACCTGGCTACCGCGGAGCTCATCCGGCCGGCCCGATGCGCGCCCCGACGCTGGCCGATTTTGAGCGCCTGCAATCCGCCGCCAACGGTCGTCTGCGCCTGATCACGCTCGCACCCGAGTGGCCGGGCAGCGCCGAATTTATCGCCGCGGTTACGCGTCAAGGCGTGCACGTTTCGCTCGGTCACACGCAGGCCGACGACGCGCACATCGACGCCGCCATTCGGGCGGGCGCACGTTTTTGTACGCACCTCGGCAATGGTTGTCCGCTGCAACTGCATCGCCATGAGAACATCATCCAACGCCTCCTCGCGCGCGACGAATTGATCGCTTGTTTCATTCCTGACGGGATTCATCTGTCCAAGGCGGTACTCAAAAATTTCGTCCGCGCTAAGCCTGCTGGCCGCGTGCTTTTTACGACTGACGCGATGGCCGGCGCCGGCGCTCCTGCCGGGCGTTACACGATTGGGCCGCACGAGATTGATGTCGGGAGTGATGGCGTCGCGCGTCAGCCAGGGGCGCAAAATTTCGCTGGCTCGACGCTCACACCCGATGTCGGGGTGCGCCATATCATAGATTGGCTTGGGATTTCGCCCGCTGACGCGCGTAAATTCTGGTCCTCGGCGCCGGCCGTCGCTTTCGGCGTCACGCTGCCAACGCTTTAATTTTCCCCATGCCTGTAATTGCTCCGCATTATTCCACCGCCGGTCGTCTGGCGCTTGAAGTTCACTCCGACCGCTCTGCACTGGGGCGCGCTGCGGCCCGCGCCGTGGCCGCGCACCTGCAAGGCGTGATTGCTCGTCAAGGCGAGGCTCGCGTCATCTTCGCATGCGCGCCGTCGCAGGATGAATTTCTCGCCGCTCTCGTTGATCCCGCGCAATGCGGCGTTGCGCTAGATTGGGCGCGCATTACGGCATTCCACATGGACGATTACGTCGGCCTGTCCGGGGTACATCCGCAGAGTTTTCGGCATTATCTTCGTTTGCATTTGCTCCAACACGTCGGCGTGGGGCGTTTTCATCCACTCCCAGCCGAGGAGCCGGATGCGCCGGCCGTCGCGGCGCGCTATACGATGCTGCTGCGTGAAAAGCCCATTGATCTGATTTGCATGGGAATCGGCGAAAACGGTCACATCGCATTTAATGATCCGCCCGTCGCCAATTTCGAAGACCCGCTACTCGTAAGGGTCGTCGAGTTGGATCATGCGTGCCGCCAACAACAAGTTAACGACGGTTGTTTTCCCACGCTCGCCGACGTGCCGCGCCATGCGTTCACGCTGACAGTTTCCGTGTTTCGCCAAGCCCGTCGCCTGAGTATCCACGTACCCGGTCCGCGCAAAGCTGCCGCGGTGCGTGCCACCATTGAGGGCCCAGTTTCGACGGCATGTCCTGCGTCGATTCTCCGACTTCACGCTGACGCCACGCTCTACATCGACACCGCCGCCGCGAGCCAACTTTCCGCTTAATCCCTACGCTTCCCTATGAACCTCCGTCTTACTCTCCTCGCTATGTTTGTTGTTGTTTCGTCGCGCGCCACTGAGCCCTTGCGGCTCGGTATGATCGGTCTTGATACCTCGCACGTCCCAGCTTTCGCCAAAACTTACAACGACCCCAAGGCTCCCGGTCACGTCCCCGGTGGACGTGTGGTCGCGGCGTTTAAAGGCGGCAGCGCCGACATCGAATCGAGCGCCTCGCGCGTCGAAGGTTACACGAAGCAACTCGTCGATACCTACGGAGTGAAAATCTATGACACGATCGAGGAACTCGCGCGCAACGTGGACGCGATTCTCATCGAGAGCGTCGATGGCCGCCCGCACCTCGATCAATTCCGCCGCACGCTCGCGGCGAAAAAACCGGTGTTCCTTGATAAGCCTTTCGCTGGTTCGCTTAAAGACGCCGTTGAGTTAGTGCGACTAGCGCGTGAAGCTGGCGTGCCGATTTTCAGTTCCTCATCGCTGCGTTACTCGCCCGAACCCTTTGCGCCTAAGCTCGCGACGATCGGCGACATCACCTCGGCTTACTCCATCGGGCCGGCGGTGTACGAGCCGACGCATCCGGATTTTTTCTGGTATGGCATCCATTGCGTTGAGGCGCTTTACACCGTGCTCGGGCCGGGCTGCACCCAAGTCGTGCGCACGCAGACGGCTAACACCGATGTGATCACCGGCATCTGGTTTGACGGTCGCGTGGGCACCGCGCAGGGCAACCGCAATAGTTTCAAAGGTTACGGCGTCACCGTTGTCGGTACCAAGGGCGTCGCCGTCGTGGGCGAAAAACAAAACTACGCCGGCCTCACGGTGGAGATTATGAAATTTTTCCAAACGGGAATTTCCCCCGTCGCGCCCGAGACGACGCTCGAGTTGCTCGCGTTCATGGAAGCCGCCGACGAGAGCAAACGCCGCGGCGGTGCTCCGGTGACGATCGCCGAAGTGATGAAAAAAGCCGGCTACCAAGCTGCCGCCAAGTAATCAGCTCGGTCTCGCTTACTCTTTTTCTTCGCCATGAATTTCCCCCGCTCCGTCACCGTCATCTCCGATGAAGTCGCTCAAGAATTGTCGATAATCTCGGCTTTCATGCGCGAGTTCAAATTGCCTGGCCTTGAGCTGCGCAGCTTCAACGGCCGCGCGTTTAAAGACCTTACGCGCGCCGATGTCGCGGAGATCGCCGCTGCCTCGCGCGCGGAAGGTTGGCGCGTGGTCGGCTGCGCGACTCCAGTTTTTAAATGCGACTTGCAGGATGCCACCGCGATCGCAGCGCACCGTGAAATTTTTAAACGCAGCCTCGAAGTCGCTCGGGAATTGCAGTGCGACCTGTTGCGCGTCTTCACATTTTTGCGCACGCCGAATCCCGCCGCGCCCGAAAAACAGGCCCGCGTCGTCGAACATCTGCGCGGCTTGATTGAACTCGCCGCTGGTTCGGGTGTGCGCGTCGGCGTGGAAAACGAACATTCTTGTCTCGCGGCCACCGCGGCGGAAACCGCCGCGATCTTGGCGCCGTTGCCGGCCGATCACATCGGCGCGATATGGGATCCGTGCAACGTGCTCTACGTGCCCGGCGCTGTTGCGCCATCGCCGGCGGATTTACGTTTGCTCGCGGCGCGCTTGCTGCATCTGCACGTGAAAGACGCTCTCCGTCTCACCGCGCCAAAACCGGGCGAACTCATCGCCGTCGGTACGCCGGTGGGCATTGGCCAAGTCGATTGGCGCGCTCATTTGGGCGTGTTGGGCGAACTGGATTATGCGGGGCTGCTTTCGCTCGAGACGCATTGGCGGCTGGAGAAGATTGACGAGTCGTTGCTGCACCTTCCGGCCGGACACGCGTTTTCGCATGGCGGCGAAACGGCCAGTCGGACGTGTCTGCATAATCTCAAGACGTTGATTGAGAACTAGTAAGACCGGCGGGGCCCGGTTGGCATCGGGTCTGTCACTGCGAGTTCTTGACGGTCTAGCGCGACGGCAGGCACGCTGATGTCCATGTCTTCCCAGAGCCTGTCGAAGAAAAAACCGCTGCCATGGCTTAAACTCGCTTTGCTCGCCGTCGTGCTTTTGGGCGGTGCCTTCGTACTGTTGCGCGGGGCCAATCCGCGGGAATTAATCGATCAAGGCATGAGCCTTGTTCGCCTAGCCGGGCCGGTGGCGTTTTTCGCCGCGATGGCGGTCTTGCCGGCGGCGGGCGCGCCGTTGATGGCGTTTACTTTGAGCGCGGGTGAGGCGTTCGGGGCTGAGCTTTCGATGGGAGGCGTGATCGCCTTGTCGCTAGCGATGATCGCGCTCAATCTCGCGCTCACGTATTGGCTGGCCCGCTATGCACTCCGGCCGTTGCTGACGAATCTGGTGACGCGCTACGGTTACAAAATCCCGAGTATCACTTCGAAAAACGCGCTCTCGGCTACGCTCGTGGTGCGGCTGGCGCCGGGGCCGCCTTTTTTTCTGCAAGGTTATCTGCTCGGTTTGGCGGAGGTGCCCTTCAAACTCTACATGATTGCTTCGTGGTTGTGCGTGCTGCCCTGGGCGGTGGGCGCGCTCGTGATGGGCAAAGGTATTCTTAACGGTAATTTCAAGGTCGCGGCCACGGGTGTCGGGGTGCTGGTGGTCGCCGTCGTGCTGGTGCAACTGGCGCGGAATAAATATGCCAAGCGCGCCGATTGATACCGAGTTAGAGGGCGACCCACGCGTCGAGAGCGTCAGCGCGTTCACACGGCGCGTGAAGACGTTGCTCGAGTCTATGGTCGGTTCGTCGTGGGTGCGCGGCGAAGTTTCCAACGTGCGGGCGCAGGGGAGCGGCCATGTTTATTTTTCGTTGAAGGACGCCGGCGCACAGGTGAGCGCGGTGTTGTTTCGTGGTGATGCTCTGCGCCAGGCAGTTAAATTGCGCGACGGCCAGCAAGTCGTAGTATATGGCGACGTGAGCGTGTACGAGGCCCGCGGCCAATATCAGCTCATCGTACGAGTTGTGGTGGAGGACGGGGTGGGGCGCTTGCAGCGTGAGTTTGAGGCGTTGAAGGCGCGACTTGCTGCCGAGGGATTATTTGCAAACCAGAAGAAGCGGACGTTGCCGTCGTTGCCGCGATGTGTTGGTTTTATCACTTCCCCGACGGGCGCGGCGGTTCAGGATTTCATCCAGATCATGACACGGCGCGAATGGCGCGGCCGTGTGATCGTGATCCCAGCTAAAGTCCAGGGTGAAGGAGCGGCGGCAGAGCTGGCGATGATGCTCGAGCTCGCTGGAAAATTAGAAATTTTTGACTTACTTGTGATCGGGCGTGGTGGTGGGAGCCTAGAGGATCTATGGGCGTTTAACGAAGAGGTGCTCGTGCGCGCGGTGGCGTCTTGCCCTATACCGATCATCTCGGCCGTGGGGCACGAAATTGATTTCACGCTCTGTGATTTTGCGGCAGATGTGCGCGCAGAGACGCCGAGCGCGGCGGCGGAGTTGATTTCGAGTAAATTTGTGGAAGTTGCTAAGCGAGCCGAACGCGCGGGTTTGGCGATGGTCGATGCACTTGAGCGCGCTTTGGCTGAGGCGACGGAGCGGCTGAATCACGCGCGTTCTCGGCTGCGGTTGCTCGCGCCGGCAGGGCAGATTGAGCAGGGATTTTTGCGATTGGATGATTTGAGTAACCGACTTGCTGCCGCTTTGCGTCATGTGACTCAGGCGCGGCGGCAACAGCTCGGCGAAGCGCGTGCTGCGCTCGCTCGTGTGTCCCCGGAATTTCGAGTCCAGACCGAGTCGCACCGTTTGTTGTCCCTCTGGAAACGACTTCAAGCGGCCAGTCCGGCCTCGGTGTTGAATCGCGGATTTGTCATTATGCGCGATGCCTCAGGCCAGCCGATCATGCGCCGTGGGGCGGTCATATCAGGACAGGTCTTAGCGGCGGAGTTTGCTGATGGCGCAGCGATTGTACGGGCTGAGTGAAAAAAACTTTTGCAGTCCGTACTTTGAAAAATCGCTGAGATAGTTAAACTCTGTATCATCATGCACCCCAGATTATCTTTTTTAATCTTCGCCCTCGCTCTCACGGCTTGTGCACAAACTTCCATGAAGACTCCCCCTGCCAAAGACGCCCTTGATTGCAAACCCGGCGAACTCTCTGCCTGTGGTTTGCCTTCCAACGTCGTCATCGATCTTAGCAAGACCAAGGTAAAGCGTACTGACGCCGAGTGGCGCGCGCAGCTCACGCCGATGCAATTTCGCGTCGCGCGGCAGCAAGGCACTGAGCCGCCGTTTCAGAACGAGTATTTCGATCATCACGCGGACGGTGTTTATTTTTCCGTGTGCAGCGACACACCGCTTTTTGATAGTCGTGATAAATTTGAAAGTGGTACAGGTTGGCCCAGTTTTACCAAGCCGATTGAAAAAGCGTTTGTCGGCGAGACGGTGGATACAAGCTACGGCATGCGCCGCGTTGAAGTGCATGTGACCGTCGACGGCGCACACCTCGGACACGTTTTTGAAGATGGTCCGCGCGCGCAGGGCGGGCTGAGGTATTGCATCAATAGCGCCTCTTTGCGCTTCGTTCCGCGAAAAGAGTATGATGCGTGGGTGGCGAAGAATATGCCCACGCAATCCGGGAAATAAAAAAAGGCCGCGCTAGGTGGCGCAGCCTGATTGAGGATGAATCGAAGGAGTCGGCGTGATCAGAGCTTGGGGAATTTCACCCACTTCGCGCCGGCTTTACCGGATTTCACGGCGGTCTCGATGAACGCCATCCCTGCTAGGCCGTCGTCGATTGTCGGGAAATCGTAGCCAGCTTTCGGGGCTTTGCGTCCCGCGATGGAATCAGCGATAGCGACTGCGGCGCCGCGGTAGATGTTGGCGAAGGCCTCAATGAAACCTTCGGGATGCGCGAAGGGCGTGCGCATTGCACCTTTGGCGGCCTCGCAGTGATAGCTATTACCGCGACGGTGGATTTGCTGGGGCGCGTCGGCTTTTTTCCAGATGAGCTCGTTGGGGTTTTCTTGGAACCATTGCAGCGAGCCTGCGGTGCCGAAGACACGGATGTTGAGGTTGTTTTCCTCGCCGCTGGAAATTTGCGAGGCGAAGAGGATGCCCTTCACGCCATCTGTAAAACGGACGAGGCAGTTGCCGTCGTCATCGAGGAGGCGCCCGGGGATGAACGTCGAAAGTTCGGCGCAGAGGGAATCAACTTCGAGGCCGGTGATGTAGCGGGCTAGGTTGTGTGCGTGTGTGCCGATGTCGCCTATGCAGTTGGAAACGCCGGAGACGTTGGGATCCATGCGCCAGTTGGCGATCTTGCTGGGTTTGGCGTCTTCGAAGGCGCTGGTGGCGTAGCCTTGAGGGTACTCGACGACGACTTTGAGGAGTTTACCTAGTTTGCCGCTGCGGACCCAGTCGCGGGCTTCTTTGACCATCGGGTAGCCGGTGTAGTTGTGCGTGAGCGCGAAAACTTTGCCGGACTTTTTCACGGTGTCGCGAAGCTTGCGGCCCTCGGCGAGCGTGAAGCAGAGTGGTTTGTCGCAGACGACGTGGAAACCAGCCTCGAGGAACGTGCGAGCGATGGGCGCGTGGGTGTTGTTGCGTGTGACGATCGAGACGAAGTCGATGCGTTGATCGGCGGGCAGGGCGGCTTCGGCGCGGGCCATTTCTTGGTACGTGGCGTAGACGCGGGCCGGATCGAGAAACAGATCGGCGCCGGAGGCTTTGGATTTGGCGGGATCGGAGGAGAAGCAGCCGGCGACCAGGTCGATCTCGCCGTCGAGGCGAGCGGCCATGCGATGGACGGCGCCAATGAAGGCGCCGCGGCCGCCGCCGATCATGCCCATGCGGAGTTTGCGATTCAGTTTCATAGGGAGAACGAGTGGGTTTAGAGCGCGACGGGTTTACTCGTGGCGGCGGACTGGTAGGCGCCGTCGATGAGTTTCATCAACGACAGGGCTTGGGCGGGGGTGTTGAGCGGTTTTTCGGTGCCCTCGATGCTGCGCACGAAATTCGCGGCGGAACGGACGCGGCCCATCGTCTCGTCGGCGGGGACGATGATGTCGCGGTTCACGTGGCGGCCATTTTCAAGCGTGTAGAGTTGGCAACTGTCGATGGCGGTGTTGTCGAGGCCATCGGTGCCGAAGAGACGGCGCACGAGACCGCCGGCTTTCGTGCCTTGGAAGGTGACGGAGACTTCTTCGCGTTGGTTCATCTCGGCCCAAGAGACGGCGAACGACATGGATTGGCCGGTCTTAAACGTGACGAAGCCGTGCGCGGCGGCCTCGACGTCGGTGGTGCCTTTGGCGACGTCGGGAATGCCCCAGGGGCCTTTGAAGGCTTTGTTGGAAATATGGTCTTTATAGGTACGCGCAAGGACGTGCGCGGGCTCGGGGTAGCCCATAAAGTGCATGCCGAGATCGACCATGTGAAGCAGGTCGATGAGCGGCCCGCCGCCGGAGAGGGCTTTGGTGGTGAACCAACCGCCGAAGCCGGGAATGCCGGCGCGGCGAATCCATTTCGCCTGGCAGGAATTGATGGTGCCGATGGTGCCGTCGGCGACATAGTCCATTATTGCGTAGCTCTCGGGGCGGGCGCGGTTGTTGAAATTAAACATCAACGTCTTCTTCGCCTTGGCGGCGGTCGTCTGCATGAGCGCCATTTCTTTGGCGCTAAGTGCG
>Ga0114958_10002119_pt1 | contig 15072 bp, 10 predicted proteins | sample C_130208_EF_Meta_FD_89577 | JGI IMG/M metagenome (GOLD analysis project Ga0114958, IMG submission 89577) | Freshwater microbial communities from Lake Croche, Canada to study carbon cycling - C_130208_EF_MetaG | ecosystem: Environmental > Aquatic > Freshwater > Lake | place: Lake Croche, Canada... | reverse complement strand
AAATTTCTTTCCGCTAATACTTTTAAAATTTCACCGCCTACTAATCCTGTGGCGCCAACAATCGCAACTTTCATTTTTTGTATCAATTAAAATTTATAATGCCAAACTAAACCTAAAGATGGACCAAAACGATCATCCGTAGAATATTTAAAACTTATTTTTGATCCATCGTTCGCTAATTCATTATATCGATTTAATGCTCGCTTAAAATGACGAACACTGACGGAACCAAAATATAAATTTGCCACTGCAGTTCCCCCCAAAACAGACCAATAAAACCCATCCGAAACGGCATCTTTTTTTAATAATGTATAAAACGAAAGCAATGCAGTTACTCCTGAAATCCATTTTATGTGACTTTGTTGTCTTTTATAAATCAAAAATTCCCGACTAACAATCGGATCCATCGCTTCCAAAAGTGGAATTTGTAAGGCCAATGGGTTGTCGATGAGTTGGCGCTTATAAACAAACTGTTTTCTAAATCCAGTTTGAGTTTCAACGATTGGAAATAATTCTCTTTTGCCTTCAATTTGACCAAAAATTGGCCCTGAAATTAAAATAAAGTATAAAAATAGCTTCGCCTTCACTTGATGGAAATTATTTAATCCTGTAAAATTAGGGCTTAAATTTTGAATAGGAATCTTTTTAATGAATAAATCAACGAAATCGATAGGTCGATAAGGGCGTTATCGCAAAATCCAAGGCGATATCATATGGGTTCAAGTCTTCAATGGGCTCAATGGGTTCCTCGAGGGATAGGCCAATTTTAATCACATCGGGTTTTGCCAGAGCTAAAAGCCGGTCATAAAACCCTTTTCCGTATCCTACCCGATGTCCTTGCGTGTCTACGGCTAGCAAGGGAATAAAAATGATTTCAATATCTGTTGGATTTAATCTGACCGATGACGCGCCCTCAGGTTCTAAAATTCCCCATGTTGACTTTTCGAATTTCGATTTTTTATCGGTCAAATAAGGAATTATTTGATTTGTATTTTTCTCAACCTTCGGAAAAATCATTTGGTGAAAATAGGGTTCACTCATTAAAATCGCATGAATGGGTGATGTCATGACCTCCCTATGGTGTTCCATACTATGAAAACTCATGAGCATCAAATTTCTTGGCAGAGGTTTCATAAATGACTGAATTTGATTCAATAATTCAGCATTTTTCAACTCGAAATTTTCTTGAGTCCAACTTTTTCTTTCTACCAAGGCCTTTTCTCTAATTTCAGATTTTTTCATAACCAGGGTCGCTACTCATCGAATGTAACTCAATGTTCCATTTTATCATGGCTTATCTCAAAAACATTTAGACGATTCCAAAGGTAGGGCATCGTCGCCTTTCCATTATTTTTTCTTATTTTTGCCTCAATTTTGCCGATTATTTCATAAAAAACAACAACACTGTGGCCTTCAAAGAATATAAAAATTTAGATTATGCAGTATTAGCAGAAGAAATTTTAAGCTTCTGGAAAAATAACGACATATTCGAAAAATCAATTTCTAGTCGGGAAGGCAAATCCATTTTTACTTTTTATGAAGGTCCTCCTTCGGCCAATGGAACTCCAGGCATCCACCATGTGATGGCTCGGGCCATCAAAGATATTTTCTGTCGCTATCAAACGCTGAAAGGAAAACAGGTGAAAAGAAAAGGGGGTTGGGATACCCATGGTCTTCCGGTGGAATTGCAAGTGGAAAAAGAGTTGGGAATCACCAAAGAGGATATTGGAAAAACGATTTCAGTCGAAGAATATAACCAGCGTTGCCGCGAAACCGTGATGAAATTCACGGATCAATGGAATGATTTGACGGAGAAAATGGGATATTGGGTAGATCTTTCTTCCCCATATGTGACCTATCAAACACCCTATATTGAAAGTGTTTGGAATTTATTGAAACGGCTTTATGACCAAGGCTTATTATACAAAGGATACACCATTCAACCGTATTCTCCAGCTGCTGGAACAGGTTTGTCTTCTCATGAATTAAACCAACCTGGTTGTTACAAGGACGTTAAAGATACTTCGTTAACGGCCCAATTTAAAGCCATAAAGACGGTTAAATCAGCCTTTTTGTTTGATTACTCAAACCAGGAGCCTGTTTATTTATTAGCCTGGACCACGACGCCATGGACTTTGCCATCCAATTCGGCACTTACAGCTGGAAAGAATATTAATTATGTGTTAGTTAAAACTTTCAATCCATATACCTTTTTGCCAGTCCATGTGGTTTTAGCTAAGGATTTAGTGAAAAATTATTTCCAAGCTGCGGCTGAAAATGGTGATTTTCAGGCCTATGTTGCTGCAGATAAAAAGCCTAGCGCTATTCCATACCAAATTATTACCTCATGCAAAGGTTCTGATTTAGAAGGGGTTGAATATGAGCCGTTGATGAACTATGTTTCTCCCAAAGAACCAGCTTTCCGAGTAATTTTGGGTGATTTTGTTACGACCGAAGATGGTACGGGAATGGTACATACGTCTCCAACTTTCGGGGCGGATGACTTTCGGGTAGCCCAACAAAATGGAATCCCAGCCATATTAGTTCAAGACGAAAATGGGAAAGAGGTTCCTTTGGTAAATCGTCAAGGACGCTTTGTCAAGGAGGTGACAGATTATGCGTTAGAGCCAGTAAAAGAAGCTTATTTGACGGAGGAAGAAAAAGAAGAGGCTAGGATTAAACAGGGAAGAGATAAGTATTTATCGGTGGATGAGCGAATTGCAATCCAATTGAAAACCGAAAATAAAGCATTTAATGTACAAAAATTTGATCACCCCTATCCCCATTGTTGGCGTACGGATAAACCCATTTTATACTACCCATTAGACTCGTGGTTCATCAAGACCACTGCGGCAAAAGATAAATTAATTGCTTTAAATAAAACGATTGAATGGAAACCAGAATCTACAGGAACAGGTCGGTTTGGGAACTGGTTAGAGAACCTAGTTGACTGGAATTTATCTCGATCGCGTTATTGGGGTACTCCGCTACCCATCTGGAGAACTGAAGATGGTTCAGAAGAAATTTGTATCGGTTCTTTAGCCCAATTGGCAGAAGAAATCAACCTAGCAAATGCATCCGGAAAATTATCAGGAAATCAATTAGCTGGTAATAAAGCATTTCAAATTGCATTGGAAAAAGGTGAAGCTGATTTGCATCGACCTTTTGTGGACGAGATTTATTTAGTAAGTGCTTCCGGCCAAATCCTTTCTAGGGAGTTAGATTTAATTGATGTTTGGTTTGATTCAGGCGCGATGCCTTTTGCCCAATGGCATTATCCATTTGAGAATCAAGAAATATTTAAAAAATCGTATCCTGCCGATTTTATTTCGGAAGGAGTGGATCAAACACGTGGTTGGTTTTTTACATTACATGCGATTTCAGCCATGGTAGAGGATTCAGTTGCTTTTAAACATGTGGTTTCCACTGGATTGGTCTTGGATAAAAATGGCAATAAAATGTCCAAAAGACTGGGCAATGCCATCGACCCTTTTGATACTTTATTGAAATATGGCGCTGATCCGACGCGCTGGTATATGATCACCAATGCTCAGCCTTGGGATAACTTAAAATTTGATTTAGCCGGAATTACGGAAGTGCGAAATAAGTTTTTTGGCACGCTGACGAACACCTATAATTTCTTTGCGCTATATGCTAATCTAGATGGTTTTGAAGCGTCAAATGTGCGCGTTGAAGAGGAGAATTTATCGGAATTAGACCGTTGGATTTTATCTAAACTGATGAATTTAATTGCCGAAGTAGATGAGTCTTTTGAAACATATGAGCCCACAAAAGCGGGTCGGGCTATTCAAGATTTTGTGTGCGATCATTTGTCAAATTGGTATGTGCGTCTCTCACGACGTCGTTTTTGGAATCCTGAGGCCAAGGAATTAGGCTTAAGTTCTGACAAAAAAGCGGCTTACCAGACTTTGTATACTTGTTTAGAAACGGTGGCCCAACTAATGTCACCCATCGCGCCTTTTTATGGGGAGTGGTTGTATAAAAATTTGACTCAAAAGGAATCGGTGCATTTAACGGATTTTGTTCAGGTTAATGGAGCTTGGAAAAACGAAAACTTAGAAACCTCCATGGAGTTAGCTCAGAGGATTTGTTCTTTGGTTCATTCAATTCGTAAGGTGCATAAATTAAAGGTTCGCCAACCACTTGCTCAGGTGTTGGTTCCTATTTTGCAAGAAAATGTGCGAGAGCAAATTAGACGCGTGGAGGATTTAATTAAGTCGGAAGTTAATGTGAAGCAGGTAAGTTATTTAAACGATGCCTCTGGTGTTTTAAGTAAGCGGGTTAAACCTAATTTCAAAGCTTTGGGGCCTAAATTCGGGAAGGATATGAAGTCGGTTGCTGAATTGATTGCAGGAATGACTTCAGATGATTTACTTGAAGTAGAATCCAAAGGAATCGTTAAAATACAAGGGTTTGAGATTGTACTTGAAGATATTGAAGTAGTCACGGAAGATATGCCGGGTTATTTGACGGCTAGTGAAGGTGGTTTGACTATTGCGCTTGATAACACATTAAGTCCCGAATTGATTCGGGAGGGTATGGCCCGTGAGTTTGTGAATCGCGTCCAAAATTTACGGAAAGATTTAGGTTTTGATGTGATTGATAAAATTCAAATTTCGATTCAAGAAAGTACTCAAGATTGGAAAGATAGCTTGACGGAATTTGGAACCTATATTTCCCAAGAAGTGCAGGCTCTTTCGATCGATTGGGTGAAGGAGATTAGCGAAGGTTATTCAGAAGTAAGCATAGATGATGTAAATTTAAATGTCCGTTTGACCGTTGCATAAAACAAGGTAGACATGGTTTTCAATTCATTGCAATTTTTAGTGTTTTTTGGAATTGTGACCAGTGCTTATTTTTTATTGGCTCACAAATACAGATGGGCTTTATTGTTACTGGCTTCTTGTTATTTTTATATGGCTTTTGTCCCTATTTACCTAGGGATTTTAGGTCTGACTATTGTCATCGATTATTTTGCTGGGATCTATTTAGAACGATTTCAGGGAGGTGGAAAAAAAATATTTTTGGGTGCTAGTTTGTTGGCCAACTTAGGAGTTCTTGCCATTTTTAAATATTATTATTTTTTTACGGACAACATTAATTTCTTAGCACATTATTTCTCCTTTCCTGTCCATTTTCCAGTTTTAAACATTTTACTTCCTATCGGTTTGTCTTTCCATACGTTCCAAGCGATGAGCTACACAATCGAGGTGTATCGAGGGAACCAAAAGGCGGAACGGAATTTCGGTATCTATAGTCTTTATGTGATGTTTTATCCACAGTTGGTGGCCGGACCCATCGAAAGACCACAAAATTTAATTCATCAGTTTTACGAAAAACATGTTTGGGATACGGCCCGAGTAAAATCAGGTTTATTGCAAATGATGCAAGGTTTTTTCAAAAAAGTGGTCATTGCTGATCGCCTTGCCATGGTGGTAGATCCAGCCTATGCAAATTTATCTAACCAAAGCTGCTTGAATTTAATCATCGCCAGTATCTTTTATTCATTTCAAATCTATTGTGATTTTTCAGGATATTCGGATATTGCCATCGGTGCATCCAAGGTGATGGGCTTCCAGTTGATGAATAATTTTAATGCACCATACACGGCTAAATCCATTCCAGATTTTTGGCGCCGTTGGCATATTTCCCTCTCCACCTGGTTTAAGGATTATGTTTACTTTTCACTAGGAGGTAATCGCGTTTCCGTTCCCCGCTGGTATGTCAATATTATGATCGTCTTTATTTTATCTGGCTTTTGGCATGGAGCGAGCTGGAATTTTGTGATTTGGGGAGCTTTGCATGGGATATTCCAATTAATCGGCCTAACGCTTAATCGTTTGTTCCCTAATTTGGCGGCGGATCAGCGCAAGTCGGCGGGCGGAATTTGGCTATACCGAGTATTCACCTTTATTTTAGTATCGATTGCTTGGGTATTTTTTAGAATTCCAAAGTTTGGGGATATACAGATTTATTTCCGCCAACTAGTTCATGGCTCGATACTTGATCCAATAACGTTAGCTTTAAATGCTAACGAATTAATTTTTTCTATTTTGCTGATTATTGGATTATATCTTTACGATTATAAAAGAGTTAAATTAAGGATTGATTCGGTGAAACTTTTTTGGCCTATTATTTCTTTATTGGCATTCTTAATTTACTTTTTTGGCGTCTTTAATTTGAAACAATTTATTTATTTTCAGTTCTAATTCATGCAAAAACCATTCGCATTTATTGGGTTTATTTTTTTTGCACTGACCTTGTGTTTCAGCAGTTCCAATGCGGGCATGAAGTGGATTACTCATGATCGGTATAGCCGCATAGGTGCTTTGGGGGCAGATAAATATCTGTATGGTGATTTATATGGATTGACTTATTTAAGTAAATTTAAAAGGGTAAAAGACGTTAACTTTGTTAAGTTGCCACCCGCTAGGAATCAAAAAGCTTACCCAAAATCGGCCAATCTATTTATTCTTGGAGATAGCTATTTATATAGCTTTTTCGATGAAGACCCCCTTTATTATTCCAACATAGACCAGGTAAAGTTTATTCGTTGGGATGTCGCAAACCCCATTGAAATCATTCCTACTAAAAACAAAAAAAATATCTTATTGATCGAATCGGTCGAGCGAAATATCCATGGTTTATTTAATTTAAGTTCGGTGAAGGCCAGATTGGATGTGGTAGTTTCCCCCAGCCCTGCACAAAACTTGAGGCAAAAATTAGCATTTGTCATTTCTGAAATAAATTCGGGCATAAAGGAACATTTTTATCATCCAACTATGGAGGCCAATATCGAATTTACTTGGTTTAATTTTGGGTTTTGGGAACCCTTGAAGGAATTAAAAGCGGATTTTAATTTAAATTTCTTTGGAAGAGTAGATAAGGAAGTTGCGATTTCCAAGGATCAAAACTTTTTGTATTTAGCTGAAACAGTTAATCCTGCTAATTTGGGGAGTTCATTTTCGAGGCTAAGTGAAGCCCAAATAAGCGGTCAAGTAAATCAACTAAATGCGATACGGGAATATTACCAGTCAAAGGGTTTTGATGAAGTTCTATTTACGATTATTCCAAATCCTGTGTCGGTCCTTGCAACAGAAAATAGACCTATTAACCACATCATCCAACGGGTTGCTAGCCATCCTGATTTTAAAGGTAAATTAATTGACCCTTCGCTAAATTTGTCTAAAAATGCGGCTTCCAATTTCTTTGCCTCTGATTCACATTGGAATCAGAGGGGAGCTAAAATTTGGTTAGACCAATTTAATATGCAGCTTAGAAAATCAACTTACTTAGGAAATTGAGAAGCATCTAGCTTGGGTAAAAGATGTAAAGCATTTTTGTAGTACACTTTTTTGAGCACTTCATCAGGAAGCTCTAGTCCATAAATCCTCCAGAATGCGTGTCTTTTTCGGTAATATGGAAAGTATTCGTCGGCCGTTTCTAATAAGCGGAAATAGGTGTAGTATTCAGATGTTGTCCATATATCTTTTCCAAAAAGCACACGGTCTTGGTATTTAATCAAAAAAGCACGTGCATTTTTCGGTTGGCGACCTAATTCATGAATCACTGCTCCGATCTCGGTGTACATATTGGGATATAGATTCATGAGTCGGCCTAATTCAGTTAAATTATTTCCAAGCCAGGCTAAGTGCGCGCTAATGAATTTGGTATTTGGATGCCTTTTTATGATATCAAATTGTTCATCCATCACAGTTTTCCAAGATGGATATTTGGAAGAGGGCCTTGCTCGGCTAGGAAATTGTTTTAGTTCAAGCCAGCGTTCATTGGTTTTATCATGTACATCAAAAAATGAAATGGGTTCCCCTGTATGAATTAAAACGGGAATGTTCAGTTCGCCACACTTGGCCCAAATAGGGTCCAATCTTGGGTCATTGGTTCGTAAACGATTTCCCTTAGAATCTTTGACTTCCAGTCCTAAGTCTTTAAATATTTTCAATCCCATAGCTCCGGCTTTCACTTCTTTTTCTAAAGCTTTGACTGTTTCTGCGGACCAGTTGGGGTTATCGATATCACTAAAATTCAGGTTGGTAAACACGATCACTCGGCCACTGGCTTTTTCTTTTCCTGCATTGACGGATTGAATTAAAAAATCAGTCCCTATTTCTCTTGCACCGCTTCGATAGGAACCTTTTCCGCTGAGATTGATCATTACTCTCATATTTAGGCTATCCATTTGCTTAACTAAATAACCTAAGTCCTGTGTAGGCATGTTGTTTTGATGATTATGTATATCGATGAATGGATATTTTGCTTTCTTTATGATGTGTTCGGGTACAACGAGTGTGGAAATGGGGTCATACTCTTCAAATTCCATCGTTTTTACTTGAGCGTAGGAAGATAAACTGAGCAGAATGCAAAATGTAAATACGTATTTTATCATGTCTTTATTAGGTTAATTCAGCGAATCTATAGAATATATTTTAAAATTGATGATTCAAAATGGTATATTCGCTCTATTTATGAAAATTCGCGCATATATATTTTTGTTGGTTTGTTTCTCTTTGAATCCCTTATTCGCTCAAAAGAGAAAAAATGAAGTTCATAACCTCACAAGTGCGCAGTCGGAGGAATTAATGGTTGAGGGGATGAGGCATTATATTAAGGATGATTTTGACGAGGCCATTTTAGTTTGGGAACATTTGATTCTTGAGGTTCCCAACGAACCCTCTATTTACTATTATCTTGGAAAGGCTTATTTGGCACAAAATAAAAATTCTTTGGCGTTTCAAAATGCGGCGGAGGCTTGGAAGCTTTCTCCTCATTCCATGGATTATGGACTTTTCTATGTCGATATAGCATTGGATTTACGCAAAATAGATGAGGCTTTAGAAGCACTTCATAAAATGTCTGAATTTGACGAGATTCAACCTGAGATTGGCTTGCGACTAGCACAGGCCTATTTATGGAAAGAAAATGGCAAGGAAGCTTTGAATTCGTTGAAAAAGGTGGAGGTTTGGCTGGAGGACTTTCCAGAAATTGTTCGAACGAAGCAATTTATTTACCTAAAAGAAAAAGATGTTTTAGGGGCAATGAATGCGGGATTAAGCTTAATTGAAAATTCGCCTGATGAGTTATTGTTTACTTGGGATCAAATGGAAACGGTTTGGGATTTGGTTAAGGGAAAGGCATTACAAGTAGAAATACATGCTTTAAAATCTAGATATTCGAGTCAGGGCCAATTGAATTTAATGAGCGCCAAGCTATTTTTGGAGGCTAAAAATTTGGATTCTACGAGTGTTGAAATTTTACGAGCGGCAGCGGATGTTAGAATGAGTTCAGAAGTTTTGGGTCAGTTAACCATTCAAATTTTAGAATTAATTCAGACAAAAGAAGACTGGCAAACGGCTTATAATATGATTGTCGAATTAAAGGAGATATATCCATTAGATCCGCGATTTTCCGCGCTCGAAGGAGATTTGTGGGCCAATGTATCAAAGTTTAAAGAGGCTCAAATTGCATATTTAAAAGCGGCAAGAATGGGGAATGCTAAATTTGAAGTTTGGGCCCGAATTATTCAGTTGGACTATGAGATGAACTTATTAGATAGTGCCACGATACATGCTGAGGAAGCGCTTGTTCTTTTTCCAAATCAAGGATATTTATGGTTTCAAAAAGGGTTTTCTGAGTATTTGAATGGAAAAATGAGTGAATCCCTTCGCTCATTTGAAGGGGCAGTACCTATGGCCAACAGTCGAGATGGTTGGTATACCCAATTGTATGGCTTAATGGGGGACGCCTATCATGCTAAAGGCCTATATAATCAATCAGACGCATGTTTTGAAAAGGTTTTGAACGTTAACCCAATGGAGGAGCATGTCTTAAATAATTACAGTTATTATTTGTCATTAAGGCGTGATCATTTGGATAAGGCCGCGCTCATGTCAAAAAAATTGGTGGACAAATTTCCTGCCAACGGGACTTATTTGGACACATATGCTTGGGTTTTGTTTCAAAGAGGCGAGTACTTAGAATCTTTGATGTATCTCGAAAAAGCCTTGCAAGTTGAAAAGCAAAATAGCTCAACCGTTTGGGAACATTATGGGGATGTGCTTTTTAAGAATGGACGTGTCGATGAGGCGGTGAAGGCTTGGAAGACCGCAAATTCGCTCGAAGGAGCAAGCAATAAGTTGGATAAAAAGATTGAAAATAAAAGAATTATCGAAAATTGAGATAATTTTGTACGAGCTTATTCTCTTAAATTTTAAAATGCGCCTATCCATCCTATTATTTATGTTATCTGCATTGGGCATTTTTTCTTGCGGAAAAAAGGTGCTTGTTTCTAAAATGCCGGCGATATTGCTTACGTCAACCGTCGATACCCTCGTTAAGAAGGAAGTGATGGGAATCGACACAGTGGCAAAAAAAATCATAGATCCCGCGAAAATTGAAGATGCTGAATTAAAAATAGTCACAGAAGATTTGAATTTTAATTATCTGAAAGCAAAGTCCAAAGTAGTATGGAAGGCTCAGCAGAATCAGGATACTTATACTGTTGACATTCGCATGAAAAAGGATAGCTTGATTTGGGTTAATATCTCTCAGTCTGGTTTTACTGGCGCAACTGTTTTATTTTCTAAAACTAAAGTTCAATTTTATCAAAAAATTAGTGGTGAATACTTTAATTTGACCTATGACAGCGTGAGCGTGATGATGGGGTTTAAAGTAGATTATATGATACTTCAGTCGCTTATTGTTGGAAATCAGCCTTATAAAAAGAATAACTCAAGAGTCATACGAGAGAATGAAAATATAATTTTAAAACAGCAAGAGGGAAGGATTAATATTGATAACATGGTTGGCCCAAATCGAAAATTAAAAAAATTATTGGTTAATGACGTCCCTACTAGCAACAAGATGACCATGGATTTTGAGGAATTTACCTTGTTAAATCAGGTACTTTTTCCTTTCTCTAGTCAAATTAACTTGGATGTTAAGGATAAGAATAATAAAAGTGTGAATACATTGATCACCATCAAATACTCTAAAGTAGAGCTTTTAGATACACCATTGGAATTCCCATTTAAGGTTCCGGAAAAATTATTGAATCCTACGACACATAAATGAAATCACATTACATCACTTTATTGATTGCCTTTTTTATTGGTTTTGATAGCTATGCCCAAGTGGATAAAAAAACTCAATTAGAGCAGCAAAAGAATGATAATTTGGTGAAAATAAAAGAGTTAAATTCAATTATTTCCAAAACATCAAAAAAGAAAAAGGTCTCTATCGGTAAATTAAATGTACTTAAGGAACAAATTGTAGTTCAAAAGAAGCAGATTACCATACTGAATGATAATCAAAATTTATTAGCGACTGAAGCGAAGATATTGACACAGGAAAGTGATAAATTGGCTGTCAAATTGGATAAATTGAAGCGGGCTTACGCAAATATGTTGTATGAGGCTGAGAAGGTGTCGACGGTCAATGAAAAATTAAGTTTTTTGATTTTATCTTCAGATTTGGGTGAGTTTGTTCGTCGGTTTGATTTTTTGAAACAATATACCACGAATCGAAAGGGGCAGGCAAAAAAGATTTTTGAAACCCGCCAAGACTTAATGACTAAAAAGCAGCAAGTTATTTTCAAAAAAAATGAAGAGAAAAAAGTACTGGTTGTAAAAGAAAAAGAAAAGGTGAAGTTGGAGGTTATGAAAACAAAAGAGGCGAAGGTGGTGACGGTTTTGACCCAACAAGAGAAAAAATTAAAGATTGAATTAGAGCGGAAAAAATTAGCCATTAGAAAGTTGGACAATTTAATCGCTGGGATTGTTCAGCGGGAGATTCAAAAAAGTATGGAGCGGGAGCGCCGATTACGTATGGCGGCACAGGCTAAGAAACTGGAAGTAAATAAACCGGAATTACCTAAGCCTAAATTAGAGGAGGGTTTAGTTAAAAAATATGAAAAGCCTGCTGACAAACAAGAAGAAATTTCTAAATCAGAACCTAAAAAAGAAATTGCTAAAGAAAAAGTGCAGTCCAAAGAAGTAATTGAAGAGCCAGTTTTAGAGAAAAACACGTATTATATGAATGCGGATGAGGCAAAATTAGCAGTTTCATTTGCTGCTTTACGCGGTAGAATGCCGTTTCCTGTCCCTTCTGGTTTCATTTCAGATCATTTTGGAGTTCATAAACACCCTATTTTAAAGGGGGTTATGATTAATAATAATGGGATTGACATTCAAACATCTGCAGGTTCTGCAGTTCATTCGGTATATGATGGTATTGTGCAATCGGTGGTTAATATTCCCGGAATTAATACGGTGGTCGCCATCCAGCATGGTGATTATTTTACGGTATATTCTAAGCTAGATAATGTATCTGTTTCCACAGGTCAGCGTGTCAGAACCGGACAGCGCATAGGGACTGTGGCTTCAGATGAGGATGGGACAGCTGAGATTAATTTCCAGGTTTGGAAAAATACGGTGCGACAAAATCCAGAATCTTGGCTTAAAAGATAACTAGCTGAAACGGTAAGTGGCTCTAAAACTTATATTTTGCCCTTGTTCATCTGCAAAATATCGGAATCGATTAAGGTAATCTCGATAAGCTTGATTGAATGCATTTGTGATGGAAACCCCAAAGTCAAACTTACTTGTTGAGATCCCCCAATGGACTTGGCAAAGCGTATAGCCTTTCGGAGGAGGAGAAAAATCAGAATTCATTTCCACTCTTTTTTGCGTGGAAATTTGGGTCATGCCAACACTGATATATTGTTTTTGCTTTTTAAATTGATAACGTAAAAGGTATTCAAATCGATCCGGGGGAATATTAACCAAGTAGTTATGATTTAATTCATCGTAAGCCCGAACGATACTTGTTTTTTGTTGGACGCTCCAAGCATCAGAAATATGGTAGGACACTTGGCCATCCATCCCCTTAAAACTAGCGTCAATTTGTTCATAGGTAAATGCGGGAAAACTACCCCTCACGGTCGTGATAAACACAGGTTCACTTTGATCCATTAAGGGCTTTAAGTAAATGAAATGTTGAATGATATTGTTGTAAAGACCCATTTCTACCTCTAATTTTTCAGTGCTATACAAAGAGTTTAGACTTATATTGTAAGCGGTTTCGCCTTTTAGGAAGGGATCTCCTAATTCGTATGCACCAGCACCATGATGTACTCCATTTGAAAATAATTCATTAGGACTTGGGGCTCTAAATGCCCTTGCGATCATGAGGTGATTTTCGAAATTTTGAGTCCAGTGGTATTTGATACCCATGCTACCAGACAGTCCTAGGTAATTATTTAAATCACGTTTAATGTTGGGTGAGTAATTCTGTACAGGTCGATGAATTTCAATGTCCTTTACGTCCAATCGCAGTCCCATGTCGATTTCCATTTTTTGATTGACATACCTCTCTAAGGCAAAGACGCCTAGGTTATTTAGGTAGTAATTAGGAAGTAAACTAGACGTTAGCGTGGGTAGATTGACTCGATTGCCCGATGTTCGATTGCCTTGGGTTAAAAATGTTAGACCAAATTGACCCTTCCATAATTTGGAGGAGTTGGCCTCGTCCATTAAAATTTCAGCACTCAAGGTCTCAAGATTAAAACTCAATGTGTTAACATTTTTCCCCAATCTCATGACATCAAACTCCAAACGTTCGTTGTCTTGATGTGCAACATTCATCCGAATCGCACTATTCGATAGATTCAGGTAGGCCTTGAATTTGATCAATGAATGTGTAATATCTTGGTTAGGCCGCTCTATTTCCCTAATAAAGTTTGTTGGCGTATACATCTCAAATGGAACATCGCTCGCAATGGCAGTTTTGAGGTCATTCACATTTCCTATATGTGATCCAGAAAAAATACCGATGACCGAGTGGAACCGACTAATAAATAGATCGGTGCCTAACTTATTATTTTTGTATCCTAGGGCCGTTGAAAAATTTTGTTCTTCGACACCAGTATTGGCCAAATAGTAATTGGCCGTTTTTATATTACCTCCATTTTTTAGGGTACCTTGTACTCGCCAACCCCATCCATTTGCATTTTTAATTCCCCCCTGTAACATTCCAGAAGTAACTAATTGCCTTCCGTTAGTAAAAAATATAGTTTGAGCCTCACCAGTAATTCCACTCGTGTCTGGCAAAGAATTGGGTTCCATTAATATGATTCCGCCAATCGCGTCACCCCCATATCGAAGTCCCGCTGGACCCTTGATCACTTCTATGTTTTTGGAGACAAATGGATCTATTTCCGGCGCATGTTCACTGCCCCATTGTTGGCCCTCTTGCCTCACTCCTTGATTTAAAATGATGACCCTTGATGAGTGCATGCCATGAATGATCGGCTTGGATATACTGCTTCCAGTTTGCAAACTCTGGACGCCTGATATTCCTTTTAACATTTCACCCAAACTTAAGCCATTTCTTTGAGAACGCTCCTCCGCACTTAATTCTCCTTTGAGTTGGGACGTATTTTCGGTTTTTTTCCCAGTGACCAATACCTCCATCAAATGCTCATCATGCGTTTCTAAACTCAGATTTTCTGTAATCTCAACTTCGTCTTTTAACGTAATGGACATTTCGATTTTATTGAAACTACTCATTTCACAGACCAAAGTATATGTTCCCGGACAAATTTTTTCTAAGTGGAAATTCCCCTTTTCGTCTGTTTGAGCTTTTGTTTTTTGGCCTTTCAAATAAACGTATGAACCCAGAATGACCTCTCCGCTTTCTTTTGAAATTACTTTTCCCTTAAGTGTACAATTGCATGCCGATTGAGAAATGCCTTTAAACGTAATGAGGAAAAAAATAAAATAAAGATATTTTATGGGTGATTTCAAGGAGAGCCAAAATTTAATAAGCGCGTAAAAATATAAATAATGTGTCAAAAAAGCTCAATTGTTGGATTGAAAAGGATTTATAGGACAAATTCGATGTTTAACGATTAATATAGGTAGATAAAATTTTTTATTAAATAAATTGTTTTGTTTAATCTTTTCATATATTTGTTAAACAAAACAACAATTAAAAAATATGACGGCTCTAGAATTTTCTTACCAAGTAGGTAATTTT
>Ga0114958_10002114_pt1 | contig 15103 bp, 8 predicted proteins | sample C_130208_EF_Meta_FD_89577 | JGI IMG/M metagenome (GOLD analysis project Ga0114958, IMG submission 89577) | Freshwater microbial communities from Lake Croche, Canada to study carbon cycling - C_130208_EF_MetaG | ecosystem: Environmental > Aquatic > Freshwater > Lake | place: Lake Croche, Canada... | reverse complement strand
TGGCCAGAAGATGGTCTGACATGAAAGGGTCCACGTGCCTGCTGCTAAAAAGGCTGCGCCTAAGAAGGGTGCAAAGAAAGCCCCAGCAAACAAGGCCACCGCGAAGAAGGCCGCGTCTGCCAAAAAGGGCGCGCCTGCCAAGAAGGCCGTTGCCAAAAAAGCTGCCCCAATAAAGAAGGCTGCGCCAAAAAAGGCAGTGAAGAAGGCTGCACCTGCCAAGAAGGCTCCGGCCAAGAAGGCTGCAGTGAAGAAGGCCGCGCCGGCTAAGCAGGCAACCCCAAAGGTCCCGGTTAAGAAAGCTGCAGTGAAGGCCGTCGCTGTGAAGAAGGCTGCTGCCAAACCAGCAGCAACAAAGTCGGCTCCGGCGAAGAAGGCGGCCAAGGGTGCTGCCAAAACTGTCAAGGCTGGCAAAGTTTCTGCAGATGCCCTAGATGTGCCCGGCGATCTTGATCCTGAGGACCTTGAAGACCCTGAACTCGAAGCTATCGTCGTTGAATCGTTGACCGTTACCACCGAGACCGTGATCGAAGCCGTAGAGGCTGAAGGCGGCGATGTTGAAGAATTGAAGGAAGCCAAGGGCAAAGTCGAGGACGCAAATGATGACAGTTTCGTGCTCTCAAGCAAGGACGAGACCGATGAACCGGTGCAAACCGTTCAAGTCGCTGGCGCTACGGCTGACCCAGTCAAGGACTACCTCAAACTGATCGGCAAGGTTCCGCTGCTTAATGCTGAACAAGAAGTGTCCTTGGCCAAGCGCATTGAGGCAGGCCTGTTCGCTGAAGAAAAGCTTGATAACACCAAGAAGATCGCTGCGCGCCTTAAGCGTGACTATGAGTGGATCGCTGAAGACGGTCGTCGGGCCAAGAATCACCTACTGGAAGCCAACCTTCGTCTGGTTGTTTCTCTTGCCAAGCGCTACACCGGTCGCGGCATGCTCTTCTTGGACTTGATCCAAGAAGGAAACCTTGGTTTGATCCGCGCGGTTGAAAAGTTTGACTACACCAAGGGTTACAAGTTCTCCACGTATGCGACTTGGTGGATTCGCCAGGCCATTACTCGCGCCATGGCTGACCAAGCTCGCACCATTCGTATCCCCGTGCACATGGTCGAAGTGATCAACAAGTTGGCTCGAGTCCAGCGCCAGATGTTGCAAGACCTGGGTCGCGAACCCACCCCTGAAGAGCTCGCGCGCGAACTGGACATGACTCCTGAAAAGGTTGTCGAAGTTCAAAAATACGGCCGCGAACCGATCTCCCTGCACACTCCGTTAGGTGAAGAGGGCGATAGCGAATTCGGTGACCTGATCGAAGACTCAGAAGCCGTGGTTCCTGCCGATGCAGTCTCATTCACCTTGCTTCAAGAGCAGTTGCATTCGGTGCTGGACACCCTGTCTGAGCGCGAAGCCGGCGTAGTTTCCATGCGCTTTGGTTTAACCGATGGCCAGCCCAAGACCTTGGACGAAATTGGCAAGGTTTACGGCGTCACGCGTGAGCGAATCCGCCAGATCGAATCAAAAACCATGTCCAAACTGCGCCACCCATCACGTTCACAGGTTTTGCGCGACTACCTAGACTAACGAGCCCACTGGCAACCATTGGTTCTCACACAAATGCCCCGCATGAGCGTCAACTGGCTTCCTGACCAGTGATCGCGCGAGCGGGGCATTTGCTCTTAATGCCTGGGCTACCCAGATTGCTCGTTAGGGGCAGAAGCAGGATCCGCAGCAGTCTGCAGGTACCGATGGGGGAGCGGGCCAAGTCGGAGTCGGGGTGAAAGTGGGTACTGAGCTCGGCGCAGTCCTGGAGTTCGTTACACCACTGCTGCGCTCGCGCCCGTTGACTTTTCCACCACTGAGGTAGTTGGCGTAAGGGTTTGCGTCCATTCCCGGACCTGATTCGGGAATGAAGACCTGGATGTAGTCAGGGCCTTGCCAGATGGGAGAACCGCCGCTACGCGATCCGGGTGCATCACAGACTACAAACTTGACCAGCCCCGTGCCTGGCATTTTCGCGTTAGTACTGAGGTAGTTGGATGTAAAGCTCTCACACCTTCCACCTGTAGAAGTGTTGGTGGGGATTTGAGAAACGTCCTGATCGGCTTTGGTTCGAATATTGCTATAAAGATCCAGCAGGCTGAAACCCTTGAATGTGAAGCGCACAGCGCCGTCGCTATAGGTGCCGTCAATGTTCCAGTTGCCACCATCGAACGAAGCATCAAGTTTGACCTTGGCCGTACCGCGCGAGCCACCGGGTGTGATCTGTGGGCCGGTCGGAATGAAGTCTCCGAGACCAAGATAATCGCTGGTGTGGTAGGAACTGAGGCTGATATTTCCATCAGCCTTCGTCGAAACCTTTGTTGCTAGCGTCACGTATGCGCATCCGCTGAGCACCACAGCGGTAGCCGCCGTGGCACTTATGACGGCGAATATTTTGCTTTGCGTTTTCACAAGCCCTGCTTTCCATTGTGGCCCTAAGGAGGGGGGCTTTGACTCAACGTACTGCCGGAAGTCGTATTTGTGGCGGCTAAACGCACCCCTGTCCGCGCCCAAGCAGTTGGCGGAATCGATTGGAATTGGCATTTTGGCCCAGATGTGTGATCACCCGACAGGTTGCGATGTGGCAACGACTAGGATTTTTTCTAGAAATCGGGTGTAAAACCTCCAATAATGTTGTATGGGCTACGCCTAGGTTGCCTTCATTTGAGTGATTTTTGACCACTTGAGTGATCTGTGGTGATCGGTGGCCCGGCTGTCCTCACGTGAGGTGGCCGAACGGTTCTAGACGCGGGGAGGTGAGGCTTGATGAACGAATCGCAATCGGATGCATCGGCAGCCACGCCTTCGCCGATCCCCGACCAGCTGGGTGCGCGCAGGCGCACGAAACGAATTCGGATTGCCTCTCGCCTAGGTGTGGGTTTCATCGCGCTAGCCGCCATTGTGGCTGCGGTGTTTTCCTTGCTTCCGAACCCATCAGCTCTGGCTGCTGCATCGGCTCTGTCGGGTAAGACCATCACGCAGGTAGTCACCGGGGGCGATCACAGTTGCGCGCTGACCAGCGATGGCGCCGTTTCCTGCTGGGGCAGTAACAATCATGGACAACTAGGCAACAACACCACGACTTCTCGCTCGCTGGCAACGGCTGTCACCACTTTGGGGACCCCACTTGCTGGCAAGGTGGTTACGCAAGTCTCTGTGGGCGGATCGTTCACGTGCGCGTTGACCGCTGGCAACGCCAACTCCGACCCCGTTGAACTTCCAGTTGTGGCCTGTTGGGGAGATAACACCCATGGTCAGCTAGGTAATGGCACCACTGATGATGCGCTGGTTCCCACCGCCATCACCACTTCCTCAACACCTTTGTCCGCAAAGACAATCACGGCGATCACCACGGGATCGCAACATGTATGCGCTCTGGCCTCAGATTCGACGCTTGCCTGTTGGGGTCTGCAAACAAGTGGCCGACTCGGCAATGGAGAAACCTCTGCCACAGACGTTGAAACCCCTACCGCAGTTACCACCTCTGGCACCGACATCTCGGGCCTAACTGTCACCGCTATCTCTGCCGGTGATGCACATACGTGTGTGCGGACCTCGAGCAATGTCATTGCCTGTTGGGGCGTGAACGGTTCTGGTCAGCTCGGAGATAACAGCACAACCACCCGATCGGCTCCCGTTGCCACCGCTGTTGCCGATACCCCGCTTGATGGCCTAGCCATTGCTGGGATTAGCGCCGGTGGCGCACATACCTGCGCGGTGAGCGTCAGCGGGATTGTGGCGTGCTGGGGTGAAAATGGCGATAACGAATTAGGCGATGGCACCACTGACAATTCATCGGTCCCGATTTCACCTACGTTGACCGCCACCCCCATTGCCACCAGCACGATTTTGTCAGTCTCTTCTGGCGTTAAGGACACCTGCGTTGTTGCTACCGGTGGGGCAGTTTCGTGCTGGGGTAACAACGGCACCGGCTCTGTCGGCGATAACACCACGACCACCCGCGCCGTTCCTACCGCCGTGGTGACAACTGGAACTGCTTTGGCCGGCAAATCTGTGGTCACTGTCTCTGCTGGCAATCGCACTGCCTGTGCGCTGGCAAGTGATGGCACTGCTGCGTGCTGGGGAGATAACTCCGATGGAAAAATAGGCGATGGCACCACCACGCAACGCAATGTTCCGACCGCGGTGATTACCAACCCCTTGGTGTCGGTGGATTCCATTGATGGACAGCGAACTGGTGTCAGCGCTTATGGCCGAATAGGGGAAGTGCTTACCGTTTCTGGATCCTGGTGGGATGGCTCTCAGGCCAGTGGCGATTTCACCGTCACCATCGGTGGCGTCACCGCAGCGGGTCAAAGTCTTGAAACAGATTCCAGCGGTGTCCTTAGTGGCACGATCACCGTTCCAGCAACGGCAGCAACCGGCGCTGGTTCGCTGGTGATTGCAAACGGTACGGACACGGTGACGCGATCCTTCTATGTGTTGGGTACTCGGACTGTTATCCTCTCGCCGACCTCCGGTGTGCCCGGAACGGTGACGGCCGTTACGGCTACAAACTTTGACCCTGTCACCGATGTGCAAATTCGCGGGTTGACGTCGACCTCTGGCCCGACTGTTTCCGATGACACCCCAGTGGATACGACAACGACATCGACTGGAACCTTGGCCTCGACGAACTTCACCGTCAACGATTACCAAACCGTCTCTATTGAAGTGCGCGAGAAGTTCTCTACCGGCGGGCTGACCGGGGACTATGCACGGGCAGCATTTACCGTTCCGCCCGTGACTGTGGCCGGTACTGCAGTTTCAGGACAACGCAGCGGCGTGATCGCTTACGGCCGACCTGGTCAAGTAGTGAGCGTGACCGGTTCGTATTGGCCACTAAGTCTGACCTCCTCAGATTTCACCGCAGCCTTCTGTGATAGCTCAGGAGATAACTGCGACAGCAACGCCACGAAGTCCTTAAGCACCTCAAGCATCGGTGCGTTATCGGGAACGGTGACGATTCCTTCGAATGCCACCACCGGTGCACGCACCTTGAAGGTCACCAATGCCGGCCGGTCAGCTTTGTTTGACTTCACAGTTCTTGGTGTTCGAAGTGTGACCTTGAGTCCAACCAGTGGTGGCTTGGGAACATTGGTCTCGGTTACCGCTTCAAACTTTGACCCATCTGCCTTTGTCACGGTGCAGGGTGTTCGTAACACCACTGGACCGGTTAATTCCGGCGATGCACCGGTGGCTGGATTCACCGGGTCTGATGGTTCGCTCAGTTCAACCGGCATCACGATTAACGACCGGCTCACTACAGCCATTGAGGTATTTGAGGACTCACCAGCAGGGGACCCTGAAACAGATCGTGCCTTTGCTCCCTATTCCACGCTCACCGCGGTCTTGGTCATTGATTCGGTTACAGGTCAGCGGTCCGGAGTCAGTGGCTACGCCCGTAAAGCCGACGTGATTAACGTTTCTGGTACCGGTTGGGCCGTCAATAAGCCAAGTAGTGGCATCACTGCGTTGTTGTGTCAATCCGATGGCACCGGCTGCGACCCGGCGGCCACATCAAGTTTGAGTACAAACGGCTCAGGGGATCTGACCGGCACCGTGACTGTGCCAAGTGGTGCTACGACAGGCTCGCGCGCGGTCAAGATTGTGGCGACATCATCAAATGCGTTTGCTCCGATCACTATTTTGGGTAATCGAACAGTGACGGTCATTAGTACGCCCAAACCTTTAGGCGAAGCGGTTCAAGTCACGGCATCAAACTTCGATCCCGGTGCGTCGGTTCTCATTAAGTCCGCATCATCAGTTTCGGGCGCAAGTCCTACGTACACGGCAGACACTGCGGTAGCAGCAACCATTGATAACACGGGCGCTCTATCGGCAACCTCATTTACCTTGTCCACCCCCGGTTCAATTGTTGTAGTGGAAAATGATGCTGACGCAAATTCGGCCGTTGATTGGGCCGCAGCCAACTACAACGCACTAGTTCCCGGCACAACCCTTTCCGTCCAGGCATATGTCACTGGGAGCAATCCCACCAATGGAGTCGTGGACTTTGGCAGCTTGGTTACGCCGCTGTCACCAACCACTCTCACAGGTTCGCTAAACCGGCTTCAGGTGGTTGACCAACGCAATGGATCCTTGGGCTGGTCGTTGACGGCAAGTTTGACCAACTTTGTAGGCAATGCTGCATCGATGTCCAACAGCGTCGTGACCATCACGCCGAGTTGCTCGGTCGTGGGTAGCGCTAGCGCCAGCGGCATTGCGCCTGGTACGGCCGCGCAATCGCTGTCTGAACAGGTTCTGCTGTGTGAAAAGGACGCCACTCAAAATGATGGTGGGACAACATCGGGTGTGTACAACGTCAGCGGATCAATGGCCTTAACTGTCCCAGCTTTCCAAAAGACAGGAACGTACACAGCGATTTTGACTGTGTCATTGGCCTAGCGCGTTAGTAAAGCGCCAGTGGCAAGGTGGCTAGTTAGAAGCAGCGGGATCGGCTTGCAGGCGCTGCGACTCATCATGAATGTCGGCCGCAACTTGCCGAAGAGCAGATTCGTATTCGTGACCGTGGTGGGCGCAGAACATGAGCTCGCCACCATTGTTCAGGCTTACCCGTACATAGGCTTGGGCACCGCAACGATCGCAACGATCGGTTGCCAGCAACTCTTCGGCGCTGATCGTCTGGTTAGCTGCTACTGATTCGCTCATGTGGATATCTTGCCATGATTTGGATCCATCGCGCGCAATCTGGCGCGCCCAATGTGCCCCGTTCGCTAAGAGCGGAGGCCGGTGGTTTGGGGAGTGGCGAGCCCGACTTATCGGCGGTTTTCGCTACGGTCATTGCATGGCCGCTTCCTACACTGCGAAAAACCTCTCAGTACTTGAAGGCCTTGATGCTGTTCGCAAGCGCCCAGGCATGTATATCGGGTCAACAGATGCCCGTGGGCTGATGCACTGTATTTGGGAGATTATCGATAATTCAGTCGATGAGGCCCTTGCCGGTTTTTGTACCGAGATTGACATCATTTTGCACCCGGACGGATCGTTAGAAGTTCGTGACAATGGACGCGGGATTCCCGTTGATGTCGAATCAAGGACCAAACTCACCGGGGTCGAGGTTGTTTTGACCAAGTTGCATGCGGGCGGAAAATTTGGTGGTGGCTCGTATGGAGCCTCGGGTGGTCTGCACGGGGTTGGAGCCTCGGTAGTTAATGCTTTGAGTTCAAGGTTAGACGTTGAAGTTGATCGTGATTCCAAGATTTACCGGATGAGCTTTCGTCGCGGCGTGCCTGGCATTTTTGACGCTGAAGGCCCTGACTCCTCGTTTAGCAAGAAATCTGGATTACGCATTGACGGCAAAGTGCCTAAAAAGGTCACCGGCACGCGTATTCGCTGGTGGTTTGACCAACAGATCTTCCTCAAGGACGCTGCACTTTCCCTCAGCGAATTACACGATCGCGCGCGACAAACATCGTTCTTGGTTCCCGGTCTCAAACTTGTGGTCAAGGATCAACGAGATAAAGCAACGGCCAGCGAAGAAGTGTTTCAACACAAAGGTGGGATCAGTGAGTATTGCTCCTTCCTAGCCTCTGGTGGTCGAAATGATGCTGACGCTGACCAGATGGACGTGGACCACGTCCTTAGTGATGTCATTCGCATCAGTGGCGGAGGGTCCTTTAAGGAAACTGTCCCCGTTCTTGATGACAAAGGCCACATGACCTCAACCGAGGTAGAGCGTGATGTGCACGTTGACGTGGCTTTGCATTGGGGCGGCGGATATGACACTCAAATTCGCTCCTTCGTCAACATCATCGCCACGCCTAAGGGCGGAGCTCACGTCGTCGGTTTTGAACGCTCGCTCACCAAGACTCTAAATGATGCAGTCAAAACTGCGCGATTGCTCAAAAGCGGCGATGAAGACTTAGCCAAAGATGACGTCCAAGAAGGCTTAACTGCGGTGGTGACGGTGCGTTTAGCCGAACCACAGTTTGAGGGCCAAACCAAGGAAGTTCTTGGAACCTCTGCGGTATCGCGCATTGTGGCCAACGTGATGGCTCAGGAATTCGGCGGGTTTCTCACCAGCTCTCGACGCGTGGACAAGGCTCGGGCGAAGATCATTTTGGAAAAAGTGGTGGCCGCAGCCCGTACCCGCGTAGCCGCCCGGCAACATAAAGAGCTTCAGCGGCGCAAGACGGCCTTGGAGTCGTCTTCGCTGCCAACCAAACTGGCTGATTGTCGAACCGATGATGTTGAACGCAGTGAATTGTTCATTGTGGAGGGCGATTCGGCGTTGGGCACGGCAAAGCTTGCTCGTTCCAGCGAATTCCAAGCGCTGCTTCCCATCCGCGGAAAGATCTTGAATGTGCACAAAGCGTCCGTGGGTGACATGCTCAAAAATGCGGAGTGCGCGGCCATCATTCAAGTGCTCGGTGCCGGCTCGGGACGCAGTTTTGAATTGGAGCAAGTGCGCTACGGGAAAATCATTTTAATGTCCGATGCCGACGTTGATGGTGCCCACATCCGGTGCCTTCTTCTAACGCTCTTTCATCGTTACATGCCTGAACTGCTCAATGCAGGACGCATCTACGCCGCGGTTCCGCCATTGCATCGCATTGAAGTTGTTAACGGTGGTGGCAAGAAGAATGAATACGTGTACACGTACTCCGATCAAGAGATGCGCAAGGTAATCGCCGACCTTGCTAAGAAGAACAAGCGCTACAAGGAACCCATTCAGCGTTATAAGGGACTTGGCGAGATGGATGCTAGTCAATTGCGCGAAACAACGATGGATCCCTCAAAGCGAAGTTTGCGTCGAGTGACCATGAAAGACGTCCAGGCTGCCACGGAAGTCTTTGAATTGCTCATGGGCAGCGATGTTGGGCCCCGTAAGGAGTTCATTGTTGAAGCTGAAGGACTTGCCCAGGCGCGCATCGACGCCTGATGCCACCTCAGGGCTGATTAATCCGTTGAGGCTATGTAGTTCAATTTGCCGGTTGCCACATCGTAGATAGCGCCAGTGACGTCGAGGTCATCTGGCAACAAGGGATGCGATGCAATAGAGGCGATGTCTTTGCGCAGGGTCGCGATGGGGTCCTTAATCGGTTTGAATTTAATGCTGCTGGTGTCGATGCCGTGACGCTCATCGATGAGCTCATGAAGTTCTGCTTCGGTGGATTGGGCCATTCGACATTGGGTATGCGGCATCACGAGAACTCTGTCCACCCCGAGCAAGTACACCGCTAAAACCAGAGTTCGCAAGACATCGCCTGTGACGCGCGCACCAGCATTACGCAAGATCTTTGCGTCTCCTGGTTCGAGCCCTAGGACTTCAAGAGGGGAGATGCGCGAGTCCATGCAGGTCACAATGGCCAAACCACGAGCTGCTTTAGCTTGAAGTTCGCCGAGCGAAAAATCCTGCACGTATTGGTCATTGGCTGTAAAGACGTCGGCGAAGGCTTCGGGAATGTTCTGGCTCATGGAACTATCTTGCCCGATGAGGTCACCAGCCAGCATGTCCGGCGATCTGGTTCGCCATTACATGAGGCAGGACTGGGCTGGAGGTGCTCTACCTGCTCAAGGTGGACTTCCCATACCTGGTTCAAGGTCACTGTGGCCTGTGAGCCGGTCAAGGTGAGGTCAACGGTGGTCAGTTGGCTGTAGGGCAGATCGCCCAGCATGGCCACTTGGGCTGCTTGGGCGGCTGGATGTAGGTAACTGCGGCCACGGATTGTTTCGGCCCGGGGTTGCCCCTCCACGGCGTTAAGGACATCAGCTGCGGAGGCATTACCCAAGATCAAACCATCAGGAAGTATCAATACCGTGGGGGCGAAGCGATGGCCACCGATGTGTGAGCACTCCCAAAGGTCCGAGTCATCAAGAAGGTCATCAACGAGCTTGCGACCCATCACGGCGCAACAGGCATCCCGCTTGCCATTGGTGCAGATCCAAACCATGGGTTCGTCAACTGGTGACCAATCCAGAATTTTCCCTGCGGTCAAGCCATCAACATCAAGTGCGTCAAGACTGGTCGCGACCTCTTGATCACTATCGAACTCGCGCACCACTGACCAGGTGTGCGTCAGTGAGGCAAAAGAGATGAAGACTTTGCGCCGTGTGACCCGATCACCTAAAGATCGCCCAGGGGCGCGCAGGGCAAGGACGTTAATCAGCTCATGGGATGCAAGCTTGATTGCGCTGTAGGAAATTTCCTCTGGAAGGCTCGTCAATGCTTTAGGGCCCCACGCGCCTGGGTGCTCAATTCCAATCCACACGGCGATGTGCGGTGCACTTCCGGCTAAAGGTTCACCGGCTAGCTCAGTAAGGGCCGAGCACGATGATGAACTCACCGAGCTAGCAGTCATGGCAGAGCCTTGGTGGGTTGCTTACCGCGTTCACGCCGGACCAGAGACTGCAGAAATCGCATTCATGACAGGCGAACCTGATGCATCGCGCTTGGACTGTTCTTGCGGCAGGTCCGCGGCTGCACCCCGTGGTCCGGCAGCTCGTGCTGGTGCAGTCCCAGCCCATCCGAGTGAGAGTTCATCCTCACCCTTGAGGAACTTGTGACAGCGCATACCCGAGGTGCCACGACCTTTGGCGGGGAACTGCTCAAGGTCAGTGATCTTGACACTGTTCGCCGACGTGCCGGGCAGTGCATGTGAACTTCCCGCTACCGTGACAACTTCTGCATCCCAGGTTGGATCCACCACACCGAAGAAGATCACTGGTGCGCTGACCTTCATACCCGACATTCCGGCAGCTCCTCGACCTTGTGGCCGTACCGCCGAAATTGCCGAGCGCAGAAGTTGCGCATCTTTAGTGATGAAAACAAATTCGCTGTCTTCACTGGTTACCTCAACAGCTCCCACCACCTGATCGCCTGGCTTGAGCGCGATGATGCTGGCTGCGTCTTTGGTAGTCAGTTCGGGTGAAACTCGCTTGATGACACCTTGTTGGGTTCCTAAGGCCAAGGAAGGCGCGCTTGCCACTTCATCTTCAGTTTGTGGACATCTGACTAGTCCGATGATGCGTTCCTTTGCTTCAAGGGCTGTCACTTCAGAAGCTGACACGCCACCGGCCACGTTGGGTGCGCCCGAGGTCGTGGGCAGGTTGGGCAGGTCAACACAGGCAATGCGCACCACCCGACCCAATGTGGTGACCGCTCCAACAAAACCACGGGTAGTAGCGGGAGCAGTTGCCACGATCACGTCATGGCGCGCGCGCTTGCCATCGTCCTGGTTATCGGACTTCAGGGCTGAGGTGCGGGCAAGCAAACCGGTTGAGGACAGCAACACTCGGCAGGGCTCGTCATCGATTTCTAATGGAACGCTTGATTCGGCTGGGCGGCCGGCCGATTCAAGCAGAACAGTTTTGCGATCTGTTTGATGATCTAGAGCAACCTGCGCTAGCTCATCGGAGACTAATTTTTTCAATACTGATTCATTGTCCAAAATCTTGGTCAAGGCCGCGATGGTTGCTTCAAGCTCGGCCAATTCGTCGCGCAGTTTGCCCACTTCAAGTGAGGTGAGCCGGCGAAGTGGCATGTCCATGATGTGTTGGGTCTGAATTTCAGACAGTTCAAAGGCCTGCGCGAGCTTTTCCCTGGCTTCAGCCGAATCCTTGCTGGTGCGGATGATGTGAATGACATCATCGATTGCATCCAAGGCGATGAGCAGACCCTCAACGATGTGCGCTCGGTCAGCGGCCTTCTTACGGCGATATTGGCTACGACGCCGGACCACATCGAAGCGGTGCTGGATGTAGACCTCCAGCATTTCCTTCAATCCCAAGGTGCGCGGGCGACCTTCGACCAAAGCCACGTTATTTATAGAAAAGGAATCTTCCATGGGGGTGAGCTTGTAGAGCTGCTCTAGAACGGCCTCAGGGTTGTAACCATTCTTGATTTCCACGACTAAGCGAAGGCCATTTTCACCATCGGTCAGGTCAGTGACATCAGTAATGCCGGCAAGTTTTTTGGCTCGAACCAATTCGGCAATGCGATCTATGACCTTTTCTGGTCCCACGGTGTAGGGAAGTTCTGTGATGACCAGTCCGGTCTTGCGGGCGGTGACGCGCTCAACCGAAACCGTGGCGCGAGTCTTAAACGAGCCTTTTCCTGTTGCGTATGCATCGCGAACACCGGCAAGACCGGCGATAGAACCACCGGTGGGGAAGTCCGGACCGGGCACGAACTTCATCAAGTCAATCAGGGTGGCCTTGGGATGATCAATGAGGTGACGAGCGGCGGCTATGACTTCACCGAGATTGTGTGGCGGCATATTCGTGGCCATGCCAACGGCAATACCGGTGGCTCCGTTGACGAGCAAATTCGGGAAAGCTGCCGGCATCACCACTGGCTCGGTTTCGCGGTCGTCGTAGTTGGGAGCAAAGTCCACAACGTCTTCGTCCAGGGAACCGGTCATCAGCATGGCTGCTGGTGCAAGGCGGCATTCGGTGTATCGCATGGCCGCTGGACCATCGTCGAGATTACCAAAGTTGCCGTGCCCGTCCACCAGGCGAACCCGCAGCGAAAATGCTTGTGCCATGCGCACGAGTGCGTCGTAGATGGCCCCATCACCGTGGGGATGCAGCTTGCCCATAACGTCGCCGACTACTCGCGAAGACTTCACATGCCCACGCTCTGGCGTCAATCCCATCGCGGACATTCCGAACAGGATGCGGCGCTGCACTGGCTTTAGCCCGTCGCGGGCATCAGGCAGGGCTCGTGAGTAGATCACCGAGTAGGCGTATTCGAGGAAGGAACTTTGCATCTCATCGGTGACATCGATATCGATGATGTGCTCGGCTACTGGTGTTACCGGGGCTGCCTTGCGGGCCATGCGGTCGTGCTCCTTTTGTAGGTTTTGCAACGCACACCATCTTGGCGCACGCGAGCCAACGGCGCTTGAGGGCGCGCGGCGGTAGCCTTAGGGCGTGAGAGGGACAAATACAGCCACGCAAGCCCATTACCCCAATCGGTGGGAAGCCGATGTGCTTCTGCGCGATGGTCGGGCGGCTCACCTACGCCCCATCACCCCAGATGATGCTGAGAAGATTGCAGACTTTCAGCGCAGTCTTTCGCCAGAGAGCATTTACTTTCGCTATTTTTCTCTGCGCGGAGAACTGACTCCAGCAGAGCTAGTCGAGCTGACCACGGTTGACCATGACAAGCGAGTAGCGCTGGTTCTCACCCTTGGGCCGCAGATCATTGGCGTGGGCCGCTATGAAACGGTCAGCCCCACGCAGGCAGAAATTGCTTTGACCGTTCGTGATAATCACCAGGCCCGCGGCGTTGGTTCAATTCTGCTTGAACATCTAGCCGCCGCCGCCCGCGAGCGCGGACTACTGAGCTTCACCGCGTCTGTGCTGCAAGCCAATGAGCGCATGCTGGATGTTTTTGCCGACGCTGGTTTTGTAGCCCAACAAAGTGTGGATGATGGGATCGTGCACGTAGAGATTGATCTGGCACCTACCGAGCAGTCCTTACATGTGATGGAGTCGCGCGAACATCGTGCCGAAGCCCTATCCATCAAGCGCTTGCTGGCCCCTGAGTCAGTAGTCCTGGTGGGGGTGTCGGTTCGTGAAGGCACCTATGGCCATACCTTGCTGCGAAACATCATTGATTCAGGTTTTTCCGGACAACTCAGTGTTGTCCACCCATCGGCCGATCAGATCGCCGGCGTGAGAGCTTACAAATCGGTGGCGGATGTGCCCGGCTCGATTGATTTGGCAGTCATTGCCGTCCCCGCCGATCGCGTACTCGATGTTGTTCGGGCCTGCAGTGATAAGCACGCACAAGCTGTCGTGGTGATTTCCTCTGGATTTGCCGAGTCAGGGCCAGCAGGTCGTCAGTTGCAACAGCAATTGGTCAATGTTGCACGCGGTCGGGGTATGCGCGTTGTCGGCCCGAACTGTTTAGGGATCATCAATACCGCCCTTGATGTGAGTTTGAACGCATCATTGGCTCCTGTGATGCCACCGCGGGGTCGGATCGGTTTCTTCAGTCAATCCGGGGCGCTGGGAATTGCCCTCTTGGAAACAGTTCGTCGTCGCGGGCTGGGAGTGTCCACCTTTGTGGGAGCCGGCAATCGTGCTGATGTTTCCGGCAATGATGTTTTGCAGTACTGGGAAGAAGATCCAGATACCGATGTCATTTTGTTGTACTTGGAGTCCATTGGTAATCCGCGCAAATTCACCCGCCTGGCTCGACGGATCTCACGAACCACGCCCATCGTCGCGATGAAAACCGGTGGGTCCATGCAGGCCCGGCCACTAGGTCATGCGGTGCGTAAGTCAACGCTGCCTCCCGCTGCTCTTGACGCCCTATTTACCCAGTCGGGTGTGATTCAAACTGAAACGTTGAATCACCTTTTCGATGTCAGTCAGGTATTGACCTTTCAACCGCTTCCTGCTGGCTCAACCTTGGCCATCGTGGGAAATTCAGATGCGCTTGGAACCCTGGCAGCCGATGCGGCCGCCTCCCGTGGACTGGACGTTCTTGAAGAGTCAGTATCGCTGGGAGCTTCGGCAACAGCAGATGATTTTGATCGAGCCCTTGCCGGTTTACTTGAAGACCCAGCCGTTGATTCGGTGTTGGCAATTTTTGTTCCGCCACTGAGTACCGCTGGTGCAGGCGCTGTTGAAGCCATCGCGCGGGCCGGCGCGCGTTCCCTAAAACCGGTGGTGGCCACGGTCGTTGGGGTCGGGCCGGATGGTGCCTCAAGTCTTGAAGTGTTGATGAACCGCGATGAGGCCGGCGTGCCGCAACCCGGTTCGGTGCCGGCGTTTTTTTCGGTGGAAGAAGCGGTTCGCGCCATTGCTGCTGTGACCGAGTATTCACAGTGGCGCCACGGGCCAGTGGGTCAGTTGCCTGAGTTTGAAGGTCTGCGACGACACGATGCCAAGGTCATGGTCAAGACCCTGATGAAAGACAGCGTGGTCGCTGGGGACGAGCAAGTCTTCTTGGATGGCCAACAACTGGCGGCCTTGTTAGCTTGCTACGGGATCGACGTGTGGCCAAGTGTTGAGGTCAGTAGCGAGGATTTGACTGTTGAAACAGCCAATGCGATCGGGTATCCGGTGGGATTGCGCATGAGCGATCCCGAG
>Ga0114958_10002111_pt1 | contig 15109 bp, 10 predicted proteins | sample C_130208_EF_Meta_FD_89577 | JGI IMG/M metagenome (GOLD analysis project Ga0114958, IMG submission 89577) | Freshwater microbial communities from Lake Croche, Canada to study carbon cycling - C_130208_EF_MetaG | ecosystem: Environmental > Aquatic > Freshwater > Lake | place: Lake Croche, Canada... | reverse complement strand
AGCCTCACGCCCGCGTCGCGATGACGCGCGCCCCAGCTCCAGTCAACCTCGTCGTGACAATGGGGCACCCGCTCGTCGGGATGATCGTCCGGTACGCGATGAATCGCGAACCAGCGGTCGCCCCACGCGCGATACGCGCACGAGCAGCGGTCGCCCCACGCGTAGCTACGAATCAGGCGCGGACCGAACTGCACGTAGCTATGACACACGCGATGCCCGTCCAAGTCGCGCTTCGGATGAGCGTTCGAGTCGCGATGCACGCCCGGCACGCAGCTATGAGTCGCGCGATGCACGCCCTGGTCGCGGAAATGATGATCGTCCTCGCCGTGATGACTCGCGCTCAACAAGCCGACCTTCTCGCGATGACCGCCCCCGTCGTGACGATGCACGCGGAACATCACAGCGGTCAGCAGGCAGTCGCTCGGAGTCTGATCGCCCACGTAGCGAGCGACCAACGAGTGATCGACCTCGCTCAGATCGACCCCGTTCAGATCGACCTCGCTCAGATCGACCTCGCTCAGATCGACCGACGGCAGGGAAGACTGCGGAGTCGCGCGCCGCGAAGCCACGCGCACGCGGTCCGAAGAAAGCCCCTGGCGCTGGTGTGACGCCGCGAACCAAGAAGGTGCACCGTAAGGGCCCGTCATCGCGTGGAGCAGCTCCCGCAACGACGCGTGGAACAGGTACTCGTTCGCGCTAAGAGTTAGTGGCTACGCGGAGCGCTAAATGTTCCGGGTGAGACTTCTACGTCCAAATACGTGCGTTTATGGTCCAGGCCTTGGTCTTCAAGGTCTGGACCAAACACGTGGTCGAACATCAAGTTCGCGCCGGTCCAGCCCAGTACTGAGGCAAGCCCATCGGATGCTGGCGAGTGGTAATCGAGTGCTTTATAAGCCCTGGTCATGAGTTGAACGCGCCTTGCTTCAACAGCTGCAGCATCGGCATCCATTCGTGGCTGTGCCCGTGCGTGCAAGGTCGTCCAGTGCTCGGTGAGGTCGAGCAGGAACGCCTTGGCTGGCTCTAGCCCGCTGTGCTTCAAATACATCAACACCGACATGGTCGATCCAAGTTGATTGGTGAAGTACGGGTCTGGTGCAGGTTCGGGTCCCGCGCGATGCTCAACCAGAGCAGGCCAGTGCTTCTTGAGCACCTCGGCGTAACCGAGCATCCAACGGCCGTAATACGTGCGATCAAAGATGACATCGGCAATTGGCAAGAGGTCAGCACCCAAGATCAGCACCTGAGGCATTTCAAAAATAACTGTCGTGAGCGCAGGGAAGTCAAAACCTTCCGCTGGCCAAATATGAAACAGATGTTCATTGAGCATATTTTCGCGATGAAAGCGGTACGCGGTGAGACGACTGATCTTGGGATCTTTGAAGTTGCGCAGTCGAACTCGGCCAGCCTCATTGGTTGCGGTGGCTTCGTACGTTCGATCAGCGATGCGCTCGTCCACGGGCATCGCCTCTAGATCAATGGCTGCCCGCACAATGTCGAGCTGGGCTTGGTTGAGCCCGAGTGAGTCTTCAGCGTCAATGGGGTACATGGCGATCCTTCGTGCGAGAACTAAGTGATCTTGTGCTGCGACTTAGACAATGACATCGTCTGGGTGTTTGAATACAAAGCCAGCATCTCGCAATTTCTTACTTGAGACCTGCTTCATTGGGGTTTTCAACTCCCCGCGGAATTCAAGGTGCCCCAAACCGGCCGCATCGGCGAGGCGATCAAAGGTTTCTTTGTTTGTCGGCGAGGGCGCGATGTCGGGGACACAGTTGTAGGCACCGGTGAGGTTGTTATCGAGCACGTAGAGCAGGGCATCGGCTACATCCTCCACGTGGATTCGGTGCAGTCGACCTTCGGCGGCAAAGGAAACCGAACCACCCATGTGTTCGTGGGCAAGTTTGACTCGTGCGGTGAAGTCGATATCGCGTGGGTGTCCATAGATGTCGGCTAAGCGCAGGACGGTTCCACCGGGGCTGGACAGAACGGCATCTTCGGCTAGCGAGTAGTACACCGTCGATGGTTCTTCCGAGTTGGCTCGCGGGGTTTGTTCATCAATGACATCGCTTGAACTTTGCAGGCCATCGGCATACACCGAGATAGACGACATGAAGACCACCCGGGGGAGGGCCTGGACGGAGCTTTGACAGGAAGCAACTAAGACGTCGCGGTAGGACTGTTCGCGCTCTTCAATGGTGCGCGATTGCATGATCGGAGGTGAGACCGAAACCAAGATCGCATCGCAACCTTGGGCTGCTGCCTTGACAGCCTCAACGTCAGCCCCGCGAACAACTAATCCCTTATCGGCGACTTGCTCAATTTCTGCAATGCGTGAGTCTCGAGTAGTGGTTGCCACCACTTCCCAGCCACGGGCTTTGGCCCGGCTGGCAACTTCGAGTCCAGCGTTTCCGCATCCAAGAACCAGTAACTTCATAGCCGGCCTTTCGTGAGTGCGCCTGTTACGCGTGTGGCTGATGTGACGTGCGCCATAACTTCTGCGCGTAGCGAGCACCTTAGTCCTGCCAGTGTCGCCTATCTCACGCATACCTGGTTGGCTTTTTGGCATCCCTATAAGGCACGCTAGAGGTCTACCGCAGGGTGGAAAACAAGCGAAAGCGAGTCGAGATTCATGACAGTCCCAGGTTTTGAAAATGCACCCACAAAGAACAAGAAACTTCTTGAATGGGTTGAGCAGACTGCAGCATTGACCCAACCAGATCGTATTGAGTGGTCTGATGGCTCACAAGAAGAGTGGGATCGCTTGACTGCTCTCTTGGTTGAACAAGGCACGTTCATCAAACTCAATGAAGCAAAGCGCCCTAACTCATTCTTGGCACGCTCTAACCCCAAAGATGTTGCACGCGTCGAAGACCGCACCTTCATTTGCTCGCTTGACGAAGCTGACGCTGGTCCGACAAACAACTGGCGTGATCCGGTAGAGATGAAGACTGAATTGAAGTCTTTGTTCGCAGGTTCCATGAAGGGCCGCACGATGTACGTGGTGCCCTTCTCGATGGGTCCGCTGGGTTCACGCATTGCTCAGCTTGGCGTAGAAATAACGGACAGCCCCTACGTTGTGGTCAACATGCGCATCATGACGCGCATGGGTCGGGCTGCACTTGATCTGATCGGCGAAGACGGCGACTTTGTTCCGGCCTTGCACACCGTCGGTTCGCCGTTGGCGCAAGGCCAAGCCGACGTCGCGTGGCCCTGCAGCGAGACCAAGTACATCGTGCACTTCCCAGAAACCCGCGAGATCTGGTCCTACGGTTCTGGTTACGGCGGAAACGCCCTGCTGGGCAAGAAGTGTTTCGCCTTGCGCATCGCTTCAGTGATGGCACGCGATGAGGGCTGGCTGGCCGAGCACATGCTCATCCTCAAGCTCACTTCGCCTAAGGGCAACACCCACCACATTGCCGCGGCTTTCCCATCGGCTTGTGGCAAAACCAACCTCGCCATGCTCGAGCCAACCATTCCTGGCTGGAAGGTGGAAACCGTTGGTGATGACATCTGCTGGATGCGCTTTGGCGAAGATGGTCGCTTGTACGCGATTAACCCAGAAGCTGGATTCTTTGGTGTCGCTCCTGGTACCGGAGATAGCACCAATGCAAACGCCATTGCCGCACTGCACGGCAACGTGATCTTCACCAACGTTGGCTTGACTGATGATGGTGACATTTGGTGGGAGGGCTTGACCGACGAAGCTCCGGCTCACTTGATTGACTGGAAGGGCAACGACTGGACTCCTGCTTCAGAAGATCCAGCGGCACACCCCAACGCTCGCTTTACCGCTCCTGCCGATCAGTGCCCGATCATCGCCGACACGTGGGAGGACCCCGCAGGTGTTCCCATCGACGCGATCTTGTTCGGTGGCCGTCGTGCCACCAACGTCCCGTTGGTTAATGAATCCTTCGACTGGGAGCACGGTGTATTTATCGGCGCCACGGTCTCATCCGAGCAAACAGCTGCTGCTGAGGGAACCGTTGGTGCGCTACGCCGCGACCCCTTCGCCATGCTTCCGTTCTGTGGCTACAACATGGCCGACTACTGGGGCCACTGGCTCAAGATCGGCAAGTCAACTCAGGCTGACAAGCTGCCCAAGATCTTCCAGGTCAACTGGTTCCGCAAGAACGCGGAAGGCAAGTTCATCTGGCCAGGCTTTGGTGACAACTCTCGAGTACTGGCATGGATCATTGGCCGCCTTGAAGGCGACCTTGATGCAGTTGAGACTCCAATTGGCCGTTTGCCGAAGATCGAGGATCTCAACCTTGATGGACTGGAGATCTCCAACGAGACCATCAACGAGTTGTTCAAAGTCGACGCAGCCTCATGGACGGCTGAAGCTGACTTGACTCAGGAATATTTCCAGCAGTTCGGTGAGCACACGCCAAAAGAGTTGTACGCGCAGCTTGATGGTTTGAAGCAACGCCTGTCTTAGAAAAGTTCCTTCCCCGTATTGAGCCCGCCAAGAATCTTGGCGGGCTCAATTATTTCGCCGGGCCTACAGCGCTGGGGGATTGAGCGTGGCCACCATCATGGCTTTGATGGTGTGCATTCGGTTCTCCGATTGATCAAAGATCACATCAGCATTTGCCTCAAAGACTTCGTGACTGACTTCAACACCGTCTAATCCAAATGCAGCGTGGATTTGTTCACCAATTTCGGTGCGACGATCGTGGTATGCCGGCAGGCAATGCATCAACTTGACTGCAGAATTCCCGGTTCGCTCAAGTTGGTGCGCATCAACGCGGTAAGGCTTAAGGGCTGCGATGCGCTGGGACCACACATCCTTTGATTCACCCATTGATACCCACACGTCGGTGGAAACGAAATCCGCGCCAGACAAGCCTTGATCGAGGTCATCGGTGATCGTTATTCGCGCGCCAGATTTCTCAGCCAGAGCTTGGGCGGTGAGCACTATGGATTCTTCAGGCTGCAAAGAAGTCGGTGCGCATAAGCGCACATCGAGTCCAAGCAAAGCTCCGGTAATCAAGGTTGAATTGCCCACGTTATTGCGCGCATCGCCGATGTAGGTGTGGCTGATTTGCCCCAAGGCTTTGTTGCAGTGCTCGCGCATGGTCAAAATGTCGGCGAGCATCTGAGTGGGGTGAAACCGATCGGTTAACCCATTCCACACCGGCACCCCGGCGTAACGAGCAAGCTCTTCCACCGATTCCTGGCTGGATCCACGAAACTCGATGCCGTCATACATTCGGCCCAAGACCCGCGCGGTGTCAGCGATTGATTCTTTATGGCCAATCTGCGATCCATCGGGGGATAGGTACGTTACGGAAGCTCCTTGATGGGCAGCAGCAACCTCAAAGGCTGCTCTAGTCCTAGTGGAGGTCTTCTCAAAAATGAGCGCGATGCAACGCCCAATGAGACGTTGCTCTTCGGTGCCAGCTTTGCGGTCAGCTTTCAGGGCGGCGGCATAGGCCACCAGGGCGATGAACTCATCGCTGGTGTGGTCTTGTTCTTTGACCAAACTGCGGCCCTGCCAAGTGGCTAGCACTGTGGTTCCCTTCGCTTGGTTGTTCTTATGGTGGCACGAGTACTTGATAAAAGCGGCGACCCGCCGTCCCAAGCGAACTTGGAAGGGCGGGTCGACGAAGTTAGTTCGTGATCCGTCCGATCAGAGCGGGCGAACTGCGTCAGCCTGAGGACCCTTAGGACCTTGCACCGTTTCAAACTCGACGAGCTGTCCATCGTTCAGGCTGCGGTAGCCATCTGACTGGATAGCAGAGAAGTGGACAAATACATCGGCTCCACCCTCGGTTTCAATGAAGCCGAAGCCCTTTTCTGCGTTGAACCACTTCACTGTTCCTTGCTGTGCCATGCGTAACTCTTTCCTTACAGGGGGGACGACCACACGTTATGGACGCCGGTCGACGTGCTGCGTGCGTCCCGCGAGTTCGGAAAGTTCCGGCCAAGCTTGATCGAACGGTCAGTTTTACGACCACCACAAATCTACCATGATCGCGCCCGGTGACTGCTTTCTGGCGATGATTTGACTTTCCTGCGGCAGCCACCGCGTAAGGTGTGGGGCTATGGCATCACTTGAATTAGCTGAAGACCTAGCGCGTCTTGATGCCACCTTGACCAGCGTTGAAAAAGTTCTCAATATTCCTAAGTTGCTCGCTGAAGCCGGTGAACTTGAAACTCAAGCCGCAGCTCCGGACCTGTGGGATGACCAAGCAAATGCTCAAGCCGTCACAAGTCGCCTTTCGTTCGTCCAAGGAGAGATTAGAAAAGTCGCTGAACTGCGTCAGCGTTTAGATGATGCGAAGGTCTTGCGCGAACTTGGTGAAGCTGAAAGTGATAGAAGTATTCAGGCTGAAGTTCAAGGCGAAATTGACGCACTGGAGAAGTTGGTCGGTGAGATTGAAGTTCGCACGCTCCTAAACGGGGACTATGACCAGCGCGAAGCACTGGTCACGATTCGATCCGAAGCCGGTGGGGTGGATGCGGCCGACTGGGCCCAGATGTTGATGCGCATGTACTTACGTTGGGCCGAGAGACATGGCTACCCGACCGAGATCTATGACATTTCTTATGCCGAAGAAGCTGGTATCAAGTCTGCAACCTTTGCGGTCAAGGCTCCCTATGCCTACGGGACGTTAAGCGTCGAGCAGGGGACGCACCGGTTGGTACGTATTTCCCCCTTTGACAATCAGTCCCGTCGCCAGACCTCATTTGCTGCCGTGGAAGTCTTGCCGGTCACGGCGCAAACCGACCACGTCGATATTCCTGAAAATGAAATCCGCGTGGATGTCTTTCGTTCCAGTGGTCCGGGTGGTCAGAGTGTCAACACCACTGACTCAGCGGTGCGGTTAACGCACATTCCGACCGGCATCGTTGTCTCCTGCCAAAACGAGAAGTCTCAGATTCAAAACCGCGCTGCCGCATTGCGCGTCTTGGAGTCACGCCTGTTGGAGCGACGTCGCCAAGAAGAGCGTGCCGAGATGGATGCACTTAAGGGAGACACCACCGGGTCATGGGGCAACCAGATGCGCTCCTACGTGTTGCAGCCGTACCAAATGGTGAAAGATTTGCGCACCGAATTTGAGACCGGCAATATCAGCTCTGTCCTTGATGGCGACATTGATGAGTTCATTGAGGCCGGGATTCGCTGGCGCCGGCAGTCTGAGGCCTAACCCAGACCCCAGGGCAGGGAATAGGCAGGCGTACGGCACAGTTGTTATCTCTAGAGCAGGTCAAAAACTGCTCTAGAGCCATCACAATCTGGAGTCCTCAGTGCAATTGCCACCCTTGGTCGAGCCAGCAGCCGAACTCACCGTTGACGAGGTTCGTCGCTACAGCCGTCACATCATCATTCCTGAAGTGGGAATGGATGGACAAAAGCGCCTGAAGAACGCGCGCGTGCTGTGTGTGGGTGCAGGTGGCCTAGGTTCTCCGGCGCTGATGTATTTGGCCGCAGCTGGCGTGGGCACGTTGGGCATCGTGGAGTTTGACGAGGTTGATGAGTCCAACTTGCAGCGTCAGATCATTCACCGTCAAAGCGACATTGGCCGGCCTAAGGCTGAGTCAGCGCGCGACACCGTCAACGAGATCAACCCTTACGTCAATGTTGTAGTGCACAACGAGCGCTTGGATAACTCCAACGTTTTAGAAATTTTTGCTCAATACGACTTAATCGTTGATGGCACTGACAACTTTGCTACTCGCTACATGGTTAACGATGCAGCTGTGTTGCTGCACAAGCCATATGTGTGGGGCTCGATTTACCGGTTCGAAGGTCAGGCCTCGGTCTTTTGGGAAGAGCATGGTCCGCAGTACCGCGACTTGTATCCAGAGCCACCGCCGCCGGGCATGGTTCCGTCCTGTGCGGAAGGTGGCGTGCTCGGTGTTCTGTGTGCATCGATTGGCTCGATCATGGGCACCGAAGCCATCAAGCTCATTACCGGCATCGGCGAGACTCTCTTGGGCCGGTTGATGATTTATGACGCCTTGGAAATGAGCTACCGAACGGTCAAGATCCGCAAGGATCCCAATGGTGAGCCCATTACCGAACTCATTGACTATGACTACTTCTGCGGCACGGTCAGCGAAGAGGCCACCGAGGCTGTCAAGGACTCAACCATTAGCGTCAAGCAACTCAAGGACATGCTCGATGCCCGTGAGCGTGGCGAAACCGACTTTGAACTCATTGACGTGCGCGAGCCCAACGAGTGGGACATCGTTCACATTGACGGTGCGACCTTGATTCCTAAGGGCGAGTTCCTCAACGGCAACGCACTTGCTGGGTTACCCACGGATAAGCCGATCGTCTTGCACTGCAAGGTCGGTGGCCGCTCGGCTGAGGTGCTGGCCGTGGTCAAGGGAGCAGGTTTTGCTGATGCCGTTCACGTCGGTGGTGGCGTGGTGGCATGGGTCAGTCAGATTGAACCCGAGAAGGCTTCGTACTAAGTAGGCAATCAGTCTTTCTTAGCCTTCTTGCCGAGGCCGTCGTCAATGAAATCGCAGGTCTTGTGGGTGTTGTCACAAAACGGCTTAGCGTTGCTGTGACCGCAGCGGCAGAGGAAGAACTTTGAACCTTCACGGATCAAAGACCCGTCAGAGGCAATGATCTGCGTTGGACCTTCGACTTGGTACCAGCCATTTTCCGTGACCGTGATCTTGACGCTTGATTCCTCGCTCATAACTCCTGCTTCGTTAGTTGGTGTTCCTCATTGTGGTTCATGTTCATCGCAAGCGCATCTGCTACCTAGCCGAAGAGTAAACCGCGCTTGACCAACCATTGCGAACACAGCCAGCCGATCGGTACCGGAATCCAGAAGGTGACCACGCGGTAGAGCAAGACGGTGGAAAGAGCTGTAGCCGCATCAACGCTGGCGGCTGTAAGGCTGGCGGTGAGCGCCACTTCGACTGCTCCCAAGCCACCAGGGGTGGGAACAGCTGAGGCCACTGCGCTTCCAGCCAGGAAGACCAGCGCAATAGCTGGAATGGATGCGTTATTTCCGTAGGCGCGTAAACAGGCCACCAAAGTGAAGATGTAGGCCAGGTTCATCACAATATTTCCACCAAAGCCGGTGATGAGGGCTCGCGGATTTTGCAGGATTTCTAGTAAGCGAGGCAGCCCTTGTCTGACGTAGGGCCCAATGCGCCGCATGGCGTATCGACGAAGGGGGGCAATGGCGAGTGCAATCAAAAAGACGATCACGATAATTCCAACCGTCAGCACGATGCCTTCCGACGGAGTAAAGACCGCTTGCGGACCGGTGCCCGCTAGTGCGCCGAAAATGAGAACCATAAGCAAACTTGCAATGACAGCTGAGACTTGGGTGACACCCACGGATGCAACTGCTGTTGCAGGACCTACTCCACTTCGTTGTAAAAACGAGGTGTTGACACTTACTGCGCTGACAACGCCAGGGGCGAAGAGTCCGTAGTAGGTGGCAGCAAAATGTGCAAGCAGAGCTGGTATGGCCCGAATCTTAGTTGGCGTAAAGCCGATCAAACTCAGCGTGCCGCCCACATAGGTAAGGAAGGACAAAACTAAGGCGGCGATAACGAATCCAAGTTCGGCTTTGCCCAAAATTTGGCGGATGTCCAACGTGCCAATCTGCGAAATCAAGAAGTAGGCGGCGATGGACAGGCCGACGGCGCTAAAGATGGTGCGCGATTGGAAGCGCGCCAGACCAGGTTGCTCGTCAACCTCTTGCGGGGTTAGCTCACCAACGCTTTGCTGCACCTGCTTGAGTAACCCCTTGTTTGCCTTGAGTAGGGCCTTGGTCGAACTTGACATCGAAAGCGGCTGTAACAGCGCAAGGCAGTTAGCTACGGGTTGTTCGCCCAGCACGCGGACCGCAGCTTCAACGCTGCGTTGGCTTCCCACCAGTGCTGCCGTTGTGACCAGGAGTTCGGCGACGTCAAGGCTGAGAGCGAAGTTAGAGGCAGCAACTTCACCATCTCGAAAGTCGGTGATGACCGCGCTTGTGTCATCGCGAATATGGATGCGATCTGCAGAAAGTGACTTGTGGGCAATCCGCGACTTGTGCAGTTCGGCAACCGATTCCCAGATGGAATCTAAGGTGCGATCGGTAATTGCGGAGGGTTCGACGTGATTTAGTGGGGTTGCGTGTTCAGAGACGTAGGCAAGGGCTGCGGCATAAACACCGACCTCAGTCACGGCCGCAAGTTTGCGAACCGATGCTTCAGTGGCTTGGGCGGCAAAGTTGAGCATGGTTTCATGTTCAAAGTTGCGGCGAAGCGAGAGGAAAGCCGGACGAGCGGCAGGGCGGATGACTCGTAATTGCCGCCAGAGGTAACCGACAATGCCAGCCCCTTCTTGGTCGCGGTCAAGGACATGAATTCGGTAGGTTCTGGCGCCATCGGCATCTGATGTGGTGCCGGTATAGCGACGCCTTCCACGGGAATCACTGTCAGTGCGTTCAAGTTTGACCAACGGCAGCCCGGCCTCAATGAGTGCGTTGGCAACTGTGAGCCCATCGGGGCGGTCACTGGGTGAGCCCGCCACATAGCGCGTAAGAAGGCCAATGGAAAAGCCCAGCAAAATTGACTCAACGACCGCGACCAGGGTTAGCGAACTAGAAAGCACCAACGTAGTGGCAACGGAAACAACGATGACTCCGGAAAAAATCTGCCAGCGACTTCTACCGGCCAACTGCGCAACAGTGAGCAATGCGACCACGGCGGCTAGGGCTGCATCAAGGCAAAGGGTGCGCGAACCGTTGGGTAAAACTTTCGTCAGTGCTTCCAGAACTTGCCCTGGTGTGTAGGTCTCGATGGTGAACCGGACAGCTAAGGCGATAAATGCGGTGAATGTTGCGGCGGCCAAACTGGTCAGCATTTGCCTGCTACGCCGACGCAACAGCAGGTCAACAGATACCGCAACGGGGATAACCAAAAGGCCCAGCCCACCAAGGAATTGAACGATGCCAATGAGGGCTGCCGGCAGACCTGTGATCACCCCGATCAAGTCGGCTTCAAGGCCTGATGTCGTGGTTACAGCCAGGGTGGCAAAAACCAACAGAGCAGCTGCCAGTGCGATAGTGACGGCTAACCGCAGGAGGTCTCGGGGACGACGCACGCTCACGGGCAAGGGTGGCTCTTCGACGACGGGCAGGGGTAAGGGCTGTGAGGTCAATGCCTCGTCGGTGCCCGGATCCTGCGTCATAGGTGCTCATCGTTCCACGCGGGTGCCCGCTGATCAGGTAGGAGCCTCAGGTTGGTCCCCGTGGCTTGAATTTGGGCGCATCAAGGGCGCTGTCGGATGGCCACACAAGAATAGAGTCTTGGCTAAGCGTGAACGGGCCAAAAGGGTCGTAGCCCTTCTCAATGCGGATGTGGGGATTTGGTGTGGGTCAAGTAGGCAGTCAGCGCTCACGCATTCCTGATATGAAACTTGTTCCGCGCACCCGCACGCGGCGCCAAGCCATCGTCCCTGATGCTGATCAGCAGCGCGCCATTGACCATGCGGCTACCCCCGGCGCTGGACCGCTTCTGATCTTGGCCGGTCCTGGAACAGGTAAGACCGCAACGTTGGTGGAAGCGGTAACAGCACGGGTTGAAGCCGGCACCCCGGCCGAGCGAATTTTGGTGCTGACCTTTAGTCGAAAAGCAGCGCAGGAACTGCGCGATCGCATTGCAACTCGTCTTGGCGCCGAGCACCTGGGTGCCACCGCTTGGACCTTTCATGCATTTTGTTTTGCACTCATTGGGCATAGTGATCAAGAGCTGTCCTGGGGTGCACCTCAACGTCAGCTCATTTCCAATCCAGAACAAGACACGAAGGTTCGTGAGTTACTTCAAGGTCATCGTGAAGAAGCCTTACCCAGTGTTAAGTGGCCAGATGAATGGTTGGCAGCACTGCCAACTCAAGGCTTTGCCAGCGAGTTGAGGGCAATCTTTTCGCATGCACGCTCGCTAGGAATCGAACCTGACCGGTTGCGGGCTATCGCTGCGGCCGAAGGCAAGCCGCTGTGGGCTAGCGTGGCCGATTCCTTGCAGGAGTATTTGGAAGTTCTCGACCTAGAAAACGCCATTGACTACACCGAAATGGTTGTTCGAGCGGTGCATTATGCCGAGTCAGCTGAAGGTTTAAAGAAACTTCGAAGCGACTACGACGTGGTCTTTGTTGATGAGTATCAAGACACGGATCCGGCCCAGGAGCGGCTACTCCAGGCGATCGCTGGCAGCGGATCCGACCTGATTGTTGTGGGTGACCCTGATCAATCGATCTACGCTTTCCGTGGAGCGCAGGTCAAGGGCATCTTGGAGTTCCCTGACCGCTTTCGAACCATCAGTGGTGCGCCAGCAAAGGTCATTGCACTTTCCACCTGTCAAAGAAGCGGACAGCACCTTGTCGATGTTGCTAATGCTGTCGCTGCTTCATTTTCGGCAACGGGTGCGGCATTTTCCGAAGGGGGCCTGCAGCACCGCCAGCGTGTGAGCGTAGATCGGATCAGTTCGCCTGGTGAATTTTCCATGAAGACATTTGCCTCCACCGCAAAACAGTATGAGGAAATTGCTGACGAGATCCGACGAGCTCACATTGATCAGGGAATTCCTTGGAGTGAAATTGCTGTCCTGGTTCGCTCTGGCACTCGATCAATTCCAGGCATTCATCGCGCTTTAATTGATGCCGGTGTACCCGTTGAAGTCGCCGGCGATGAGGTGCCGCTGCGCTTTGAACCAAGCGTTGAGCCCATGTTGAGCGCTTTGCGCTGTGTAGTGGATCCGCGATCGATCACCCCTGACCAAACGCGCTCTCTGCTCTTGTCGCCCCTTGGCGGTGCCAATCCATCCGATTTGCGCGCCCTCGGACGCCTGTTACGCAACGGCGAGCGGCTAGCCAGCCCGGATGGTCTGGTTAACAAGTCCTCCGACGAGTTGATCCATGATGCGGTCCAAAATCCGGCTTCGTTAGTGCTGATTGACGATCAATGTGAAGGCCCGGCGCGAAGGCTGGGCACATTACTCAACGCCGCTCGTCAAGTGATGACCTCTGGTGGAACGGCACATGAGGTCCTGTGGACCCTGTGGGCGCAACAACCACATCGCGATGATCAACTTCTAACCTGGGGTGATCGCCTTGAGGCCGCTGCACTTAACGGTGGGCCACAAGGTAGGCGCGCTGACCAAAGCCTGGATGCCTTGGTCGCACTGTTTGAACTGGCCGCCCGCGATCGTGAACGCACCGACGCCAAGGGTGTGCAGAACTTTTTGAACAAGATTCAAAGTCAAGAGATTCCGGCCGATACGTTGGCAGATAGAGGTATCGGGGCAGCGGCAGTGCGAGTGTTAACTGCGCATCGCTCAAAGGGCCTGGAGTGGGAAATGGTCGTTGTTGCTGACGTCCAAAATGATGTGTGGCCTGACCTTCGCTACCGCAACTCTGCGCTCAAGGCTGATCTACTCGGTGAAAACGAAATCTTCCTTCCCTTGCCGCTCTCGGCGGTGCTTGAAGAAGAGTTGCGTTTATTCTTCGTTGCCATCACCCGTGCGAAGTCACGCGTGGTGGTCACCGCAGTTGATTCCTCTGATGATGACGGCGGTAGGCCATCTCGATTTTTAACTTTCCTTGAAGGCAAAAAGGATCTCGCGCTTGGTCTGGACAGAGCCCAGACCAGTCAGGGTGAGCAAACAAAGCCGTCAAGCCGTCGGCTGAGCCTGCCTGCGCTAACAGCTCAATTGCGGGCGACGTTGATCTCACCGCAGGCCAGTACTAATGACAAGGCCGCGGCCGCGACGATTTTGGCTGACTTGGCGCAGCAAAAAATAGGTGATATCGAGCTGGCCCCAGCGGCTCACCCACAGCACTGGTGGGGATTGAACGAACCAACCGCTGCCGATGTCCAACCCTTCCCATTAGATCGAGAAATCGCCCTCTCCGGGTCCCGACTTGAAATGTTAGATAACTGTCCACTTCGCTGGTTCTTGGCGGCCGCTGTTAAAGCTGAGGGACCGCGTTCGAGTGAAATGGGCTTTGGCTCTGTCGTTCACGCTCTTGCTGAAGAAGCAACGTTGCGCGATGAAACCCCTGAGCTTGACGAACTTATGGGTCACCTTGACCGAGTGTGGAACCAACTCGAATTTGAAGCCCCATGGCGCGCGGCACAAGAACGCATTCGAGCTGAGGGTGCCATTGAAGCATTTTTAGATTGGCATAACGAGCGCCAGAAGACCCACACGGTGGCTGGAGTTGAAAGTCGATTCTCCTATGTCACGCAGGTCGGTGGCCGTACGTTGAAGTTGACTGGATCGATTGACCGCTTGGAAATCGATACTGAGTCAAAAGTCTTTGTCATTGACCTGAAGAATCAGAAGAACCCGCCCAGCGATACCAAAGTAAAAAGTAATGCTCAGTTGGGCTTTTATCAAATGGCGGTGCGCGATGGCGCCCTTGATGAGGTATTGCAAACACACATCCCCGACATCGCACAGGAAGATCACGACGTGCTTCTTGGTGGGGCGAGTTTGGTCCAACTGCGCATGGGCGAGGGCGAATCTGCCAAAGTCCAACCTCAACCAGCGCTACCAGCTCGCGAACAAGGCCCGGTGTGGATTGATCAGATCGTTGCAACAGCCGTTGCACACATCAGCGCCGGTGATTTCGAACCAAAGCCAAGTGAAGATTGCCGCTTTTGTCACTTTAAGGCCAGCTGCCCTACGACTAATTCGGGAACTGGGGTGATTTTGTGACCCAAGTAAGCGCACCCTTGTTAACTGAGCCATCGCAGATCAACGATTATTTTGACTTTCCGCTCACTGATGAACAATTGCGTGCAGCCACTGCACCGATGGAACCGTTGGTGATCATTTCTGGTGCTGGCACTGGCAAAACCACGGTGATGCAAGCGCGAGTTTTGTGGCTTGTGGGAAGTGGACAAGTAAGGCCTGACCAGATTCTCGGATTGACCTTCACGAATAAGGCAGCTGCTGTCCTAGCCGCTCGAATCCAGCAGTCACTGTGGAAACTTCAGGATGGATTAGCGGGCGGGGCAATTGATAATCCTGGCTTACTGATGACAGAGCCAGAACCGACGGTTTCTACGTACCACTCCTACGCAGCCAACATTGTTTCCCGGCACGGTTTGCGCATCGGAATTGAACCGGACGCTCGATT
>Ga0114958_10002109_pt1 | contig 15112 bp, 12 predicted proteins | sample C_130208_EF_Meta_FD_89577 | JGI IMG/M metagenome (GOLD analysis project Ga0114958, IMG submission 89577) | Freshwater microbial communities from Lake Croche, Canada to study carbon cycling - C_130208_EF_MetaG | ecosystem: Environmental > Aquatic > Freshwater > Lake | place: Lake Croche, Canada... | reverse complement strand
GCGGCGATGCGCCCGTCCTGCAGGAGCAACTGGCCGGGGGCGATGCGTTGACCCGGATAGACGATGCGGGCGTGGGTGATGAGCGTGGCATTCATGAGGGGAGAAAGGATTTTTCGGCGCGGGTGAGGGTCACATCCGGCCGATTTGGCCGGTGGTCAGGCCGCCGTCGACCACGAGGATCTGGCCGGTGACGTAGTGGGATGCGGCGGACAGGAGGAAGACGGCGGCGCCCGCGCAATCGTCGGGCGTGCCGATCCGGCCCAGCAGGATCTTTTTTTCGTAATGCCGGACGGTCTCGGGCTTCTCGGTCATCCACGCGTTGAGCGGCGTGCGGATGAGCCCGGGGGCGATGCCGTTGACGCGGATCCCATGGGGCGCGAGCGCCTGGGCGAGGGTGCGCGTCATCATGACGGACGCGCCCTTTGACGTGTCGTAGGCGGTGGAGTCCTCCTCGGATTGGTATCCGTTGGTGGAGCTGACGATCACGACGGCGCCCGGCCGGCCACGGGCGATCAATTCACGCGCGAACGCCTGGATGAGGAAATAGTTCGCGCGGACATTCAGGTGGACGGTTTTTTCAAACGTGGCGGGTTCGAGGGTGAGGAAAGGCCCGTCGAAGAAACTGCCGGCATTGCAGACGAGCCGGTCGAGGGCGGGCTCCTGCGCGAAGGCGGCGGAGACGAGGTGCGCGGGTCCGTCGGCCGCGAGCAGGTCGCCGGCCAGGAACGGTGTGCCGGGCGGCAGCGTGGAGGGCGGGGCGTCCTTGCCGTGAAACACGACCCGGGCGCCCGCCTGCTGAAGCCCGAGCGCCAGGGCCAGGCCGATGCCTTGGGAGGACCCGGTGACGAGGGCGGTGTGGGAGGAGAGGGAAAAGGGATGCATTGGAAGGAGGCTTACGGGGCGGGCCGCCGGAGGCCCAGTTCGACGGTTACCAGCTCCAGTTCCTCGGGCCCCTCGTTGTAAACGACGATTTCGTTCCAGCCGTCGCGGACCAGCGCGACATCGAGGCGGTAGTTCCACGCCTGGTGTTCCTCGACGTGGCGGGTGTAGGGACCGGCCGGGAAAAGCAGGTCGGCGGACTCGTCGTGGTCGAACACCGGTCCCGTGCCATTGAGGCTGACGCCGCAGTCGCGGGCGGGCCGGGCGCGGTCGGTGACCAACTGGACGACGAGCACGAGGCCCGCACCCGCGGGCTCGGCGCACATCGGCAGGCGCAAGGCGCGGCGGTGCCGGGAGGCGATGCGGACAGGCAGTTGCTCGGGGACGTCCCAGAGCTTGGTCGGTTGGACCGACGCGGTATTGAACGCGTAATGTTTCTCTTGTCCGCGGAGGAACGTGAGGTCGGCGAGCCCGCGCAGGGCCGCGTAGTCGCCGCGTTGGCCGGGCACGCGGACCTGGTCGGTGACGAAGAAATTAAACTGCTCGAGGCCGTCGGCGCCGAGGACGAGTTTGCCGGCCGCGTTGGCGCGCATGAGTGGGGCGCTGGCGGTCAGGTAGCGGGTGCCGCGAATGCGCTGCGGGCCGGGCGCGGATTTTGCCTTGAAGGCGTTGTCGCCGGCGAGCTGAAGCTCCTGGTACGCGGGGCGCTCGGTGAGCGCCGGGGCGTGGGTCTCGAGCCAGTTGGGCGCGTCCTCCATGCCGCCGTAGATTGTGACGTCGGGTCCAAGCTCGCGGCGCAATTCGTCATGGGGCATTTCCCAGGCGGTCTGCCAGAAGTTGCTGAACGTAACGAAGTCCACGAGACCCCGCCGGGCGAGGGCCTTGACGTCGAGGCCGATCGTGCGGAGGTAGCCGAGGTTGGCCGGCACCCGCAGGCCCAGCGGCGCGGACGAACGGCGGGCGCGGACGAGCCCCCTGATCTCCGCGATCCAGTCGGTGATCTCGTCCACCTGGTGCGGCGACGCGGTGGGCTCGAGGCAGACGGGATGGCGCAGCCAGTCGAGCTCGACGCCTTCGTAATCGTAGGCCTCCACGCCCTCGCGGATCAGGGCGCACATGTGGTCGCGCACGGGGGCGCAGCCGTAATTCAGCCCGATCCAGCCTGGCTGCGGCGTGGCGGCCAGGCCGGGAACGCGGCCGGAGAGGCGGTACTTCGGGTCGCGGAAGAGGCGGCAGTTCACCGGGCTGTCGGGCGCGCCCGAGAAATGCGTGGCATTCATCCGGTAGCTGAGCCACGGGCTGATGCCGCGCTGGCGGCAGGCCCGCGCACATTCGGCCAGCCAGTCGACGCCGGCGTCGGCCAGGTCGAGGTAGAGGTCGAAGAGGCGGACGAGGTGCGCGACGTATTGCTGGACCTGGGCGGGCGAGAGGCCGGCGTTGCCCGCCGCAATCGTCTGCACGAAGGCGCGGTCCCCGCGGCGGTAGCCGTTCAGTACGTACTCCAGCTGCTTCGAGGGATACCAGGCGACCTGCGTGTTGGGATTGACCAGCAGGGTGTCGACGCCGCTGGCGGCGAGCAGGTCGACGTAGCGGTGAATCGCCGCGGCGGAATAGGGCCCGCCCTCCGGCTGCCACAACTCGGGGTTGTAGAAGAGGAAATTGCAGTCGCCGTTGAAGAGGTTGCGATGGGTGGCCATGTCACGTCGGACGCCGGAGGGCGCGGCGGCGGCAAGGGTGGTTGCCAGCGAACCCGACAACGCGAAGCCGGCGCCGGTCGCCATGCCGGACTGGAGAAAAGCGCGGCGCGTCAGTTCGGGTGAATTCATGGGCGGCAGTCACGCAGGGCGTCAGCGTCAACCGACCAGGACCAGCTCATGCCAGTCCTGCCGCCGATGGTAGGAGGGTGCGTGCAGCGCGGCGGTGGAAGACAGCACCGGCTCGGGTTTGTCGCCGCAATCGTAGCGGCAGACGGCGGTGAGCAGGCGCGTGCCGGCGGTGAGCGGCCGGAGGCCGAGGCGGTGGACCGGCAGCACGGCTTGGACCGACCAGAAGTTGGGGCGGAGTTCGACGCGGCTCTCCACCCAGTCGGGATCGGCCACCATGAATTGCTCGATCGGCAGTTCCCCGCGGCGGACGCGGCCCAATCCGTCGGGCGTCCAGCGCAACTGCAGGCGCTGGTTTTCCGGCGTCACATGCAACTCGATGTAGCCGGGGTCGTCCGCGCGCGGGCCCTGCAGGAAAATTTCCGCCACGTCGCCGAGTTCCCACGTGGGCTCGTTGAGGCGCCGGGCGCGGTTGCGGGAGCGGGCGCCGGTGAAGAGGGCATCGTAGCAAAGGGCGGAATCCTGCCAGGTGATGCGGGCCCAGCCAGGCTGGAAGTCCGGCTCAGCCCCGGAGTCTCGCCAGGCCTGCTGCAGCGGTTGCCAGTCGGGTCCAAGCTGGGCCGGAGAAAGCGGGGCGGCCGCGAAACCCGCCGGGGCGGCGCGGTGGGCCCGCCAGACGGCAGGAGCGGACGAAACGGCGGAAGGCGGCACAGGAGGATTCACCAAGCGGTCCAGCCGCCGTCGACCACGAGGCTGTGGCCGGTGACGTAGGACGCGCTGTCGGTGAGGAGGAAGAGCGTCGGGCCGACGATCTCGGGATTCTGGCCGACGCGGCCGAGGGCGGTTTTTGCGCCGAGATTCGCGATGAAATCCGGCCGCTCGCGCTGGATGCCGGGATTGGGGAAGGCGCCGGGCGTGATGCAGTTGAACCGCAGTCCGTCGCGGCCGTAGTGCACAGCGAGGTAGCGGGCGAGCTGGAGCACCGCGGCCTTGCTGGCGCCGTAGTCGATGGGGTTGGGCGTGGTCCCCTCCGGGTAGGCGCGGGGATCCGGGGCGACGACCCCGTACATGCTGGCGAACAGCACGATGCTGCCGGTGCCGCGGGGCCGCATGTGCTCGGCGACGGCGCGGCTGAGGACAAAGCCGGGCGTGACGCCGGCGTCGAAGGTGTGTTGGAACTCCGCGGGTGTGAGCTCCTCGAGGCGCTTGCCGGCGGACGAGGCGAAGGCCAGGTGGACGAGCCCGTCGGGGACGCCATGTTGGCGCACCTGCTGGTTGACGAATTCCGGGAGGGCTGCGACGGCCGCGAGGTCGCAGGCCACCGGCGTGGTGGCGGTCAGCGCGTGCTCGCGGACGAACGCCTCGGCCCGGCCCGGCAAATCGATGCAGAGCGTGCGGGCGCCGGCGGCGTCGAGGGCGCGGACGATGGCGGAGCCAAGGTAACCGGCGCCGCCCGTGACCCAGATTTTTTTCTGGGCGAGCGAATGCCAGGGCGGGAGGGTGGGTTGGCTCATTCGACCTGAAGCGACAGCCGGCCGCTTTTGTATTCGCGATGCCAGATTTCCATCATGTCGGCGGTGAACTGCTCGAGGGAGCGCGGCTCGCCGACCGCCTTGACTAACTCCGGCAGCCAGCGATTGCCAAAGCGCACGTGCTGGGTCTCGTCCGCGATGTCGTAGCGAACGAACTGCTCGCTCAAGCGGTTGCCCCGGGCGCTGTGCTCCTCGACGCGCCGGTGGCGGTAGGGAAACGCGTTGACCTCATTGCCCATGGTGAGGAGGCAGTATTGCTCGACGGGGCGGAACTGCGCGCGCCACTTGAAGATGTTCAGGCACTGCGGCGTCTCGAAGGGGTTGGTGCCGTGCCGGCGCATCCATTCGTAGCCCATGAGGCAGTGGCGCACCTCGTCGTAGAGGTGGCGCGACGCATCATAGAGGAACTCCCACGGCATGTTCGCGAAGTGGTGGTACATCACGAGCGCGACGGTTTCCGCCGCGAGCATCTCGGATGAGTAGCGCTCGAACTCGAAGACCGTGTGCTCCTCGTAATCCGACTCGGCGGGCGGGACGGCCACGCGCCCGACGGAGCCGAGATCGGTGAAGCGTTCGTCGCGGGCGGCCTCGACCGGCGCGACAAACGGCTGGCGGACCGAAGGGGCGACCGCGGGGGTGGCGCCGCGCGGTTCATCGCCGGTGATGCCGCCGGCGTCTTGCAAGAGCGCGCGCACATAGGTTTCCCACACGGCGACCTCGGGGCCGAAGCGACCCTCGGATTCCCATTGGGCTAGGAGTGGCTTCATCCGCTCGAGTTGGCGGGACTCGTCATAGACGATGTGCGCGATGGCGTGGACGCTGGGCAGGTCGCTGTTGGGGAAGGTGGCGGTCTCGTGGGCGACGAGGGCGGCGTGGAGGGCGGGTTTCACCACCCGCCAACAGGCGACGGCGAGGGCGTACTCCCCGGGGGCGTGCAGGAGCTCCTGCATGAGGCGGACGAGGGCGGCGTCGGCGGGCTTTTGGAAGGCCGGTGACTGGATCTCGCGCAGCCGCAGGTAGAGTGCGTTGACGTGCTGCGTGTCCTCCCAGATGGCGCGGCCCATCTCGCACTTCAGCTCGAAGCGGGCCACGGCCGAAAGCCAGCCGGCTTGGATGCGCAGGCCCTCGTGCAGGATGTACCGGTAGCGGTTGAGGAGGCGGCGATTGGCATCGATGTCGATTTCGCCAGACGAGGAAGGCAGCGGACGGGACATGGTGGGAGGGAAGGTTGGAGGCCGGTTTAGATGCAGCGCCCGCCATCGACCTCGAGGCAGGTGCCGGTGACGAATTCGGAGGCGGGATCGGCGAAAAAAACCGCGGCGTTGGCGACGTCGGCGGGCCGGCAGAGGCGGCCGAGGGGGATGGAGGCGAGGAAGCGCGCGCGGTTTTCCGGGGTGTCGGGCGCCCCCATGAACGTGGTGAGCAGCGGGGTGTCGGCGATGGCGGGGTTGATCGCGTTGGCGCGGATCTTGTCCGGGGCGAGTTCGACGGCGAACGACTTGGTGAGAAGGACGACCGCGCCCTTGGAGCCATTGTACCAGGAGAGCCCGGGCCGCGGGCGGACGGCGGCGGTGGAGGCGATGTTGATGAAGCTGCCGCCGCCCTGCCGCCGGAAGACCGGCACGCAGTGCACGGCGGACAGATAGATGCTCTTCACGTTCACCTGGTACAGCCGGTCGAAATCGGCCTCCGAGACGTTGAGCATGGGGCCGTTCGGATGGCTGATGCCGGCGTTGTTCACCATCACGTCGAGGCGCCCGAAACGCTCGACGGCAAAGGCGACCAGGTGGCCCATGTCGGCGGACACGCTGACATCCGTGCGGCAGAACTCCGCCGCGTGGCCGCGGGCGCGGAGGTCGGCGACGACGCGCTCGCCGGCGACGGGGTTGAAATCCGCGATGACCACCCGGGCGCCCTCGGCCGCGAACCGCTGCGCGATGGCCTCGCCGAAGCCGGAGCCGCCGCCGGTGACAATGGCGACCAGATTGGGCATCCGTCCGGACATCGTCGGAAAATTATTTGGCGGTGTACCCGCCGTCGACGGCGAGGTTGGCGCCGGTGACGTAGGTGGACGCATCGCTGAGCAGGAAGACCACGGCGCCTCCGATCTCGGGGGCGTTGGCCATGCGGCCGAGCATCGTCATCTTGCCGTACCGCTCGAGGAAAGCGGGGGCCTGGGGCTTGTCGGGATTGTAGATGCCGCCCGGCGAGACGACGTTCACGCGGACGCCCTTGCTGCCGTAGTGGGACGCGAGGTGGCGGGTGAGGTTGATCATGCCGCCTTTGTGGAAGAAGTAATCCGGCGAAGCGCCCATGGTGGTGCCCTCGTAGAGGAACGGGTTCATGCCGATCATGCCCATCTGGGAGGCGATATTGACGATGCTGCCCGAGCCCTTGGCGGCCATGGCGTCACCGAACGTGCGGACCGTGGCGAAGAAGCCGGTCGCGTTGGTGTCCATGGAGGACTTCCACGCGGCGAGGTCATCGTCGAACGACTTCATGGGCCGGCTGACCGCGTTGAAGACGATGCCGTCGATGCGCCCGTGCTGGGCGAGCAGGCGGTCGCGCAGGGCGAGCAGCGAGGTTTCGGATCCAATGTCGACCTCGTCGACCTGGACGGCGCGGCCGCCGGCCTGCTCGCTGGCGGCGAGGGCGGTCAGGGATTCCCGGTTGCGGGAGGCGACAACGAGGGTCGCGCCGGCGGAGGCGAGGGCGGAAACGAGGGCGCGGCCGAGGTGGCCGGTGCCGCCGAACTGGACGACGACCTTGCCGCGAAGGGAAAATGGATTGGCGTCAGACATAAGGGGAGCGCGAGGCGGGCTTGAGGTTCGCGGGCAGGGATTGGATGTGGCCCTTCACGAGCTCGAGGCGTTGCTGCACGTAGGAGGTGATGCCGATGACGTCGGCGCCGATGCAGATGAGCTTGTGGCCCTCGGCCACCAGCTCGGCAAACGGGGCGATCAGGCCGGCGGTCATGGCAAATTTTCCGTGTTTCTGCGCGGCGGCGGCCACGCGCTTGCGGGCGGCGACGACCTCGGGGGCATCGAGCTGGCCGGCTTTCCCGATGCGGTGGCTGAAGTCACCGGGGCCGAAGAGGAGCCCGTTGAAGCCGGGGACGGCGGCGATGGCCTCGACCTGTTCGAGGGCCTCGGGGGATTCGATCTGGAGAATGACGAACCGCTCGGTGTTGGAGTGCTGCAGATACTCGTCGAGCGGCAACTGGCAGAACTGCCCGTCGATGTTGCCGCCGTCGAGGGCGCGCTTGCCGATCGGGTGAAAGCGGACCCACTCGACGATCTGCCGGGCCTCGGCCGCGCTGGCGACATGCGGCACCATGATGCCGGTGGCGCCGGCCTCGAACGGGCGGACATAGTCGCTGTAGCTCCCGCGGCTGACGCGCACGATGGCGTCGATGTTGTGGATGCGGGCGGCGCGGATCAGGTTTTCCAGCCCGATCCAGTCGTTCGGGACATGCTCGTTGCACAGCCAGACGGCATCGACGCCGCATACGCCGCCTGCCTCGATGACCCGCGGGTCTGAGAGGTTGATCTTGAGGACCGTGGGCAGCTGGCCATCGCGGATGAGTTGCAGGACACGACTGGGGCGATTTTTCATAATGGGATCTGGGCTGAGATTTCGGAGACGTCGACGCGCCGGGAATTTTCGGCGCGGCTGCGGATGCCGGCGATGATGACGCACATCATCTCGACGGTGTCCGCAAACGGATAGGGGTCCTGGCCGCTCCGGACAAAATCGATGAAGCTGAGCAGCTGGTTACGGAAGGCGTTGTAGGTGTCGGCGAACCGCACGGTGGTCTGGCCCTTGGTGCCGCAGACCTGGCCGGTCCCGAACGCGGGGCCGCCGTCGTAGATGATGGGGAGGGTCACCTGCACGCCGCTGCGATGCAGGAGGTGGGCGACCTCGAGGCCCGGCTGTGTTTCGAGGCGAACCGAGATAAAGCCGGGGCCGAGCAGACGGAAGACGGGTTCGAGGACGTGGATGCCGTAGCGGTCCCAGGTCTTGATCGACACGAATGAGAGCCAGCGCAGGTCGCCGAGCGTCTCGCGGTTCGCGATCAGCTGGGTCAGTTCCGGCGCGTAACGCATGCCGCTCGAGGAAAGGATGCGGGCGCCGGCCTTTCTCCACGCCACGAACGTGCGCAGTTCGTCGACGGTGGTGGCGAGGGGCTTGTCGATGAACACCGGCAGGCCGGCTTCGACAAACGGGCGGGCGCGCCGCACGTGGTCGGTGCCGTCGTCGGTCGAGACCAGCACGGCGTCGACGTGGCCGATCACGTCCTCGGGCCGGGCGACCACGTTCGGGATGAGCGAGGCCTGCGCGACGGCCGGGGCCTCGGCGGGGTTGTCCGTCCAGAGGTGGGTGACCTGCACGCCCGGGACGCGGACGGCCTCATGCGGCTGGGCGCCGAGGTAAACGGGGATGCCGGCGTAGGGACACTGGGCCATGGCCGTGCGGTCATAGCCGTTGATGATGGCCGACCAGGAGTACGGGTGGCCGTTGCCCGCGATCATGCCCAGCATCGCAAGGCGAAGGGGAGCGGCGGGGGTGGGGGCGGGCTTAGGCATGGAGGGAGGCGCAGACAACGCGGGCGCCGGACTTGGCGGAGGCGAGGGCGGCGAGGTTGAAGCGCAAGGTGTGGGCGGCGGCCTCCAGGGAGCAGAGCCGCGAAGGCTGGCCCTCGAGCTGGTCGAGAAAGGCGTGGGCCTGGTTGACGAAGGGCGTGTCGCGCTCGACGGGGGGCATGTCGTGCCAGGTCCAGGCGCCGCTATCCTTTGCATAGGTGCCCCAGCGCGCCTGGTGCATCTCGATTTTTACACTGCCGAGCGCGGTGTTGAACTGGTACGTGGTCTCATTGGGCGCCTGAAACTGGTTGATGGCAAACGTGGCCATGGCGTTGGCGTGGCGGGTGGAGACGTGAGCCGTATCCTCGACCTCGACGCCGGGTAGCTCGAGATGGTCGCAATCGCAGAGGACGCTCTCGCTGGGTCCGAGGATGCTCTCCACCCAGTTGACGCTGTGGGTGAGCGCATCCTGGATCGCGCCGCCGCCGGTGCGGTGGTCGCGGTAGTAGGTCTGGGCGTAGGCCGGGCGGAAAAAAGGGAACGACTGGCCGGTGATGACGGTGGCTTGGCGGACGGGACCGAAATCGCCCCGACGGATGAATTCCCGGGCTTCTGCCAGGATGGCATAGATGTGGAGCACGTAGGCCACCGCCAACTGGCGACCGGAGCGGTCGCGGGCCTTGAACAGGCCGTCGAGGCCCTCGAAACTCTGGGAAAGAGGCTTTTCCACGAGCACATGCCGGCCGGCGTCCAGCGCCTGGGTCGCCATCGGGATGTGGAGCGGGGCCGGCGTGCAGATCACGACCGCGTCAAACTTGCCGGCTAAGGCGGCCTTCCAGTCGGCGATGACGGGCACCTGGTAGGTGTCCTTCATTTTCTGCAGCAGGGCGGGATTGGCGTCGCAAGCCGTGACGTCAGCCCGGCCGGTTTTCTGAAAACACCGCAAATGGCGCTCACCGATGCTACCGCAACCAATTACGAGTACTGAGTGTCTGGCCATGAAAGGGGTGGGTGGAGTGTTTTATGAGCTTACCGGCCCGGTGGGGTTCGGTCGCGGGAATGCATGCTGAAAGCTTGCAACCTGTATACAAGGGCATTTCTTGGAGGCATGAAGAAAGTCAACTCGGATGTGGCCTACGATTACATTCGGAAGCGGATCCTCAGCGGCGAGTATGCGCCGGGCTATGCATTGCTGACCGAGGAACTTTCCGGGGTGATCGGGGTGAGCCGGACTCCGGTGCGGGAGGCCTTGCACAAGCTCAAGGCGGACGGGTTGGTCAGCATCCGGGCGCACCTGGGCGCGAGCGTGAAGAAAATGGACGTGAAGGAATTTCGGGAAATGTGCGACATGCGACTCGCCCTGGAAGGGCACGCGACGGGGCTCGCGGCGTTGAACCACAGCCAGTCGGATCTGCGGGAAATCAAGTTTGCCCTTGAGGCCATGCGGGGCCTGACGGACCGGATCGTCGCCGCGAAGGACGAGCCCGCCCTGAAGGCTGAGCTGGTGCGGGAGGATGTGCGCTTTCACATCGCGATCATGGCGGCGGCGAAGAATGACTTGATGAAGAACGAGATTTTGCGGCTGCACCTCGTGAATCGCATTGTATTTGGCCCGGTGAACTCCGCGGCTGGCACCCCGGTCCAGCAGGCGATGAAGGCGGAGCGGGATGAGAACCGGCGCAAGGTGATGGTCAGCCACGACGAGATTTATGACACGATCGCCCGCGGCGATGCCGCGGGCGCGAAGAACGCGATGGAACGTCATATCCAGGATATCATCGACAAGAGTCTGCGCATTATGGCGCAGACCGGCAGCAGCCTCATGTCCCGACAGCTGACCGACGAAGAGCTCGTATACAGCGGCTGACCCGGGCCGGGCGGAACCGGGTTGGGATATTCCCCGCGGGGCAGACGATTCAAGGGTGAGCGGGCGTTTCGGCGTTGCCGGGGTCATCCACGGGAGGAGCACCCCTTTGGGGCGATTACCTGCTCCCGGCAGGGCGGGGGGCCTCCGCCTAGGGTGAAACTGCGGGCCTGGGGGCAGGCGCGGAAAGCGAAGTCATGGGGCACAAAGGCCCCTGCGGGCCTAGATTTAAGCATGTGACCGGCTAATACTTTGCCCCACAGCGTACTAATAGTAATTGACTAGGAGCACAGGCATATACTTTTGTATGCACGACTGCTATATTCAGTAACCACCACCCCATGAACCATACCCTCCCCTCCGCCTCCCTTTGGCGTAAATTCACCACGTGCGCGGCTTTCTTGGCCGCCTCCCTGACCGCACTCGCGCAAACCGCTCCTACCACCACCGAGAAACCGAAGGAGGACCCCGCAGTCGTTAAGATGACGCCCTTCCTTGTGAACTCGAAGAACGACAAGGGGTACCGCAGCGAGCAGACGCTGGTGGGCAGCCGTACGGCCAAGAACCTGATGGAACTGCCGGGATCCATTTCGATCATCAACAAGGAACAGATCGACGATCTGAATGCGGTGGAAGTCCACCAAGTCCTGCAGTTCGGTGTCGCGGGTGTGACCCAGAATCAGACCATCAACGACGACGTGAATATCCGCGGTTTCCGCACCACGTACTCACTGCGGGACGGCGTGACCAAGGTCGGTTACAAGCGTAACCCGATGTTTGATGTCGAGCGCGTCGAAGTCATCAAGGGCCCGGGCGCCATGCTGCTCGGCAACAACACCTTTCTCGGCGGCGGCGTAAACTTAGTCACAGTCAAGCCGAGCGACAAGCCGGCGGGCGATGTCCAGCTGTCGTTTTCGAAGCACAACTACGTCCGCCTCGCCGCGAACGTGGGCGGCCCCGCCTATTCGTCGAACGGCCTGAAGATCGACTACCGCCTGACCGTAGGCTACCTGAATGCGGATAAGGACAGGGAAATCGAGAATGAGGACCAGAAATTCCTCGGCGCCGGCCTCTCGTTCCAATTCGGCTCGAACACGAGCCTCCAGATCAACTCGTACTATTTCAAGGACGACGGATATTTCTACTGGGAGGACTTCCTCGACTACAACACGACGCTGGGTACGACCAATTCCCCGATGACGGCGAAATTGAATACGAATTCGACGAAGAGTTTCTCCGCCGCACGCAGCAAGGACGCGTTCTGGAAGAACCAAGACAGTTTCGTTGACGTGACCTTCCTGACGAAGCTCACGGAGAATGCGGACCTGCGGCTCTGTTACTTCGGTGGCAACCTGGTCGATCGCCGCCGCATTCTCCGCGGCATCACGATCACGTCCGACAACCACACCCTGCTGCGTCAGGACATCCCGCTGGCGATCGACAATTACGTGAATACTATCCAGGGGGACTTCACGCACAAGTTGCCGCTCACGGCCTTCACGCTCGACACGACGGCGGGCTTTGACGTCTCGGCGACTTTCCAGCGTCAGGACCAGTCGGTGAATTCGATGACGAGCATCGATACGGCCGCCATCAACTTCACGGCCACCGATGATGCCTATCTAGCCGCACCGCACCCCGGCGCCGGCCTGCCGAACTCCTCCCAGGCCATCAGCCGGCCGACGACTATGTCGTATTACTTCCAGGAGAACCTCTCATTCCTGCAGGAGAAGGTGATCCTCGTGGGTGGCTACCGCTGGTTCATGCCGGGCGGCACGACGAGGAACAATATTACCAGTGTGATCACGGACAACCCGGACAAGCAGTTCAAGACTCACAAGTACGGCATCGTGGTTCGCCCCACTAAGACGATCTCGCTCTACTGGACGGATTCTTCCAACGCCTTCCCCCAGATTGGCTTCACCGACCGCTTTGCCGCCAATGACGGCCTCGGCGCACCGCTCAGCATCCAAGAGGGCAAGATGAAGGAGTATGGCGTGAAAGTGGATCACAAATTCGAAAACGGACTAAGCGTCTACGGTTCCTACGCCAACTACGACATGTCGCTCACCCACGTCCGCACCTTCGGCGTCCTGCCCGAGGGCGTCCCGGCGGGTTCAATCGGCATCGTGGAGTCCGCGGCCGACCTGGCCCAAGGTTGGGAGCTCGAATACGGCATGCGCTACAGCACGTCCACCGGCAACCTTGACCTCCTCGGCACGTATGCCGACGGTAAGTCGCAGACCGCGGCCGACAAAACCCTCATGGCGGCCGACTTTGTGCCAAAGAAAACCAGCCTCATGGCCAAGTATGCGTGGTCCAGCGGTCCGTTGGAGGGCTTCATGGTCGGCACGACCTACTTTGACCAAACGAAGAAGCGCAACGCGAACTACTGGATCGACTTCCCGGCGACCTATAACGTCTTCACCCGCTATGCCTGGGGCAAGCACTGGAGCGTACAGCTCAACCTGAACAACGTCACGGACCAGCGCTACATCGTCGCCATCGCGGCCAACGGCCTCGTGCAGACGGTGTCCGGCTTTGATGGGATGCTCGCGGTCAAGTACAAGTGGTAAGCTAGCCCCGCGGATACCCGCCCCAACGCCGATCATGGCGGATGGGCGGGCATTTCCGGGTTATTTTTTGATTCCCCAATCAGCGTGGGCCGCACGGGCCGCCTACGCTGATTTTTTTTCAATCTGTAAAGTCGCTCGGGCGGTTCGCGCGGACCCGCTGCCGGCGCCATCTTCAGTCCGCCAGCGTTTGGAATCGTAGAGACGGAAACGTAGAGACCAAGGCAACGCCAACACCGGCGGATCAGGATCGCCGAACTTGGGAGGTTTCAGCCTGCATACCTCATGAATATCCCCACAAAGAATTGCCTGCTTGGGATCGGCTTGGCGCTGCTCCTCGCTTCGAGCGGATCTGTGTCTCTGGCGCACGCCGGGGAGCAGTTGTCCATCATCCAGCAAGGTTTCGAGGGTTTCCGGCACGGAACTTTCGGCGATGCCGGAGCGAACACGTACGTCTCGGCCAAGGGCAAGATCGAGACAATCCACCGGTGGGACCTGAACCGGGATGGCGAACTCGACCTGATCTTCACCCAGGACCACAATCACGACTATGCCCCCGACTCGATGATCTACTGGGGCGGGCCGGACGGCCCCGAGTCGCTGCAGCCGGAACTCCCGCAATACCGCTCCGACTACACCCTGCTGAAACACGCGTCGCAGGCGCTGAAGAAAGTCACCTGGCTGCCGAGCCTCGGCGGCGGGCGGTGCCAGATCGCCGACCTCAATCACGACGGTTACCTCGATATCGTTTCGGGGAACATGATGCACAATTTCCGGCAGGACATGCCGGCCTACATCTACTGGGGCAGCGCGCAGGGCTTTCGGGAAAGCGACCGCACGGTGCTCCCGGCCTACGTCGCCAGCGGCATTGCGGTGGGCGACCTGAACGAGGACGGCTTGCCGGACGTTGTGCTCGCCAACCAGGGCTACGAACGCGGGTTCGACGTCCGCTTCGGGCCGATGATCAATAATCTCGAGTCCTTCATCTACTGGGGGCATCCGACCGGCTTCGACCCGACGCACCGTTCCTCGCTGCCCACGATCTGCGCCGCGGATGTCGCCATCGGCGACTTCAACGGCGACGGGCATCTCGACCTCGCTTTCGTCAACAATCTCCGCGAGGAGCAGAGCGTATACGTCTACTGGGGTGATGGCACCGGCAAGTTTACTCCAGACTCGCGCGAGGTCCTCCCACTGGGCGACCCGGCGGGGAAAGCCGACCGGCGCACGATCGAGATGAACACGCTCCTCGCGTCCGACCTGAATGGCGACGGGCTCACGGATCTCGTTGTCGCGGGCACGCGCAATGCGGTCGTTTTTCTTGGGTCGAAGACCGGGCTGGATCCCAAGCGCGCGGCCGATCTGCCGGCGGATAACTGCTTCGGGCTTGAAGCCGCCGACCTGAACAAGGACGGCTGCGTTGACCTTGTCGTGGCCAACGCCGGGACGGGAGAGGCCCCGCCCAAGTCGACGATCTACTGGGGCCAGGCGAACGGGTTCAACGCCGGGCGGACGACCGCGTTGTCCACGCTCGCAGCCATGGCGGTGAAGGCGGCGGACCTGAACGGTGACGGGTTTCCCGACTTGGTGTTCGGCAACATGAATTCCAACCAGGGCGTGCCCACCCAGATTTTCTGGGGCAGTGCTGACGGCTTTGCCGATGATCGCCGGAAGGACCTGCAGGCCTTCGGGGCGATTGGCGTCGGGGTCGCGGATCTGGACCGGGACGGCCATCCGGACGTGGTCCTGATGAACCATCTTTCGGGCAGCGGCGAAAAGAGCCTGCCGACGGCCATTTATTGGGGCAACAAGGCGCATCGTTATTCCAGCAACTCCGTGACGCAGCTGCTCCCTGGCG
>Ga0114958_10002106_pt1 | contig 15123 bp, 8 predicted proteins | sample C_130208_EF_Meta_FD_89577 | JGI IMG/M metagenome (GOLD analysis project Ga0114958, IMG submission 89577) | Freshwater microbial communities from Lake Croche, Canada to study carbon cycling - C_130208_EF_MetaG | ecosystem: Environmental > Aquatic > Freshwater > Lake | place: Lake Croche, Canada... | reverse complement strand
TTTGTTGAAAAGAAAGACAGAAAATGCCCTATGGAGCAACCCTTTTTCATGGGCTTCTAGTTTAGGCATTAATCCTATCTGTTCATCTTGCTCATTTACGAGTATGACTTCATCTTTCATCCTGCGTACTGTTAATAGAGATTTAATTTTAATCGTATAACTGACTGAAAAAGCAAACCTACTTTATTAATATCAGGAATTCGAATTCGTGTCGTCATTACTTTTTCAGCAGGTGTTTGCTTGATTTTAGAAAATAGTTTTCTGTAGTAGATATAAGCAAGATAGACGCCTGTTCGTGAAGAAACTGGCAGTTCTTTAATTCCTTCCAACGCGGCATTAAATTCGGCTTCGATGTCGTTCTGTATGATTTCTTTTTCTACACTTGAAAATTTTTCAAAATCCACTTCCGGGAAATACGTACGACCAAGATCATAGTAGTCGGCCTTTAGATCTCGAAGGAAATTTATTTTTTGAAACGCAGAACCAAGTTTCATCGCAGATGGTTTTAACGCGTCGTATAAGTTCGTATCCAGTTCGGTAAATATTCGTAGGCACATCAAGCCAACGACTTCTGCAGATCCTAAAATATATCGATCATACGATTCCTTGTCGTGCACAATCGACTTGAGGTCTGTTTCCATACTGATTAAAAAAGTATCGATCAATTCCCATTCAATACCATATCTGTGCACGGTTTGCTGAAAACTATTCAATATAGGATTTAGGCTTATCTTGTTTTCTAATGCATCCAGCGTATCGGCCCTGAATTTTTTCATCAGATACACCTTGTCATAATCGTGAAAGCTATCAACGATTTCATCCGCTAATCGAACAAAGCCATACACTCCGTAGATAGGATCATGGAATTTTTTTGAGAGAAAACGAATCCCTAATGAAAAACTTGTACTATACCGACGCGTGGTGAGTTTACTACATGAAGCGGAAACATGATCAAAAATTTGTTTCATGGACTAATCGGTTAAATGTTTAATTAATTCGTTTGCTGCAATTTGTCCTGATATTATTGATGGCGGCACTCCAGGTCCCGGCACGGTTAATTGTCCGGCATAAAAAAGATTACTGACTTTCTTACTTCGGATTTTTGGTTTGAAAATAGCTGTCTGCATTAGTGTATTGGCAAGTCCGTACGCATTGCCTTTATAGGCGTTATAATCGAGTTTGAAGTCCTGCACCGAATATGATTTTTTGTAAAGTAAATGATGCTGTATATCCTCACCTGCAAACGCCTCAAGTCTTTTCATAACTAGGTTAAAATAATGTGTGGTATTGGCTTCCGAATCGCGCAAGCCTGCCGCAACGGGTATCAGAATAAATAGATTTTCGCATCCCGAAGGCGCCACGGAAGGGTCTGTTTTAGATGGGCAGCAGGCGTAGAACAATGGTTTTTCGGGCCATGTTTTTGTTTGGTAGATTTCCTTGGAATGTGCTTCGAAATCTTCATCAAAAAATAGATTATGATGACTGAGTTTAGCTAGTTTTTTGTTGACTCCTAGATAGAAGATGAGGCTCGATGGTGCAAAAGTTTTCTTCTCCCAATACGCAGGGTCATACGATACATAATCAGACGGAAGCAATTCATTCTCTACGTGATGATAATCTGCACTAGCGATCAATGCGTCAATGGAATGACTGCCTGTTGCAGTTTGAAGTTTAGTTGCCTTGCCAGAAGAAATCTCGATATGCTCAATAGGATTTGAGGTATGGAATTTTACACCGGCTTCTGTGGCTATCTTTTCAAAGGCCTTTACCACTTCAGAAAATCCGCCCATTGGATAGAAAGTACCTTGTTTAAGTCCGGCATGATTCATCAAACTATACAACGCAGGTGTATCTTTTGGCATCGCACCTAAAAACAACACGGGGAATTCAATGATGGCTTTTAATCTAGGATCCTTGAAGTATTTTTTTACGTGCTCACTGAAGGATGAGAAGACTTGTAATTTTAATGCGTCTAATAACAATTTGAGACTCATGAACTCCTTAATGGAATGCGCAGGGCGATAGACAAGTTCTGTCATGCCTGTATTGTATTTATATTCAGCCTGCAATAGAAAGGATTTTAATTTGGCGGCACTCCCTTTTTCAATTGATTCGAACAACGCACACAGACTATCAAAATCTTCAGGTATGTCGAATGATTCGGTGGCGCTAAATATTACTTTGAATCCAGGGTCAAGTTTTACAAGTTGATAAAAGTCGCTCGTGGAATACCCCATGCGATTGTAATAATGTTCAAATACATCAGGCATCCAATACCAGCTTGGCCCCATATCAAACATAAATCCGTTTTCTTCAAAATGACGAGCCCTTCCACCGATCTGATTATTCTTTTCAAACACATTGACTGAGTGACCTTTCGATGCAAGCAAGGCCGAAGCAGCAAGTCCGGCAAAGCCTGAGCCAATAATACCAATTTGCTTTTCTGTTTTATTAAGTGTGTTCATGTGCGATGAGTAAGGCAGTTAGCGGATTTAAAAAATAGGAATGAATTAGTGGAAATTAAATGAAAAAATCCAATTTTTTAAAAGAAAAGAAATCTAATCAAACAGACAAATAATTCTGTACATTTTATTCATTGATATCAATCTAGTGATATCAATGAATAAATAGCTATCAACGCCTTGTATGAGCAGTCTATTTTCTGTATATCAATACCATCAGCGCTTTTGATGAATTCTGAACATGGGATTTTACTTTCAATTGAGCTTAATCAATGGTATTTTTTTGATATAAGATAAGGAATAACAATGATAAAAAAAAACTGCAGGAAATAGACTCAACAGACCTTGACGTTCAATATAAAATTATGCGGAGAGGAAATCAGGTTGTAAATATGCAGAATGAAATTTCGGCATGTACTCGGTCTGGTATCACTTTTTTTGCTTTCTTGTTCATCAAAGAAACAGGTTGATTTGATTATTCACAAGGCTAGGATCTATAGCGTGAATGAAAAATTTAATCAGGCGAATACAATGGTTGTCCATCAAGGTCGTTTGTTGGCAATAGGCGGTGATACTCTATTGAAACAGTATCGCTCGATCAATACAATTGACATGAAAGGGGCATTTATTTATCCTGGTTTTATTGATGCGCATTGCCACTTTACAGGCTATGCGATGGATTCGTATAAATTAAAATTATTCGGCACGAAATCATTCAATGACATCGTGAAAAAGGTTGTTGCTTTTGCAGGCTCATCTCCTAGAGCATGGATAGAGGGAACTGGTTGGGATCAAAATGATTGGGTTGACAAACGTTTTCCAACGAAAGACACACTTGATCAATTATTTCCTGATAAGCCGGTGTTTCTGTTACGCGTTGATGGTCACGCTGTTTTATTAAATCAAAAGGCGCTTGACATATGCGGCATTAAGGAAACAACAACAATTAGCGGCGGAGAATTAATACGCAAGGATGGTAAACTAACGGGCGTACTTATCGATAATGCGATCAACTTGGTTAGGCCATTTTTACCGGCTTTGACTGCAAAAGAGGCTATGCAAACTATCGTCTCATCGCAACGCGAATTTTTGGAACTTGGTTTAACAAGTGTTGTCGAATGCGGTGTAAAGAAAGATGTGATTGATTGGATGAAATCTATCTATCAAAATAAACAGTTGCAACTACGTTCGACATTTATGTTGAATGCGGATAGTGATTGCATGAACGCATATCTCACAAAAGCGCCATTGCAAACTGATGATCTGCATGTGGCAGGGTTTAAGGTGTATGCAGATGGTTCGCTGGGTTCGCGCGGAGCTTGCCTATTAAAAGACTACAGCGACAGGCCGCATCATATGGGCACTATGCTTACAAGCAACACGCAATTAAAACACATCATTGCTGATGTTATAAATTCACCCTATCAACTTTGTGTACACGCTATCGGTGATTCTGCAAACCGAAATGTCTTGGCACTTTATGCCAATGCATTAAAAGGTTCCAATGACAGACGTTGGCGAATAGAACATGCGCAGGTTGTTCATTCGAGCGATATGCATTTATTTGGTGATTATGGAATTATTCCATCTGTGCAACCTACACATGCCACGAGCGATATGTACTGGGCAGAAGATCGATTAGGTGTAAATCGAATGAGTGAAGCCTATGCATACAAAAAGTTGTTGATTCAAAATAAATGGATGCCACTCGGAACAGATTTTCCTGTTGAACAATTGAATCCAATCTACACCTTCTATGCAGCAGTATTTAGAAAGGATAAAACAAATTTTCCAGAGGCTGGATTTCAAATGGATAATGCGTTGACTCGTGAAGAAGCCCTCAGGGGTATGACGATATGGGCAGCGAAGTCGGTGTTTGAAGAAAAAGAGAAGGGGAGTTTAGAACCTGGGAAGTTAGCTGATTTTGTTATTCTCGATACCGACCTTATGCATGCGGATGCTAGTCATGTTTATAACGCGAGGGTATTAGCTACTTATATCAGCGGCACTAAGGTGTTCGGTAAAAAGTAATACAACCTAAAAATACAAGCTATGAAAAATGAAATGCCCTTGATTGTTTAATTCGAGCGCAGGCATTGGAAATTTGAGTTTTAATCCGTTTAACGCTTTCAGTAATTTTAATCGGCGTCCTCTAATTTCAATCTTACTTAAATCAATATCTGGTGCCAAATAAAATTGGCGCATTCGGACGATATCTCTTCGGTCAAATACAGGTTGCCCATTTGTATACATCACAATTTGATGTTGATCATCGCGTTGTATGTTATCAAAGCCACCATACAAACCTTCTGCACCATAACCAATTGCGATATTGAGCCATTTCGGGAACTTACTGCTTTTTGCAAATGACCAAATATTAGCGCTTAACCAATAAGTTTGCGCATTATAATCTTTCAAGATTCGTTCCATAGACGATGAGCCAAACAGATTGTCGGCCCTAGCCTGCAAGTCATTACTCGGGTACTGATACCGGTGGGTTGAAAATTTGAATTCGATTCGCTGCTCACCCCAAGCATATTCTTGAGTCGCATATAATAATGAGCCACTTGTGTTGGCAGCCATATCGCCCAAACTGAACCCCCATTTTCTACTAAACCCATCAAGAATTTCAATGACGCCTTCATAGGCTATGCCCATGCCTGCACCGTATATAGCGGCTCTGCGTGGAGGTATTCCCGACCATCTGAAAAGACTCGAACTGAATTGCGCGCCCCAATACGCACTCCAAGAATGGCCAACTTTATCTATCTGATTCCATTCGTGGTTGTCATTAAAGAAATGAAACGTTGATCGAGGATAATGGGCATACCATGCTTGATTCAAGGCAGCCATACTGCCGACCCAGAGAGCACTTTGGCCAATACAAACACTTTTTAACCGTTGCGTGTTGAGTGTATCGGCCGCTAGAAAAAAAGAGGGATGCTCTTTTTTTTGTGCATGCACCAATTGAGTCATCAACACCAAAAATGGAAGTACCTTCTTAATCATTGATGGCGCAAAAATCTGACCCATCATACTATCCCAGTTTCTCGGGTTTCATCTGAGGGAATAATAACACATCTTGAATGCTTGATTGATTAGTCATAAGCATCGCCAAGCGATCGATACCGATACCGATACCTGCTGTTGGAGGCATACCATATTCTAAGGCACGCAGAAAATCATGATCAATAAACATGGCTTCATCATCGCCACGTTCCATCAGTTTTACTTGCTCCTCAAAACGTTCACGCTGATCAATAGGATCGTTTAACTCGGTATAAGCATTGGCGATTTCCTTTCCGTTTATGATTAATTCAAATCGCTCTACCAAACCTTCTTTGCTGCGGTGCTTCTTTGTGAGCGGACTCATGTCAACTGGATAATCGATGATGAAGGTTGGTTGCACATAATGAGATTCACATTGGCTGCCAAAAATCTCATCAATTAATTTGCCACGACCCATACTTGGTTCGACATGAATGCCTAGCTTGTTGCATACCTCACGGATTGCATCTTCGTTCATTAAGCTAATATCAAAACCGGTATGTTCCTTGATGGCATCGTACATACTGATCCGCTTATACGGTGCCTTGAATTCAATTTCTTTGCCCCAAGATTCAAATTTAGTCGTGCCGTTTGTAGCTAATGCAACTCGCTCCAATAATGTTTCAGTCGTGTCCATCAGCCAGATATAATCTTTGTAGGCTACATAAAATTCAAGCACTGTAAACTCAGGATTATGCGTACGATCCATGCCTTCGTTTCTGAAATTACGACTGAATTCATACACAAAATCAAATCCACCAACAATCAGGCGCTTAAGATAAAGTTCATTAGCGATGCGCAAATAAAAAGGCACATCTAATGCATTGTGATGCGTTGTAAACGGTCGTGCTGCTGCACCTCCAGGAATATTCTGCAACACCGGTGTGTCTACCTCAAGGGCATGCTGCTCATTCAAAAATTCGCGGATACAATTCATCATCTTAGTTCGCTTGACGAAGTTTTCCTTCACTGATGGATTGATAATGAGATCGGCATAACGTTGACGATAACGGAATTCAGGATCTGTAACCTCATCAAACACATTCCCATCTTCATCACGCTTTACAATCGGTAGCGGTTTAAGACTTTTTGCCAATAAGGTAACTTCCTTAGCGTGTATACTAATTTCTCCGGTTTTAGTGGTGAACATATAGCCAGAACATCCGATGATATCACCTAAGTCAGCTTTCTTAACGACTTCATCAAAAAACATCTTATCCTCATCCGGACAAATATCATCGCGCTTCACATACAATTGAATTAAGCCTTCGGCATCTTGTATCTTAATAAAAAACACTTTGCCCTTGTCGTTAATACTGAGGATACGACCGGCGACGGTGACGTCAAATGATTCATGATGGCCTGCTGCATATTGTCTTTTTACTGATTCGCTGTAATGCGTAACAGGAAATAAGGGCGCGGGATAGGGGTCAATGCCAATTGATTTGAGATGTGCGAGTTTTTCTCTGCGGATAATTTCTTGTTCGGATAAGGCCATATTAAATAGTGTAATTGAATTTTAAATAGTAGGACAACAAAACGTTCTTTTATAGATTTTAACTTCGAATCGTGGCTCCTAATTTGGTCTCTAACGACTCAATGATTAACTTCATATCTGTTTCTACTTCAACATCGGTCAATGTTTTTTCGGCATCATAAAATGAAAGGTTGATGGCGTAAGATTTTTTGTCAGTGCCTAGTTTCTCACTTTCGAATACATCAAACAAATTGACATGCTGCAGTAGTTGACTCTTAGCCTGCTTCACTGTTTTTTGCACATCCTGAAAATGAATATGCTTGTCGAGTATCAATGCGAGGTCGCGTTTTACAGTTGGGAATTTAGGGATGCCTTTGAAACCAACTTGTTGTTTTTCATAAAACGATCGAATAACATCCCACGCCAATTCTGCAAACCATACTTCTTGTTTAATATCGAATTGCTTTTGCTTCGCATCAGTAATCATTTCAATATGTCCGATTTTTTTTCGTTGAAATAAAATAGTGATCTTGCCATCTTCTTCCACCAATTCAGGTTTCATCGCATGAAGCAAACTTTCAATAATGCCTTTTACATAATACGCATCGATTTTTTGTTCCTTTAGTTTCCAATGTGGCAAATTATAGTTTCCACTGAAATAGAGACAGAGTTTTTCATTCTCAATAAAACCATTAGCGCTTGTTAGATAGGTCTTGCCGAATTCAAAGAATTTAAGCTGTGTATTTTTTCGATTCAGGTTATAGGCAATAGCCACCAATCCGGTTTCCAACATGGAAGGGCGCATACAATCTAATTCGGCAGACAGACTATTCATCATCTTTACGATATTCGTTTGTTCAGGATAATACGCACTATTCGTAATCGAGTTTGTAAACAATTCTTGAAATCCTTTGCCGACTAACACTTGCGCAATCTGATTCTTTACTTCAGGCTTGTAACCTTCGGTACCGGTCGGTAATGAGAAGGCAATTTTTCCTGTAAATGGAATGTTGTCAAGTCCATCGATTCGCATAATTTCTTCAACCACATCGGCTTGCATCGTAATATCAGGTTTGGCAAACGGAACCTTCACTGTAATGCCATGCTCATGTTCGTCAACAATTGAAAAGCATAGGCTCGTGAGGATACGTTTGATTTGTGCGGATGCATAATTTTTTCCTGCAAGGTTTCTTACTTTCTCATACGAAACATCAATTGTGTTGGCAACAAATGGATCGGGATATATATCGACTAGCTCTGACGAAATCCTGCCGCCAGCGACTTCACAAATAAGTTGTGCGGCTCGTTGTAACGCATAGGGTACTTGACTGATATCAGCGCCTTTCTCAAAACGAATGGCAGCATCGGTGCGTAAACCGTGTCGCATTGACGTTTTGCGGATTGAATTATTTTCAAACCAAGCGCTTTCTAAAAAGACTGATGTGGTGGTATTGCTTACGCCACTATGGATACCTCCGAAGACACCTGCGATACACATGGGTTCTTCTGCGTTGCAAATCATAAGATCTTCGGGGCTCAATTCTCGTTCTTTCTCATCAAGCGTTACAAACCTTGTCTTGTCGGCTAGTGTGTTTACGATAATTGTATTTCCTTTAATGGCACTCATATCAAAGGCGTGCAATGGTTGTCCGCATTCATGCAACACAAAGTTTGTGATGTCCACAATATTATTAATCGGTTTTAACCCGATACTTTTTAATCTAGTTTGCAACCATGCTGGTGATTCTGTTACAATGATATCATCGATGCAAATTCCTGCATAACGTCGACATCTTGTTTTGTCAATAATTGCAATATCAATCTGCCTTGCATTTGTTGAGGTTGGCAATGCCACAGAGGGCACGTGTGAAACAACGAGTGATTGATCGCGGTTGCTTAGGTATGCACAAATATCTTTAACAGCCCCGAGATGACTCATAGCATCCATTCGATTCGGCGTCAGGCCTATTTCGTAAATAAAATCAGATTCTGGTAATTGATAAAATTCCTTGGCAAGCGTACCTATCTGAATCGTGTCGGGTAACAGGATAATACCGTCATGGCTTTCACCCAAGCCAATTTCATCTTCGGCACAAATCATGCCTTCACTTTCTTCACCACGAATCTTCGCCTTCTTGATCAGAAAAGGTTCTCCTTTGAGTGGATAGACAGTGGTGCCAACGGTTGCAACAACGACAGTCTGACCAGCAGCAACATTTGGAGCGCCGCAGACAATATGTAAAAGTTCCGAACTTCCAATGGCTACTTTAGTGACTTTAAGTTTGTCTGCATTTGGATGTTGACCGCATTCAATGACCTTGCCAATGACAAGTCCTTCTAATCCACCTTTCACAGCTTCTGACTTCTCCATCGATTCTACTTCCAATCCAACCGAGGTAAGAATATGAGAAATCTCTTCAGGTGTGGGTTTAATGGTCAGATAGGCGCAAAGCCAATTATATGAAAGTGTCATGATCTAATGTTGAAGGTGCAAATATAGGAAAATAGCGCAGAGAAGAAGCACTCGTGTGCTAGTTCATGCACATGAATTATAAAGTCAATGTGCTAGATCATTGTTTCCTTTAATTCTAAATCAGGAAATGTCATTTTCTTTTTTACAAAATATTGCCAGATAATACTTTTAGGATAAATAGCATTCATCGTGGGCGTAGTGATGAGTGACTTAGCTATTTTTCGTTTGGCATACCACTGCGGGAAATGTGCATAAAAACTCCAATGTGCTCTTAGTATAGCGCCAACCTCGATGAAATCGCCTTTTACAAAAGCACGCACGCCACTAACGCCATCCAATATCAGGCGCCAAGGGAATAGCCAACAAAGCGTTGATAATGGTAAATTTTTAAGCAATAAGACGAGGCTATTTCTGTAATTATAAAATATTTTTTGTGGACTGCCATAACTAATTACACTGCCACCAATATGGTAAACCGTGCTCGCTCCGCAATATGCAATTCGATAGCCAGCATTTTTCATTCGCCAACAAAGATCCACTTCTTCCATATGTGCATATAAATCTTTGTCTAAGCCACCTAACTGATGATATACGTCAGCGCGCACAAACATACAACCGCCACTTGCCCAAAATGTTTCGATGGTATTGTCGTATTGTCCAAGATCTTCTTCCAAGGTAAAAAAGATTCGTCCACGGCAAAATAGGTATCCCCATTTATCCATAAAGCCACCGCCAGCTCCGGCATATTCAAATTTTGTTTTGTCTTTGTAATACTTGATTTTAGGTTGCGAAGCACCGATATCGGGATGCGTTTGCATCAATGTATGTAAAGGTTGAAACCATCCGGGAGTGACTTCAAAATCAGCACTGAGGAGCACGTAGTATTTAGCTTGTATTTCTTTTAGACCTTCATAATACCCATTGGCAAAGCCTTTGTTGACATTGATGCTGATAATTTTTACCTCAGGAAAATTCAATCGCGCATAGTCGGCCGTATCATCAGTGCATGCATTATCAATCAGAATAAGATCATATTGACCTTTCGCTTCTTGCAGTAAAAGGGGAAAGAATAATCGATGAAGGTCCCTGCCATTGTAACTAAGTACAACAACAGCTGTATCATGTTGGCAAACAATCATGCTTGCAGGTGCTTATTTGTATTTGGGAGTGTACTGAGTGCTTTCAGGCACTTCAATCTTTTCAGTACTTTTATAGGAACGAGTCCACAAACCGTAATTACAACCGATGAAGAAAACGAACAATCCAAAGAATCCTAACAAGAACAAGAATCGGGATTTTGATGGTTTATTTAATTCGATATCTACAGGGTTGTCAATAAATTCGCTATGCTTATCCATGATGTATGTTATGAGATGACAAAAGTAAAGTACAATTACTTGATTTGCAAATTCTTTTGAAAATTGCCACAAGAGTTTATTACATACGAATGCTTAATCACGTTCGCAGACTTAAAAAATGAATGCTTATGCAAGAAAATGAGGTTCCAACATTTTCCTGAGTCGTTCTGGCATCGGAACTCGTTTCTGTGTAATAGGATTGTAAAAAGTAAGTGTGACCTCGCCTTTATTGATAAGTTCGCGTTTTTCATTATATAACTTATGATGAAACGTAACGAATGGATGATTAAATAATTCAGTCATGGTTGTTTCAACTGTAATTAATTCGTCATATAAGGCAGGTTTTAAAAATTTTGAGTTCATTTTCACAACAGGCATTACGGTGCCATCTTTTTCCATTTCACTATATGGATAGCCCACTTCACGAATCATTTCAGCTCGCGCTACTTCATAAAATAAGGCATAATTGCCATAGTATAGAAACCCCATTTGGTCGACTTCTCCATATCGGACTCTGACGCTAGTCGTTGATTTTATCATAGTTGCAAAAGTAATCATATTCAATATGTAAGTAATCATCAGTTTAGATTAAAATGATATTCATTTAATCGAACGTGCTGCCTTCATTACATATTGTTTTTCTTCTCACTCTAAGTCTGGCAAACACAAGCCTTTCTGCTGCTTGTGCTGTTTTACCTAACAAACGTAGGATTGAATTATTCGTTTATTCAGCAATTCTTCAACATAGACGCCTTGAATAATGAGATAATTTTTTTGTGATATTTATATCTCACATCATTTGCTTTTTAGCGAAAAAAGTTATCTTTACTCTTCACTTTTACTTAAAAATCAAATTTAAATGAATAAAAAGTTATTATTCTTACGTGTTGCTTTGTCTTTATGCTTACTGAGTGTAGGTAAGTTTTCTTCTGCTCAAATCATTTTTTCTGAGGATTGGTCTTCAAGTAGTTTTGCCACAAACAATTGGACTTTTCCGGCAGGTCAATCAAATTGGACAGTTGGAGCGCAATACACACCCACCGGCGCCACTGCACCAAATGCGTTTTTTAACTGGACACCAACCGTTACAAATTATAGCAATGAATTAGTGACACCAGTTATCAATGCAACCGCCTATGCAGGGGGGTCAGTCTTTTTAAGTTATAAATTTCAACTGAATAATTACTCAACCGCAACATTAGAACAATTTGCAGTGGAATATAAGACGGTAGGTTCTGGATCATGGTTCTTATTGACAAACTATTCAAACGCAGGCGTTGTTGGAACACTCAACTGGGCGCCAACTAACATTGTCTTACCAGGAATGGCTGGTCAGAACTTCCAAGTCAGGTTTAAACCTTATGGCCCCAATTCTTTCAATATTAATGGATGGGGGGTCGATGATATTCAGGTTCTTGCATTGAATCCTTGTACCGGAACACCTGTAGCAGGAACTGCATCCGCATTGCCCGCAAACCCTTGTCCTGGTGATCCTGTTACGTTGAGCTTAACAGGCGCTTCTGTTGCAGGTGGACTAGCGTATCAATGGCAACGTTCGACTCTCGGACCGACAGGTCCTTGGACTAATATTGGAACAGCCAATCCATTGATTTACAATCCTCCAGCTGGAAGCACTAGTTGGTATAGATGTATAGTAACCTGCACCGCGACAGGACTTACAAATACGTCGGCTACTAGCCCGGTTGTCATTGTGCAGGCTTTTTCAGCTACATCGCCTTGTTACTGCACGCCAACGAATTCGGGAGGTGCTTGTATCACCAATGTATCCTTCGGTACATTAACGAATACCACGCCTGGATGCACGGGTACTAATAATTACAATTTCTATACGACACCAGTCGCAAATTTTACCGCTGGTAATCCGTATACCTTTTCAATGACAACGGATGCTTCTGCTATCACATCTGTATGGATTGATTATAATCACAATACAGTATTCGAGCCTTCTGAATGGAATCAGATTTATACAGCTGGTCTGTCGGGTTCACTTACTTTCTCTATTCCTTTTACCGCGTTGGCTGGTCAAACAAGAATGAGAGTCAGAAGTCGTCTAGCAGGAAATCAAAATGGTTCAGGAGATGCTTGTCTGGCTATGGGTTCGGGGGAAACAGAAGATTATATTGTAAACATCAATCCAGCTGGTCCATTTGACCCTACCTTGTCGGCTATCGTCGCACCTATTGGAAACGCGTGTACCGACTCGTTTCAAACCCTTTCGGCAACAGTCTATAATTACGGGTCAACAAATATTAGTACCTTTTTGAACCCGGTAACAGTTACTTTTAAAGTAATAGGTCCTGCTGGAACAAATACCTATTCGCAAACGATTGGCGGCGTGTTAGGTTCACCGACACTTTTAGGATTAGGTGGAGCACCACCGTTAACGTTCACTGTTAATAATGTCAATATGTTTGCTGGTGGTTTGTATTACATTAATGCGGTGGTTAGTTGTCCAACAGTTGCAAACGCCTCACTCAGTAATGATTCCTTGCCGAACGCCATTGTAATTAATAATTATCGACCCACAGCAGGGCCCGATTATCCTCTATGCCAATATAGTTCAATGCCTTTCGGTCAGGGACTTTCTGTTGGCGGATGTTCGGCACCTTTATTTGATTCAGTGACCATCAACTTTAATATCACAGGACCTTGCAGTGACGGAGCGAATGATGCCGCTGCTTGTCAGTTTGCAACAGGAATCGTACCGACACTAATTGCAGGTGCTCAAATTAATTCAGCCGTCTTGAAAATTACAAATCTGGCGACGCAGCCTGGTTCGTGGACAAGCGAAATGCGATTTAATTTATACACCACAAATCCAGCTGCAGCCTTTTCTGGTGGCGTCGCAGCACCGGGATCAACGAGTGCAGGTGCAACGAACTATACCTATACACGACCGATTGCTACCACTCAGCTCGGTTTCATGGCAACGCCAGGCATACCAATTAATATTGGTTATTGGGAGAGTTTCAATGACGTGGCAGGCGCCTCTGACATTTCGATTAATTCCTCAGGGACCACGGTTGCTACTTTAAAAATCTACTATCAATATGTACCACCTGCATTCTCGTGGTATGCTACGCCAACTGGAGGTTCAAGTCTATATTCATTAACACCTTTCAATCCATTAGCGTTTTCAAACGCAGTGGTGAACAATTCAAATGTACCTGGTTTGTATACATTTTATGCCGCTTGTCTAGGATTGACCAATTGCAGGGTTCCGGTTAGGCTATCTGTGAAGCCTACACCTACGGCAGTTCAAGATACTATGATGAAATGCGAATATGCTGTGGGCGCCAATAATGCTATTTTTGATTTGACTTCACGTAATAGCATTGTGTCTGGAGGTTTATGGCCTGCTGCCAATGTTGCATGGTATGGTGATCAATATTTGTTGTCCCCGATTTTAACTCCTGCAACTGACACGAGCAGTACCAATGTGGTTTACTCGAAAGTATTCTACACGTATGGTACATTGCAATGTGCTACGTCTGATACGATGTTGTTGCAAGCAGTTTCAATTCCTCAGTTTTCATTGCCTATTTATACAGGTTTTGCGTGTGCTCCGAGTGCGATTGACATATCTTCACTCATTAGTATTTTTCCGCCAACAGGCAATGATACTTTGTTTTTCAATGACCCTTTATTGACATCTCCTTACACAGGAAACCCTCACGCAATTAACGTGGCAGATACCGTGTATATGATTGTCAAAACATCCAATAGTGCGGCTTGTAAAGATACGAGCACAGCTTATATCGATGTCTTAGCGGCCACCAATAATATTGCTAATCAAGATCCTGGTAATTTTTCTATTTGCGGATCAGTCGGTTGCGGTACCATTGGCTTGTCGAATGGAAATACAGCGACTCTTTACACAACAACCGATTGTAGACGTATTGCTACCGTCACAGATAATCCTACCGACTTGATTAACTTAGGTAATGTAACTATTTGTGAGGATATCGATTGTGCCGTTGGTAATGTGAACGGGCAGCCTTATGTCAACCGTCATTATGAAATCACACCTACGACAAATGGAAAGGCGCAGGTTTGTCTGTATTATCTTCAACAAGATTTTGATGATTATAACAGTGCCGCTTTCCCTTCATGGCCGATGATGAATCCGACTTTGAATTTGTGTATCAATCAGGTCGACAATGGTGACATCAATACACCTGGTCATACAGCTATTTCAATTCCTAATTCAGCGATTACATCCACGTACGATCCATTGACTACGGTATGGACCGTATGCTTCCCTGTGGATAGTTTCTCCTATTT
>Ga0114958_10002105_pt1 | contig 15125 bp, 9 predicted proteins | sample C_130208_EF_Meta_FD_89577 | JGI IMG/M metagenome (GOLD analysis project Ga0114958, IMG submission 89577) | Freshwater microbial communities from Lake Croche, Canada to study carbon cycling - C_130208_EF_MetaG | ecosystem: Environmental > Aquatic > Freshwater > Lake | place: Lake Croche, Canada... | reverse complement strand
TGACTCGAACGGGATCAGTCGGCCGCGTGAGTAGGCTCACGACTAAGATGATCAAAATCGGCAACAACGCATCGACGACATAGCGGGTCGTCATGAGTTGCGCGGAGTTAAATGCCGCCACATCGACTCCCAACAACGAAACGAGATAAACCTCGGTGCGAAAAAGGCCTTTGCCGGTCTTAGGCGAGTTCAGGTCTTTCGGATTCACCCTCGTGACACCTTCTTCGAAAAACACCGAAACAGGTTCGGTTCGCTGCGTGCGCTGAATTGCATCGCCCATTGATTGAGCGAGACCAGCTGCCACATCTGCGGCGTTGGCTCGGGCCGAAACCGTGACCACGCGTTCATGCGTCATGCGGGTGAGCGCCGCCGATTGCGCGAGCGGCGCGATTGCCGGCACCGTCCACGGCACGACGGCCACCAACACCAATGTCGCAACCACTTGCACGCGCACGGCGATCTCGGTCACCCGGCGCCAGAGAAAAATCATGGTGATCGGCACGCCCCAAACCACGAGTAGCACGATAGCAAATTTCAAGAGCACAACGACGCTGTTGAGATAAAGCCCCACCGCGACGCCGCACGCTAAAACAAACGGCACGCTGAGTCGCGCGATGACCATATAATGACGCGCCGATTTTCCGGGGAATAGCGGTTCGTAGAGGTTTTTGACCACGAGCCCGGAGACAACGACCGACTGCGCGCCGAGCCACGCGAGTTTGCCGCCGAGAATACCGGTGATCATGAGGCCGACGAGACCGACCGGCAGCAACGCCCGCGTGAGCAATCCCCACGCTTGATCGGGATCCGCGAGATTGGGCCCGAAAATCGCGACCGCGATCAAACCGCAGTAGCACCACGCGATGGTCACGAAGCGCTTACTGAAACCGCCGGTGACAGCACCCAAACGGGCCGCCATCTCGTTTTTAGCGGAACCGGCGATGGTCATGTTTGCCTGGGAACCCACAATACCAACCACCTGAATGAGCAGCAACGCACCGATGGAATACCACGTGTATTCGCTTAGGCCACCACCGCCAAAAAGGTTAAACATCACCGCCGGCACTTTCTCGTGCAGGGCCGTGAATCCCCCGAGTTTGATGAGTCCAAACGGAATCAAAATAACCGAGATCACGATAACCAGGACCGCCTGCACCGCATCGACCACCGCTGAGGCCTTAAGCCCGCCGAGCATCACGAACACCGCGACGAGAACTGAGGAAATGAGGTAAAATAAAATCGGCCGCAGGTAAGTTACATAGGGCTGAAGCTCGCCGCGACTGTAGGAATCCTTGAGCAATTCGTAGCGTGTCGCAGCAGCGGGCGCGAGCGGCGCAATTTGGCGTTGGTCGCGCAGAGAAACAAATTCGTGGTATTCAGCGACCGATTGACTCTCAGCGGGCGAATACATGGCGACTTCTTTGACCATCAGTGGTTGCAGTGTTTTAAGCGCGACGACGTTACCGCCGGCGATACCAACGATCGACATCATGACCGTCGTGATGGCGTAAAACGTAGCGAGAAATTTCCGCCCAAAACGATCTTCAAACAAATCAGCCATCGTCGTCAGCCGGACGCGACGGAACCATACGTTGCTGAACCAAAAATACGGCGTGAGGAACAACGTGATGAGCGAGAGCCAACCGCCGCCTGCGCCTTGTCGATATACCGAGCTGGCGGTCGTCGTCGCCAAACTTGGGTCGGTCATATTACCAAAGCTGAGGAAAAACTGGAGCCACTTGCCCAGCGAACGGCCACCGAGGAAAAAGTCGCCCTGGCCTTTCACGCCATGGGAAAAAATTTTACCGATAGCCAAAACAACACCGATATAAATCAGTACGATCGCTGCATCGAGTGGATGCAGCCCAAGAAGGGTAGAAAACATAAGAAACAGATGGGGTTAAAAAACGTTAGCGGCGAACCGAAGGCGCTGGCAAGGGCCAGAGGCCCATGGCGGTCAAACGTGGGGCGAGGCCGTGAATTTTAACCAACTCGTCGACTTCCGCGGGCGAAGAGCGGGTGGCGCTGAGCGCGGGTTCATCGGCGAGAAAAAGCGTGAGCGCACCGATGGTCGCGGCAGACTCCGCGAGGAGTTTCGGGTCGCTCTTGTCGAAGGTGTCGGCGACGTCGTGGTAGTAGCGGTTGACCTCGCGATCGATAAAGGCACCGAAGGTGATAACGTTGACGCCGTCGAGTTGGTAAGGCGTGTGATCGCTGGCGAGCCAGGCGACATTTTTCACGCCTTCGCGGAGGCGCTCGACCGGCATCGTGGCAGCAAAACGTGTCAGCACCGGCACCAGCGCGGCGGCGCCACAGGCATTCACCGACAACGGATAACCGACCATGTCGAGATTCACCATCGCGGCTATCGGCTCGGTGCGGGCGACGGCGGCCGCGTGACGCGAGCCCCAAAGACCTTGTTCTTCGCCGTTGTACCAAATGAGTTCGATGGGGCGCAGGCGATCGGCGGGTTGGCCCGCGAGGTATTTAGCGAGAGTGAAGAGTTGGGCGAGGCCGATGCCGTTATCCATCGCGCCTTGGCCGAGATCCCAAGAATCAAAGTGGGCGCCGATGACGATTTTGTCCGTGGTGCGGCCAGCGAAACGCACGATCAAGTTGGTGGTTTCGATGCTCGCGCAATGAGAGCGCGTGTGCAGACGAACGCGGACGTTTTGACCGCGCGCGAGGAGTCGGCCGATCCAGCGGCCTTCTTCTTGCGCGATACTGTAGACAGGAATCTTAACGGGCTCACCACTGAAGGCCCCGGTGCGCGCGAGGAGTTGGCCGCCCGCTTCGCGATTGATAAATAGCACGCCGCGCATGCCGCGCTCGACGGCGGCTTTTTCGTAGAGCCCGCGGGGGACGGTGGTGTTGGCGGCAAGCAGACCGACTTTCCCGCGCACTTCAATCTTCGCGAAATCTTCGTCCCGACCTTGACCAATATCGACGACGTCGGCCTCGAACGGCGCGTGAGGTTGCGTGTAAGAGAGTGCGGCCACGCGCAGACGGCGTGGCGCGGGCAACGGCGCGAGCAGCATGACTTCGTCGTCACCGCGCACCCAACCAGGCATGGTGAAATTCTGCCGCTCTGGCTTTAAGCCGAGCGCGCGGAGCTCGTTGACGAGTGCATCCATCGCCGCGTGGCTGGCGGGGCTACCCGTGAGTCGACCGCCGAAATCATCGCAGAGTCGGCCGAGTAATTCGTAGCCTGAGCGGTCCGCGAGGAGTTCGGTGACAACCGGCAGCGGCGCGGGTTGGGCGGAGAGGGTTGCGGTAGCAGCAAGGAGCGCGGCGAAGAGTTGGGGTAAGTTCATCGTATTGTTGAGGCGAGGATACGGCGGGGTTCACTTGACGCGATCGGTCACGGTGAGGGTGTTGAAGTCGAGCACGCGCTCGAGTTTGCCGTGAGTGATCGTGAGTTTCCGGCTGTTGAGTTCGGAATTAAGATACGGGCCTTCGAATAATTTCCACTTGGCGTAATCGATCGCACGGCCGTCAACCGTTGGGACTTGATCAAAAGTGAAGGCGAGTTTCTTACCGCGTAAACTGGTGAATTGAACCGACGGCGTGGGTTCGAGGCGAAACGTGAGCGGAAGTGCGTTGATCGCAGCTTTGAAGGCAGCGAAGTTTTTAAATTCGCTGGCGCTGGCGGCCTGCACGATGGTGCCATTTTTGAGGTGCGGGCTGACGAGCAAGCGTCCGCCGAGATCGCGACGAACCTTGGCCCAACCGCTGGAATGGTGCAGATATTTCTCCCAATGATAGGGCGCGAGCGGGCGATAGGCTAAATAGGTTTGTCCACCTTGGGCGAAGATCCAGCCGGACGGGTCTTCGATGAGGTTGACGAGATCCTTGGAGAAGAAACCGTTGATGTGCGGGAAGCGCGTGTCGGTGGGAATATTGTAGAGGGCGATGACGGTATCGAGGTCTTGGCAGACGCGTTCGTAGGGCGAGCTGCCCATGATTTTATCGGGCGAATCGTAGGAGGGTTTACCCTCGAAAGTGACGCCTTTGATCATCGGCTCGGGATACGTCACAAACATGGATTCCATCGCCCACATGGATGAAAACGGATGCAGCGAGAACATCGTGTTATGTTTCCCACGCGGATCGGCCTCCGCCCACGTCACGTCCCAAACGTGAGCTTGAATGGCGTCCATAAGGCCACCGCGCGTAGAGCCGACGGCGTAATCACGACGCAGGTAGTTGGTCTTGTAGACGGGCGGAGAAAGTTCGTCGCTGTAACGCCAGAAACGGCGGACGCGCGCGCGGTCGCGTTGCAGGTAGTCGCCGGCGCGATCGGTCGCGATGCGGTAAATGACTTCAGGGACTTCGTAGTTGGCCGCGAGCGGGGCGAAATAAAGCCCCCAGCCGCCGTAGCCGGCAGTCGGCGGCGTGTTACCGAAGAGCAACCAGCTGAAATAGGAGGCCATCGCCTGCCAGCGTTCGATGGCGGAGCCTTCATCAGTGCGAGCGTTGGGGCCGCGCAGCACGCCGTTGAGGGTGTTGGCGGCGAGCTCGGCGAATAGCCAGTCGAGCATCATGGCGCCGCGTTTTTTCATCACAGGATCTTTCGCCCAATTGGCGAGGAACTGCAGCGGAATCACATATTCACCGATGTAATGCGTGGGGTTGAATTCGCCTTGGCCGACGGTCGTAGCGAGATCCATCCAGTGAATCAGGTACGAGCGCGCCTCGGCGAGATTCTCAGAGGAAGACTTGCCGGAATACCACGACTCCGCCGGTTCGTTGGGGTAAAGTTCGGCCATCAAATACAGCGAAATATAATACATCGCCCAGTGGTTCTCGGTGTCGCCGCGCAATTGCCGCGTGGTACGCCACGCCGTGCGGATTGAGGCGAGAGCCTCCGGGGTCAGATGATCGCGCCCCAGATACGCGATACAGACCGTGGGAAACATCCAGAACGGGCCGGTGCCAGGGTCGCTCATCAAATTGATCACGCGCTGCGAGCAGCCGGGTAAATCTTCTTTTAGCACAATCTTCGCCGCAATCATGGCGAGATCGAGTTTGGCGGGATCATCGGTCTTAGCCTGTCCACCATCGGCGGCCCAGTTAATGACTTCGTTGACCCGCGCGAGGTATTCAGCGCGACGCTTCACCGGATCTAGCACCGGCACGGTCGAGGGCGGAGGACCTTCAAAGGCGGGCTGCGCTGCGACGAAGAGGGCCAAAAAAGAAAAAATTAGAACCGAGATAAAAGCGCGTTTCATTGCTATAGAGGATCGAGAATTAATGAGCGCTCTTGGGCTGGATGAGGAATTTGTTCACAACCGATCCGGCCAGCGAGTCAGTTTTCCACGTGCGACCAAAGTCGGAGGAGACAAAGAGTGTCTCAGCGACGACACTAGCGTAAAGTTGCCCTACCGGATCGACGCCGACCCGCCAGACGCGGTGCGGTGCGGGCAAACCTAAATTGCGATCAATCCAAGTCTGTCCGCCGTCTTCGCTCGTTAACGCCCCGAGTCCCCAACTTCCAATCGCGAGACGTTGGGGGTTAGTGACATCGAACGTGATGTTATAAAGCGGGTGGGTAGTTGGCACCGCGGTGAGCTGTTTCCATGTCTGTGCGCCGTCAACGGAACGCCAAGCACCCGAGCTCTGCGTCACTGCCAGCCAGACGAGTGGATCGTGCGGAGATTGCTGGATATCGAAGACCATTTCCTTTGTGGGTAAAACTTGGCGCCATTGAAGCGCGGCATCTTCGGTGAGATAGACGCCGAGTTCACAACCGGCTAAAACACGACCGACACGCGTGCGATCGATCTGTAAAACTTGAGTGTATTTACCACGAGCGGGCAGACCGTTTTCTCGTCGCACAAGGGTTTGCGCACGGTCAGATGAAAATGCAACGCCATCAGGCAGTGCTAAATAAACGTGATCAGGGGCGTGCGGATCAACAGCGACATCGCGCGCCTCCGTCATAGTCCAGTCGTTGCACATGCGCCAGAGTTTGCCGCCGTCGATGCTACGCCAGAGACCGTTGAGGCCCGTGGTGTAAATGACGTTGCGGTCGCGTGGATCGAACGCGAGGGCGCTTATACCAGTGTCGTTATAACCGAGGTGCTGCCACCCGCCCGCGGCATCGCGCTGAAAAACACCGTTAGTGGTAACGATTTTAGAGCCGATGACGTAGTTGCGATTGATATTTGCGCAGACAAAAAAATCGTAAGCTGGCGCGGCGGCCGCGAGATTCCTCAAAGCCAAAAGGCCGAAAAGGATGAAAGCAGGGGTTTTCGTATTCATGAAAAAGGAAATGGATGGCGTAGAATACTAGGTTCCGAGGTTGCGATGAGCGGGGAATTCGTACGACGTGAGTGAATAATTTTTATGAAAACATTCCTGCGCTTTGGATTGATCACGCTTTGCTCGTTCGCCGTTCTGAATGGAGCTGATGCCACAACGCCCGAGCAGAAACTTGCGGCGCTGGGGCTCAAGCTCCCGAGCGTACCGGCGGCAATCGCCAACTACGTACCCGCGGTGCGCAGCGGAAATCTCGTATTTCTCGCCGGACAAATCGCGCGAGGCACTGACGGAAAATTTCTCGCCGGTAAAGTAGGTCGCGAACTGAGCGAGACGCAGGGCGCTGACGTCGCGCGCACGTGTGCGCTGCAACTCATCGCGGTGTTGCAAGCCGAAGTCGGCGATCTCGTGCATGTAAAACGCATCGTTAAGGTCACCGGCTTTGTGAATTGCACGGATGAATTCACCGCGCAGCCGAAGATCATCAACGGTGCGTCCGATTTGTTCGTCGCGGTGTTTGGCGAAAAGGGCCGGCACGCACGGGCGGCGGTGGGCGTTTCGTCGTTGCCGGCGGGCGCGCCGGTAGAGATCGAGTTGGTCGCCGAGCTGGAACCCGCCGCGCCCTAATGTTGGGCCGCGACCTTGCGAGGTCGCAGTACAAACCGAGCGAGAACGTGGGTCAGCAGCCATGACGGTTTATAAATCGCGGAGCGAGGCGCGCACGCCGGCGATGACACGTTCGCACTCGGCGTGAGAATTAAAGATGTGGGTCGATACGCGCACAGCTTCAAGTTTCTGCTCGGTAACGGGACGGCAGCGGAGCTGATGGGATTTTAGCAGGTAGGTAAAAAATTTGGCAGCGTCGACGCGCGGATGAGAAAATGTAGTGATCGAGGAACGGAGTTCATCGTGCCTGGGCGTATGCATGATAATACCATCCAATTGGGAAATTTCCGTGAATAACCGCGTGGCGAGTTCCCGCCCATGAGCGGCGATGCGCGTGATTCCAATACGTTCTTGAAAATGCACGGCTTCAGCTAGGCCAACGATGAGTCCGGCGTTACGAGTGCCGTATTCGTGGCGCAGGGCTCCGGGCGCGTATTTGAGTTCACCAGGCAAATAGGGCAGCTCGGCGGCGTGGGCGCCGGTAAGTGGCACGGAGATATCGGCGGTACGATCATGGCGAATGTAAAGCAGACCGGTTTCGTGGGGTCCACCGAGCCATTTGTGGCCGCTGAGTGCGAACGAATCACAGCCAATGGCAGCGAAGTTAACGGGGATCATACCAACAGATTGAGCGCCATCGACGTGGAACCAAATGCCACGTGCGGCTGCAAAAACGGCAATGTCGCGCACAGGCATCACGAGTCCGGTGGTGCACGTGATGTGGCTGACTTGAATCACGCGCGTGCGAGACGTAACAAGTTCGCTGATGCGAGCGAGGTTGGCGGCCGGGCTGGTATTGTCGGGGACGAAAATTTTCACCTTCACGCCGCGCAGGTTGGCTTGGTTATACCAAGTGAAGGAGCCGCCAGGGTGCGCGTGGGATTCGAAGATGACTTCGTCGCCTTCTCGGAGTTTGAGGCCGGCGGCAATGATAGACGTGGCTTCGGTGGCGTTGCGCGTGAAACAGATTTCATGGGGCTTAACACCGGTGTAGCGCGCGAGCGTTTCGCGGGCCGGCTCGATCAAAGGGTAACCGGTTTCGGAATGCTCCTGGAGCTGAAGCATGGTGGAGAAAACTTTGTCGAGCACCGGCTGCGGCGTGGGTCCGAGACCGCCGACGTTGAGGTAAGTCGGGTTATCAAGCAGAGGAAACTGGGCGCGGACGGCGCGCCAGTAGGCTTCAGCGTTGCCCGTCGGAAACGGCGGGAGCGGAGCCGCCGCGGTTTTGCCCGTCGCGGCGGCGCGGGCAGGCGAGCTGAGCGCAAGCGCACCGAGCGCGCCGACCCCGAAATTTTGGAGAAAGGAGCGGCGGTCGGTGTTCATGCGATGGATTGAAACGTGAGTGTGTGGTCGAGGTGGAGTTCCGCACCGGACGCGAGCTCAAGGTTCTGGTCAAATTGAACCGGTAGAGCCGCAAGAGGATAATTGCGACGCACAAACCACGGGAGTGGACCGGGGTTGTTTTCGAAACGGATTTTCACGCGGTGGAGCGTGCCGTCGAGTTGACCGTGCCAGTCCATCCAGCGGGCAGAGGCGCCGTGGACGGCAGGGATACCGTCAAGGCCACCTTCAGCAGTGACCTTGATCGTCGGGTCGAGGTGATCGTCAAGAAGCTCGCGGGCGCCACGAAATTGGAGGCCGTTGTAGTGCGAACCGGCGAGGCCACCGTGCGAATGCGGGTTGCCGAGAGAGAGCGCTCGGCCGCTGACATTAGACAGATGACTGCGCCAGTTGAGCGACCAAGCTTGAGCGGCTTCGTCGATATTGAGGAGGAGTGTGCGCGTCTCGTGGAAAAGCGTCTCGTTGAGGCGGCGCCATGCGAGGGTGTGCGAGAGTGTAGCGGTAATGCCGGAGGCTTCGAGGCGCGTCCAATCGAGGTGGTTTTGCGAACCGTGATCGTCTCGCCATTTGTAACCGTCGCCGCGCAGACACGTGGGGCCGCCCCAGAAGTTGGCGCCGGAGACGTTGTTCAGTGTGAAGCTGAGCGCGTGGTGCCACGGGTGATCGTTGGGGCGGAAGTTGGTAAGCGTGTCACCTGCAAGCGTGTTAACGGGGTGCGCGTAGGGGCGCGGAGATTCGTTGGCGGCGGTCGTAGGGCAGTAGACGTAGCGCAGCAAAACGCCTTCGCCGCAGTAGACGGTGACGTCGGAGCCGGCAGTGTGATCGAGGCGGAGCGTTTTCATGAGCGAGCAGCGAGGGGGAAAGTTTCTTGGAAAGTACCGCCAGAGAATTGGCGCGTGGTAGCCGATGCGTCGGGCGCGATGACCGTGAGGTCAAGGCCAGCTGGGGCGTTGATCTTGAGGGTAAATTGACCGGCATGAATCTGCCAGGCGACTTCGATGGGACCGTGCGGTGTGCAGACACTGCCGGCGGCGTGAGTGAGCCCGCAGGCATGCGGCTGAATGGTGACGCGCGTAAAACCAGGCGCGGTCGGGGTGACGCCCAAGATGCGCTGGAGAAATTCGAGCGCGGGATGCGCCGACCAGGCGTGGCAGAGAGAACGCCAATAGGAGTTTTCCTCGACAAACGTTGTGAGACCGTAATCTAGCGATTCGTGCCACGGACCGAGGTAAGTCGGCATGCGGTCGTATAGTCCGGCGCGAACGAGAGCGGTGAAAATAAAGTGCCAGCAGAAGAACGAACCGGGAGCGAGTTTCGCATCGAGGGGGAAACGTTCGAAGATGCGTTTGATTTCACGCGGACCAGCGATGCCGGCGATAATGGCCCAAGCGTTGCCGTATTGGGAGACTTCGGGGCCGCCGGGGCGGTCGAAATAAAGCCCCTCGGTTTCGCTCCACGTGAGCGCGTGCAATGCGGGACGTAGGCGCGCCGCTTCGGCTTCGAGCGCGGAGATTTCCGCGACGTGACGTGTGGCATCGGCGAGGCGCAAGAGCTCGGCCATTTCTGCGAGACCTTTGATGTATTGCGCGCTCAAGATCGTCGTGGGACCAGCATCAGCACCTGGCACGACGCCTCGCGGCCACCATGGGCACCAGTCGGTGATGTTCCAGAAAGGTAACTTCGCGGGCAGGCCACTCGGATCAGTGTGGCGGCGGTACCAATCTAAAACGGCTCGCGCGCCGGGCAACAAATCGCGCACTGTGGCGACGTCGCCGGAGCACATGACGTAGTCGCGGATGTTGGTAATCCAGTGCAACGACCACGTAGGTATAATCTGCACGAGCCGTGACGGATAACGACTCTGCGTGAGTCCATCCGAGAGGCGCGACCAGTCGAAGTGATATAACGCTTGTTTACTGAGTCGGTAATCGCCGGTCGCGAGCATCGCGATCTTCGATGTGATCATTGTGTCCCCAGCATATTGCATCTGCTCGTAATGTGGGCAGTCCTCAAAAGTCTCGTGTGAGCACAACCGCATCGTTTCCAAACTCGCCGTCCACACGCGATCGAGCCGCGCATCGGACGAGACAAACTTCGAGGCGATTCGATACGGGTAAGCAGTGAAACGTTGCGTGCAGGAGTGCACGGTGAGAGGCGCGGCGCCGACCTTAATGTGCAAGCCGACGTAACGGTAGGCGCGCCAATGCAGCGGTTCAAATCGCTCGGGCGCAGTAGTCGTGCCGTTACCAGCGGGCTCCCAAATATCGCACCAGCCGGTGATCTTGCCGCGGCGGTCGAAGGTCCAACCGGTGTTCTCATCGGCGAAATGCGACGCGAGATTGGCGAGCGGTTGTTTCTTACCGAGCAACATCGCGCCGGGCGTTTCCCACGGCAGGCGCAACGCCTCCGCGTAGGTCAATCGCACGTTTGCGCCCGCGCCGCCAGAAATCACCAATTGCGGAAACGCCGAGGTGAGTTTCGCATGATCTAATATCAAATCTACCTCCGCGCCCGCTGGCAACGTCACCGATCGGCCCTGCTTGATCATCGCCAGCCAATCTGGCGTCGCGTCGCGTCCACCCGGCTCAAAGACGTCGCAAAAATGATCCAAGCGTTCTTCCTCAAGCATTGGAATCATGCGCGGCACCAAGCCGTAGGGGCTCGTCGGGTCGCGGCGATTTTCCAACAGCTCGGCCTTGAAGAGCACGTGAGCCGCCGCCCAACTGGTATCGTCGAAATCGGGCAGGTTCCAACCCGAGGGAGACAAGCGCGACACCCGATGTTCGAAATAACCGAGATAACCTTCAAATGTGGTATTTTCGTTTTGAAACCGATGCGCCATGTCTACGGCCACACGCCAGGTGGTATTCGTGCGTAGGTCTTCGACGACTTGGCTAGTGCCATCACGCAAGGCACCCTCGAGTACCCAGCCGCCCGTGTAAGTCATAATGGAACAAGGAGCACCGAGTAACGCCGGGCGATGCGCCACTCGCGACATATCCTGAACGAGCGCTGCGAGCACATTGCGTCCAGTCCGCAGGTGCGGTTTAAGGTCAAATGTCTCGTAAAAATGATGATTCACATCGCCCTTGGCCGGACCGCGCCCGACCAACACGCCATTACAGTAAAAAAGATAGCGGCTGTCGCCGGAGACGTGCACCGTCAGCATTAACGCAGCTAAATCTTTAACATCAAAATTTTTACGAAACAACCGCACTTGATAATGCGAGGGCGTCGCGGCCTCAGGCGCTGGAGCTCCATGCGAGCCTTCAGCAGACCAAATCCAAGTAGCGGAATCAATAAACGGTTTCATGGGCAAGTGAAAGAAAGTAAAAAAACGGGCTTAAATTTGCAGAAAAAAGGGATTAAACTAAGAAAAAAGACCAGCAGACCCACAGAAAATCGCGCAAAGATGAGGTGCTCACAACAAGCAACGCAGCATGAGGGAAGTGCAAGGCCCGTTTCAGAATGTTCTAGTCATTTTTCAGATTTCAATCAGTATTTTCTATGAAATTTCACAATGACTGTTTCAAACGCCTCTAAGCCCCCTCGCCTCATTCAATGCGCCTCGCCGTGGTCGATGCACGACTGGCCCTCAAAACGCCGCGAATGGTCGCTCGAGCAAAAGCTCGATGCCATTGACGCCGCCGGTTTTGACGGCGTCTGTGCCTACGTGACGCCCGAGCTCAAAGCGGGCGCCGATCAACGCGGACTAGTGCTGATGAGTGGCTTTGATTGCGGGGATTTGGCCGTGGCCAGACCGCGACTCGAAGCGCAGAAAAAATTGGGCGTACATTTTATTAACATACAGTTACTTAATCATGATACACCGCCAAAAAAAGCTTCGGCTATGGCGGTCCGTTTGATCAAACTTTCCCACTCTCTTAAACTCGGCGTCCACATCGAAGTCCACCGCGATACCGCGACCGAAACCCCCGAAAAATTCACCGAAATTGCCCAGCTTTACAAAAAAGCTACACGCGAGATCATGCCCGTCACCTGGGACCACTCGCATTTCGCCATTTCCAAGCACGTGATGCCGAAGGACTATTCCAGCCGTTTACTCGCCTGGCCAGAGTCGATCCAACATTCTCAAATGTTTCACCTGCGTCCATTTAACAGCCAACATTGCCAGGTTCCAGTGACGGATGGTCGGGGACGCCCCACCCCTGAGTTTCGTGATTATCTGGCTTTCGTTGAAGACCTTTTTACGCTTTGGCTCAAGGGTCCCCGTCCCGGCAACACGCTCTGGACGTGCCCTGAATTAGGGATGAGCCACGGATACCACGTAAGCACCAATCCCCACCCGTGGCCCGACGCCATTGCCGCGCGCAAAGCCTACGCCAGCGCCTGGCGCCGCGCCCTCAAACGCGTCGCCTAAATCGCCCATTATACCTTCGTTTTTGCCCAAGCATCTCCTGTCGCTTTAGTAACAAAACCCTTGACCAAACCCCGAGATTTCAGTGTCTTCTTTCTGAAACTTTCAGGTTACCTCGCATGCCCCCCCTGCTCATTGCTGACATTGCCCGTAAGGCCAAGGTCTCACCCGCGACTGTATCGCGCGTGATCAACCAGCCCCACTTAGTCGCGCCCGACCGACTTGAGCGCGTACGTTCGGTGATGACCGAGTCAGACTACGTCCCAACGCCGCTTCATCGTCGGCGCGGACCCAAATCCCGGTTAGCAACCCCCAAAAAAATCGCCGTCTGGTTTGTCGGAGCGAAGAAAAACTCCAGTTTCAATTGGTTCCAAGATCAGCTGCTGCAGACTCAACATTCAAACGATCGCCAACGGCTCGAACTCAGCGTCTTATTCACTGATACGCCGGATGATCTCCCCCGGGCCCTGGCGGAGCGCCAAGTCGACGGCGTGATCATCCAAGGCATGGAGCCCTCCCCAGCCTGTCTCTCCAAGCTCGGCGATTTGCCCAACGTATGGTTCATGACCCGGCGCTCACAGACCTACGCCGGAGACTTCGTAGAACCCGACAACGAGGCTAACGGCCGCATGGCCGCTAACTACCTTCACCAGCACGGCCACAAATCCCTCGCCGTCATTGCCGCTGACTCGGGTTACAGCGCCGTAGGTTGGCGTGTGAAGGCTTTTATAGAGCAAGCCAAAGACCTCGGCCTTGCTGTACACAGTATTCTTGGCAAAACCAAGCCAGTTAACTTTCTGGAGATTGTACCCGTTCATGAAGAAAGCGATGCTCTCGCCAAACGATTCTGCCAGATTAGCCCCCGACCGACCGGAATCTACGTCCCTGTCGACCATTTTTGCGGCTCACTCTTTCGCTCGCTCCGACTGGCTGGATTAAAATCTGAACGCGACTTCGAAGCCATTTTGGGCAATTACAATCCTGTGATCTACCACAACCTCGATCACCTGCCTCCAGCACTCGACATCAACCTCCCCACGCTCGTACGCAAGGTCGTTGATCATCTCGTCTGGCGCATAGATAACCCCAAAATAATCGGGCGTATAGGAATCACCGTAGCCCCGAGCTTGGTGGTCGCTACCAGCCAAAGTGGCCAAATGATTGCATAAGGACTTGTTTTTTTCCCTCGCTCTGTATCAATAACTCCTCATTTTATCCGATCCTTTGACAGCGTTCTATCGCTGAGAAAAGACCGGCAAACGACCAACCCCCACACAATAAGAATGAAATCAGAAACCAGCACCGCACCCAGGACCAAGAAATACTTGGTTTCCTGTTTGGCCGCGTTGATGGCTGTCTCGGCCCCTATGGGCTTTGCAGCCGACAACGAAGCCTTGAAGAAGCTCCAAGATGAAAACGCTGCCCTCCGCAAGCGCCTCGCCGCGCTTGAAGGCAGCTCCACCCAGGCCGCCGCTCCCGCTGCCGCTGCTCCCGCAGCTGCTGCTGGCACCGCCACTAAGGGCTCCACGATGCAAGCCGACGCCGGCGTGGAATCGCTGTCGGCCTTCGAGGTGAAGTCCGACAAGGACCAAGGCTACCTCCGCACCAACTCGGTGACGGCTACCCGTATCAACATGGCGATCCAAAACATCCCGATGTCCGTGTCGGTCATGTCGAAGGAATTCCTTGATGATGCGAACATCCGTTCCATCACCGATGTGCTGCGCTACACCTCTTCCGGTGCAGGTGACAACAACTTCGCGATGCGCCGTCCGTCGAATTCGGCCACGCCACAAGGTGGTTTCACCCTCCGTGGTTTCGGCGTGAATTCCCTGCTGCGTAACGGTATCTCCCGCTACATCGGCTACAACGTGAACAACGTTGACCGCATCGAAATCGTAAAAGGTCCAGCGTCCGTGTTCTTCGGCGCGGGTTACCCCGGCGGTGTCATCAATTATATCACCAAGCAACCGGTCTTCGGCAAAATCCCGACCACTCTCAGCTACACCTTCGGTGATAACAACATGAACCGCGTGGTGCTGGACAACAACACCCAGCTCTCCAAGAAGGCCGCCATGCGCGTCGTCGGTTCTTGGGAAAACCGCAAGGGTTTCCGCAACTACGAGTTCAAGAAGGAAAACAGCATCACGGCCAACCTGACGCTCGTTCCCTTCGACTCCGGCAAGGTGAAGATCACCTTCGAGTTCGAACACCTCGACGGCACCTACAACGATAACCAAAAAGACTGGCTCTACCCAGACGGCTGGTTCCAAGCCTACCAGAACCCATCCGCGGCCCTCATCTCAGCGGCCGGCGTGGCTGACGCCACGGCCTACAAAAACCGTATTTTCAACGGTCTGGCCAGCTACATCCAAGACGTCCGCGTCTCCACGGGTAACTACAGCACCCCGCTTTACTCCCGCGTCATCCGCGGCGGTTACTACACCGCTAAAGACGGCAGCCGCGTCCACGATGAAGG
>Ga0114958_10002104_pt1 | contig 15130 bp, 6 predicted proteins | sample C_130208_EF_Meta_FD_89577 | JGI IMG/M metagenome (GOLD analysis project Ga0114958, IMG submission 89577) | Freshwater microbial communities from Lake Croche, Canada to study carbon cycling - C_130208_EF_MetaG | ecosystem: Environmental > Aquatic > Freshwater > Lake | place: Lake Croche, Canada... | reverse complement strand
AAGAAAATAATGATTTGAATACAACTATTCAAGAAAATAATGATTTGAATACAACTATTCAAGAAAATAATGATTTGAATACAACTATTCAAGAAAATAATGATTTGAATACAACTATTCAAGAAAATGATAAAGATTTGAATACAACTATTCAAAAAAATAAAATTGATCTTTATGATAGTGATGAAGATTTTCAATATGAATAAATAGTTTATGATTATAGAATTAATTCATAATATAATATAATATTATAATATTATATTATAATATTATATTAATGTCAATTGATATTGAACAAATAAAATCTGAAGTAATAAATGAATTACAACAAAAACATATTAATTTAGAAATATTATATGAAATTATTGAAGACACCGATTTAAAAGGAATAATTATGCCATTATATTATCTTTTTGATAATGAAATTAACAGCAATATTGGTTCCAGAATTTATAGTAGAGATAATATACTTGATTTTTTAGATATCTATAATTTATCCACAAATTTTATAAAAAAAAATTTGTTTACAATTAGTTCTAATAGTCACGCAACAATTTTTTATATTTTTGATTATAAAAATGAAAGAGACAAAAAATTTTTATATTACTCAAATTCTGGTTTAGGAATAAATAATCATATTCTTGAAAATAAACTTAAAAATAATTTTGTATATCCTAAATTATTTCAATTTAATAGATCATTTGAAGAAAAATTAAAAAGAATATTAAATAATGATTTTAATAATATTAAGGATTTGTTTAATACTTTTTTTGATAACATTTCAATAAATTATGAATATAATAGAAAATCTGAATTAGATATATATACAATATTAGAAGATAATGAATTTTTAGATAGACCAATTATAAAAAATTTAAGAGATAAATTATTACAATTAAATTATTATGATGAAACCATTACATTATCAATGATAGCTAAAATTAATAAAATGATAATTAAAATTATAAAAAAAAAACTAAATAATAAAAGTAATTTATATAATACAAATAAAAAAGTATTACAACAATCAATTATCTACATTATTTTATATTATATAATTGATATTAATAAAGATGTTATTCAAGAATGTACATTAAATAATATTTTAAATGATAATGAGCCATTAGAAGAATTTAAAAAATTTTTAACCGATGATTTAGATTTATTATTTGATAAAATTTTAGATAATAAAAATACATTTAATATTAATATAAGATTAGAATTAAATAAAGTAGAAAACAAAAATATAGAGTTTGAAAGAAAATGCACAGAAATAAATACATATTTTGATTTAATTAATATTAAATATACTACTATTCACTATATGTTAAATAGATTTAAAATAAATTATAATAATATTGGTGTATCTAATTTAGTGCAAGCATCAGGATCGTGTACATTTTATAGTTTTTATTTATTATTTACAAATATTTTATTATTAGAAAAAGATAGTGTTGAATATTGTAAAGCAATTATTCAATTTCATTATAAAATGATATATTTTTTTGCAATGTCTTGTGATTATCAATCATTTAAATTAAGAGTTAATGATTTTTTTAATCATGGTTTTATTTATAATTTGTGTGATAAATTTGATTTAACTAATGAAATTTGTAATTTGTATCAAGAAGAAACTTTAATATTAAAAAAAAATTCAAGAGACAATTATTTATTAAGTTATTGTAAATTACAAATAAAAACAAGTAGTGAATTTAGTCTATTTAAAATTATGCCTAAAGAACAAAATTTATTAATTAAATCAAATATAAATAATTTTAAATTAAATGTTAAAAAAATTATTGATAAAATAAGACAAAACAATAATATTCAAAAAGAAGAAATAAAATTGTTATGTGATAATTTAAAATTTAATTTTTCTGAAAGTAATCCTGATTTAAACAATGCATTTAATGAAATTATTAATAATTATGCGAATTTATATTACTATTACGCATTGATATTACAATATAATTATAAAAATAATATAATATTTACAAATTATAAATTATCGATAGAGTCTTGTTATTTATTAATATTTATAGATAAAAAAGATGCAGAAAGTTCTAATTATGTTAATAATATTATATTAAATAATGATGATCAATTATTTAATTCCAAATTTAATTGCGAACAAGATATATTTTTAAATTATTTAAATCAACAAGAAATTCTTGCATTTTTTTATATATTTGAAAATGAACCAGATGAAACAAAATTATCTAAATTAGAAAAAATTTTAGAAGAAAATATAAAAGATAAAGAAATTTTTTATATATCAGAAGAAAAATACATTATATTTAAAAATAATAATGTTTTTAATATTGATAATAATGTTGATATATATACATCATATTTACCTCGTTATGAGTACACATTAATACATCTTTTTAATAATATATCTAAAAATAAAACATATTTAAATAACTATTTTAGATATGGAAGGTCTTATTATAATAAAAATAATTATTATAATATAAATAATTATAATGAAGTTATGTTAACAAATTTTAATTTAATATTTTATAATATAACAGCAAAAAGTTATCTAGAAATATATAATTTATTTATAAAACTAATTAATATAAAAGAGTATTCTACTTTAATTATAAATTATGCACAAAAATCTTTTGGAGTAGATTTATTATTAAATAAATTATCAAGTATTAAAGATTTTGATTGGGAAAATGTAGATAAAATTTTAGAATTATTAAATTGGAATAATAGCAATATAATACCTGAAAATTATATTTATTTTAAATGGATAGAGGAAATAAATATAAAAACAAATGATTATAAAACATTTACAGTTACTAAGGATGATAGTGATATTATATTTAAAAAATATAATATTGATGATAATAATGTTGATTTATTAAAAATTATTTCAAGATTTGGAATTACAATATATGATAAATCAGATATAATATTATTAATACATAATGATAGTAAAACTAGGCTTAATGAAATTTTATTAATTACAAAAGATAATTTAAAATGTTTACCAAAAAAATGTATACGTTTTTATATTCATAATAATTTTGTTGAGACTGATAAAATATATGTTATTGATAAAGATGGTGAATATAAATTAGATTTTAATGATAATTTACCATTTCTTAAATTTTTTCCAAAAAATTCAATATATTTATGTTATTACAAAAACAATAGCTACCATTTAGATATTGTTGTAAATAATAAATTTATTAAAATGTATGGTGTTAATAAATATTCTAAAATGTTTAATAAAGATTTTAATATAAAAAATGATGAATCATATATTGAATCATATATTATTGCACCTTCATTAGCTTTACCAATTAGTAAAACTTTTAATAAAGAAATATATTTAAATATATTATTATTTTATAGCAGTGAATTTATTATGAAAGACTATGCAACAGACTATATTTTAAAATTAAAGACAAAAACTAGTATAAATTTTACAAATATATTAAATGATTTAGAAATAATAATAGATATTATTAAAAATTCAATTGATAAAGATGAACAAAATATAATAAATATAGATAAAAATATTAAAATATATTATCAAGATGATTACGATAACATTTTACAAAATCTAAAAAATTTAGCAAACGAATATAGATTTTGTAAAGATAAAAATCCTCCACAATTAACACAAACAGATATAACAGAAATAAAAAATATTAAAAAAAAGTTAGATACTTTAAAAACAACAACAATAACTGAATTAATCAACTATATAGATTCTAAAGATTATATCATTAATAATTTGAATAATTTTTTATTAATAATGATAATTAATATTTTTATACAAGTATTAAATAAATATGATATTAATTTTTTATGCGAAGAAAAACAACCACTATTAATTACTTTAAAATCTATTAAATATTTTATTAAATCATTAAATGAAGAAAAATATTATGTATATGAATTAATATTTTTATTACAAAGTGACTATTTTATGAAAAAAAGTCAACATAAAAAATACATGGAAATAAGAGATGATATTGGTACTAATCAATTAAAATTACATCAATTTATGATGGGTAAAGGTAAAACTTCAGTATTTACACCATTATTATATTATTCTATTTATTTATTACACAATAAACTGCCAACTGTTATTACAGCATCTCATTTAGTTAATGATACTAAAAAAATTATTGAATTAAATGCTTTTTTATTTGATATAGAGATGCAAGTTTTTTCTGATTTTGAAGCAAAATTACGATGGATTACTTGCACTGATAAAAATAATAAAACTGATTGTAAAATAAATCTGGAAAATGAATATAATATTATTGATGAATTTGATAGTCATCATAATTATTTACAATCTATTTTTAATTATATTCAAAATGAAAAAACATGTATTGAAGAAGATGAATTTACTATTATTTTTAATTATGTTTTTTATAAAGAATATAAAGGTAGAACTATTTGTAAAAATAAAAATGTTTTAGCAATCTTAGATTATTTAAACTTATATTATTATCAATCTAAGAAAATGATTTACAATATACAATATGGTTTTGACCATGAAAATGAATTTGTAATGTGTGTTCCATTTATAAGAAAAGATACTCCAATTAAAAAATCTAATTTTTCATCATTATTATTAAAATTAATTTTAACATTTAAAACATATATTACTGAATTTAATTTAGAATTACAAGAAAATGATTATGATAAAATATCAAAAAATGAAAAATATTTATTTTTACTACAATTAATTGATGATGATTTGGATGATTATATTGAAAGTGTTGAACGCAATGAAACATTATTTACTTTTGAAAAAATTAAAGAAATATTCAAAATTGTATATAGTAAACCATATAATATAGAAATTAAATTTAAAATATTATTAAAATTTTTATATAACATTAATATTAATTTTTTAAAATACACAGAAAAACAACTAAATATGTCATTTCAAGATATAATATATAATAATTATGAGCAATGGCAAGTTGGTTATACAGGTACAACATCTTTATCATTAAATAAATATGAAACAAATGATATGCATGTTTTTAAAGAAATAATACCTGATTATGATGAAAAAATAGAAATTTTATTAGCTTTAACAAAAACACAAGATCCAAATAAAGATAAAATAAAAACTATTATTTTAGATTCTAATTCTAATTTAGATAATACTTTAATAGATATTATTAATGTTTTGAAAGTTAATGAAGATGCATCAATTAGAGGTGTTATTGATTTATTTGGATTATATAAAGATTACAATAATTATACAATTGCATTAGAAATATCTAAATTATTACCAAATAAAAAAATAATTTATTTTGAATTTGATACTGCATATCAAATATTTAATAAAAAAAAATATATATTTGATGAAATAATAAATAATAATAATTTTTATTATTATGATCAAGCACATACAGTCGGTTCAGATTTAAAGCAACCACAAACAGGAAATGTAGTTGTTTTAATTAATGAAAAAACAAGATATACAGATTTTGCACAAGGTATATTTAGATTTAGACAATTAAATAAAGGAACATATTTATCAGTAATAGTATATTCATTGGTTAAAAAAGATTATAAAGTTGATGATGTAATAAAATTATTAAATAAAAATGAAAATAAGTTTAATGATGAGCAGAAAGATGGTTTAAAATTTCAATTATTAAAAACAATGATTAGAAAAGAAACAAAAGATTATGAAGAATTAGATTTAGAACCAGATTTTAAAAGAGGAATTATTAATAAAAAAACAATTTATAAAATTATAAAAAATAATATTATTAAAAACTATAATGGAAACAATGAATTTATTAAAGATTCAATAAATTATTTTATGAATAATTATAAAATAACAAAAAAATTAATAATAGGTTATAACAATGATGAATTAGATATAAATATAGATATTAATACAAATAAAAATGTAGATAAAACTGCTGATAAAACAGCTGATAAAACTGCCGATAAAAATACCAATATACAATTATCATTTGATTCAAATTTTTTAAAAGATAATTTTAGCAAACAAAAAATTAATTTAATTGTTCATCAAAATTGTGAAGCATGTAAACAAAAAACATGTACCAAATTATTTAAAACCGATATTCAAATAAAATCAAAAGACATATACGTAAGTTATAATTTATTAAACTATCCAGCGGATCCAACTGATATAATGAATAACCCAATATTTACAGTTATATTATTAAATTATGTTGAATTTGATAATTATTTTTTAATAGAAAGAGAGGATATTTGTTCGCGTTATTATTCTAATTTACAACCTGTGTATAATACTATTGGAGAACTTAAAAACAATATAGTATATAATTATGAAGATACTAAAATAGAATTACCTAAATTATTAATTAAAATATTAGGTCTAAAAATTAAGGTAATTGATAAAACAGAATTATTATATGATAAAATTATGACTAACTATACTCATGATGGTATACGAATATTATTTCAATATTTATATATATATTTATCAAATTTAATAGAATATTGTGGTAATTTTAATTCTAAAGTATATAGATTACCAAATAGTGTAATTAAAAATATAAACAATGTTATACAAACATTTGAATTAAATATTAATATTAAAGATGAACTACATAAATTAAGATATTTAAATATGCATAATGGTGATGAAAAAGTATTAGTAAAAGAAATAACAACACCAAATAATATTCATTATGAAATTTATTAGTATGTTAAAATTAGATAAATTACAATATTTTGAATGAACAAAAATATTATAATTTATTAAAAAATTGATTAAATAAATTATTTAGATATTAGCTATATTTATTATATAATGAATAGTTTAATTAATAATAAAACTATGATAACACCTAGTAGAATTCATGAAGTAATTGATTTGATTTTTGATGAAAAATATGCGATGTATACATATCACTATAATTCGTATAATCAATTTATCAATGAAATTGCATTCAAAGAACTAGAGTCAAATTCAAATTTAATATTTGAAAATGTAACTAAAGATAAAATATATAAATATAAATTTAAATTTTCAAATATTCAGTTAAAACCACCTGTAGATGAAACATCTAATGATGATGAAATATTATTTCCAGAAGATGCTAGAATTAAATTTTTGACTTATTCATCTAGATTATTAGCAGATGTAAAACAAATACAAGAAAGTGTAGATGTTGAAACAAATGAAGTGATTGAAAAAGTATTATTTGAGGATAAAATGGTTACTATAGCAAAATTGCCAATTATGTTTAGATCAAATTATTGTTCAACAGTATTAAGAAAAGACAGAAGCAATACAGAATGCAATTATGATCCTGGATGTTATTTCATAATTAAGGGATCAGAAAAGGTAATTATGTCACAAGAAAGAATAATTGACAATAAAATTTTAGTATTTTCAAAAAAAGATAGTAATTTTGCAGATGGTATTATGTATTCTTGTCAAGTAAATTCAAAAAAAGTAGATGATTTGACAGCTAATCTTCAAATAATTTCAATCAAGATGAGAAAAGATAGTGCTTTATTATTATCAATGTCACAGATGCAAGAAATACCAATTTTTATTATTTTCAAAGCATTAGGAATAGTTTCAGATAAATCTATTATTTCATATATTGTATATGATGATGCAGATCAAGATATGATAAATATTATTAAATTTTCATTAACACATTATAAAGAGGAAAGTTGGAGAGATGATGCTGGTAATATAAATTATATTCGATCACAAGAGGATGCAATTAATTATTTAATTACAAAAATGAAAATAGTTGGCAAGCGTTTTTCGGAGATTAACGTAGAAATTAGAAATATGCAAAAGAGGGAATATTTATTAACAATATTGGAAAGGGATATATTGCCACATATGGGTAAAAATTTATTAAATAAAGGATATTACATTGGTCAAATGTGCAATAAATTATTAAATTGTTATTTAAAGCGTATTGAACAGGATGATCGTGATTCAATGATAAATAAAAGAATAGATACACCGGGGATATTACTTGGTCAATTATTTAGACAATATTATAAAAAGATGTTAAATGATTGTACAAAATATTTTAGAAAGCATAATAGTTCGGATGAAAATCCTATTAATATTATTTCTCAAATAAAGCATACTATTATTGAACAGGGATTAAATTCTGCATTAGCTACAGGAACATGGGGTAATTCTAAAAGAAAAGGTATTGCACAAATGTTACAAAGATCTACATTCTTACAACTTATATCATCATTAAGACGTGTTATTACGCCACAAGCTGATACTGCATCAAAAGTTGATAGAATGAGATTTGTGCATAATACGCAATATGGTTTTATAGATCCAATTGAAACACCAGAGCATGGACATACAGTAGGTACTGTTAAGAATTTATCAAATTCGGCAACAATTACAATTAATTCATCAACTCAACCAGAAATTATCAAAGATATATTAAAGGGTAACATTACAAATTTATCGGATGTACCACCAATTAAATTTAAATTATTAACAAAAGTATTAATTAATGGTGAGTGGATAGGATTAGCAAAGGATCCGGTTAAATTGACGGAATATTTAAAAAGTAAGAGAAGAATGGGAGAAATTGAAAGATATACAGGAATTGCATATAATTATAATACAAATGAAATTAGAATTAATTCGGATGCGGGGAGAATGGTTAGACCATTATTAAAAGTTACAAATAATAAATTACATATTAATGATGATATTATTGAAGAAATTGATATTAAAAATAAAACAGATCCACTAAAGATTCATAAATGGAATGATTTATTAATGAAATATCCAGATATTATAGAATATGTAGATCAGGATGAACAAGAAACAGCACTTATTTCAATGTTTATAAAAGATGTTGAAACAGAATTTAATAAAATGATAAAAGTTATACCAAATGCAAATCCATTTGGTGATACGGTAGATAGATATAATGATACAGTTTATAAAAGATTTTCTCATTGTGAAATACATCCATCATTAAATTTTGGAAATACTTCATGTAATGTACCATTTTGCGAGTATAATCAATCACCAAGAAATTACTATAATTTTTCACAAGCAAGACAAGCATTAGGAGTTTATAGTTCTAATTATCGTCATCGGGTTGATTTAGCATATTTGTTATATCATCCAGCTAGACCGATTGTTGCCACAAGAGGATCGAGATATAATGGTTTATTAGATTTACCGTGTGGTGAAAATTGTATAGTTGCTATTGCGATGTATACTGGTTATAATCAAGAAGATTCGATAGTATTTAATCAATCATCAATAGAAAGAGGTTTATTTAGAGCAATTTCGTATAGAAAAGAATCAGAAGAAATTACAAAAAATCCTGCAACTGGTCAAGATGAAATATTTGCAAAACCAGATCGTAATAAAGTTGCTGGAATGAAAGATGGTAATTATGATAAAATAAATGAAAAAGGTTTTGTACCAGAAGAAACATTAGTTAAAAATGGGGATGTTATTATAGGTAAAATAACACCAATTACACCAGGCGAAGGGTCTAATAAAATTTTTAAAGATGCTAGTTTAATGTATAAAGGTGGTGTAGATGGTGTTATTGATAAAGTTTACACTGGTATTAAAAATGCAGATGGTTATGAAATATACAATATGAGAATTAGACAAGAACGTATACCTAGAACGGGTGATAAATTTTGTTATACGGGGGATCATGAAGTTTTAACGACGAATGGTTGGATAAACATCAAAGATATTACATCAAGACATGAAATTGCATGTTTAAAAAATGGAAATATATTACAGTATGAAAAACCAATTGATATTCAAGAATTAGATTGGTCAGGAATGTTATATAATATAAAGAATGATCAAGTAGATTTATCGGTAACGGACAATCACAGAATGTTTGTAGCAGAATGTAATAGTAAAGAATTTAAAATTAGAATTGCAAAAGATATTTATGGAAAAATGTTAAAATACAAAAAGCATGTTGAATATTATATGCCAATACAATTAAATAATCAATTTATATTAAATAACATTATATTTGAAGTTAATATTTGGTTAGAGTTATTTAGTTTGTGGATAACAGAAGGATCATTTAATGAAACTGAAGTAATTTTTAATATGAATACATATATTATTAAGGAAAAATTAATTGGAATTTGTGGAAATATGAATTTTAAATATAGATGCACTTTAAATAAATTTTATATAGAAAACAGAGATTTATTAAATTATTTTTGTGATTACTGTAATCCAGATAATAGGGAATTCCCTAATTGGATTTGGAGTTTAAATAAAAGTCAATGTAATCTTATTATTGATAATATGTTATTAGTTGATGGTTTTACAATGATAGATGGTTACACATATTATGAAACTACATCAAATGTTTTAGCTGATCAATTTCAAAGATTATGTTTGCATGCAGGTTTTTCGAGTAACAAAGGTGAGAATAATAAAAAAATATGTAGTAAAAAAATATATAGATTAACAATTATAAATTCATCAAGAGCAATATTTGTTAATAATATTGCTTCATTAAATGATGAACATAATGATGATAATTTTGTACCATATAGTGGTAAAGTGTATTGTTGCACAGTTCCATATGATGGTATAATTTATGTTCGTAGAAATGGTATTCCAGTATGGTCTGGTAATTGTAGTCGTAGTGCTCAAAAAGGTACAATTGGTAAAACATTACGTGCGGAAGATATGCCATTTACTAAAGATGGAATTCAACCAGATATTATCATTAATCCTTGTTGTTTACCATCTCGAATGACGATTGGTCAATTAATGGAGGCAGTTATATCAAAATCTGCAGCATTAGATGGATCTACAGTAGAAGCAGTACCATTTGATAAAATTGATATGGCATCAATTCATGAAAATTTAATAAAGAATGGTTTTGAGGAGTATGGTAATGAGACATTATATTGTGGTTTTACGGGTAAAAAAATGGAATCAAAGATATTTATATGTCCAACATATTATTTAAGATTAAGGCATTTAGTTCAAGACAAGATTCATTGTTTAGATGAGAAACATGATGTATTAACATTAGAAGGTTGGAAACCTATTAAAGAAATTACGATGACAGACAAAGTAGCAACATTAGAAAATAATAAATTGGTATATACCAATCCAATAGCAGTGTTAGATTTTCCAGATTATGAAGGTAATATGTATTATATTAATAATAAAAACATAGATTTAGCAGTTACGGGAAATCACAGAATGTTTGTATCAAATACAGATAAATATGAATTTGATACAGCAGAAAATTTAATAGGTAAATGTGTTAAATATAAAAAAGATGCGGAATGGAGTAATCAAGATTATAAATATGTAAATGATTATAGTTATTATAATTTAAATTTAGATATGAATGCATGGTTAACATTTTTAGGAATATGTTATAGTAACAGTAGATTATTTGAAGATAAAATCATAATTGATGTTAGTAAAAAACAGGTGAAGAAAGAATTATATATAGCATTAGATAAATTAAATTTTATATACAGCGAAGACACAGATTTATGTAACTGTATAAATATTTTTAATAAAGAAGTTGCTAGTTATATCACAGATTTTAAAAATAATAAATTTTCAAAATGGATTTTTGAGTTAAGTAGAATGCAAACACAAATATTTATTAATGGCATATTATTATTTAAAAAATCTTATCATACAAGATCTAGTGAGATAGCAGATCAAATACAACAACTTTGTTTACATGCTGGTTGGGCATGTAACATTAATTCAGAAAAATCATATTGTTTAACAATTATTAAATCAAAAATAAATCAATATGTTAATAGTAATTATCAGGAAGATAAAATAATTCATACAAAATGTCCTGTATATTGTTTACAAGTACCATCTGAAATTTTTTATGTTAGAAGAAATGGAAAAGCAGTATGGACAGGAAATTCAAGAGCAAGAGGTCCCGTTACATTATTAACTCATCAACCTCCAGAAGGCAGAGCTAGAGATGGAGGTCTTCGTTTTGGAGAGATGGAAAGAGATGCAATATTAGCTCATGGAATACCATTATTTTTAAAAGAGAAATATTTTGATTCATCAGATGGATATTATGCACATATTTGCGTGGAGTGTGGTTTAATAGCAAGAAAAATGATAAATAAAAATGTATATATTTGTGATTCATGTAAGACATCAGATACAAATAAAATACAATTTCCATATGCATTTAAATTATTTATTCAAGAATTAATGGCGATTAATATTTTGCCAAGAATTAGAACAATTCAGAATGAATTCAATAATTCAATATAATTATTTTTGATCTAATAATAAAATTTAATTAATTATTTTAATAGTTAATTAAATTTTTATAGCGGTGTTCTATTTCCCGATTTATTTAGAGGTTGATTTTGACTTTTCCATCCAACAGTACATGGTCTAGCAAAACAACATTTACCTTTAGTAAAATCAGATGCACCAGTTCTACCCTTGCCTCGTTTTCTAACATGATCATATGTATCATTATTAGTATCATTATTTTTATCTGAATAGTTTGTTTCAGTATTATTAGAATCAAACATCATTTTAGTAAGCAGTTCAATCTCTTTTTGTTTTTGTTTTTGCTTAAGTTTAAGTTTAAGTTTTGCATCGTTATCCATTATATTTATTTATAATAATATATATTTATATCATAATGATAAATATTTTTCTGTTTATAGTATTTTTATAGTATATTTACTGGAAAATATTTTATTTTTTTCTTAAATTTAAAAATTTTCAATAAAAAAATCTCTCTCTCTCTGGCCGATTTCCAGTTCCCTTTCCAGTTCCCTCGGAATGTGCTCAGATTGATTTTATTAATATTATTTATTTATTAATCTTAATTAAAACTAGTATATTAAATAATTATAAAAAATATAAAAAACCATCTAAATCATCTTAAAATTTAACAAAAATAAAAATTATAGATTGATGTTATCTGAGCACATAAAAAATTTATATTTTTAATAAAAATATAAAAATTGTTTTAGACATAAATGATCTATAATTCAAAAATTTAATTATTTTTTTTCAAGATAGTTGTGACTATATTTTATAATATAAACATAAAAAATTTATGTGCTCAGATATAAAACATCTTAATGTTTTTTAAATAATTTAAATTTAAAGATTATATTAACTAAAAAAATAATATTTTAATAAAATAAAAAATGTGCTCAGACAATCATTTTTAAATATTTTTAAATTAACTTTATAAATTAATCTATTTAAAAATATTGTATATATTATTATTAAGATAGGGATGGTTTTATACAGATGTATTTATTGCAAAAAAGACTTTGAAAAAAAGTTTTTTTATGATAGACATTTTAATATTAAATTTAATTGTAAATCAATATTTGATAATGAAATTAAAAAATATAAAAATTTTAATATTTTGAATCTCATAATGTGTTTTTTAAGATATAGTGACAAAAGTAACATTTTTAAGGGTTTTGATGGTCAAAGGGAACTGGAAAGGGAACTGGAAAGGGAACTGGAAGATAAAAATGAAAATTTACAAAAAAAAAGTGTGCTCAGATGTGAAAAATGTAAAAAAAATTTTAAGTCAATAAAAGGATTTAAAAAACACATATTGAGTAATTATTGCGAGATTGAAAAAAAAAGTACAAATATGTATGAAAAAATAACAAATAAAAATAGTAATATTATTGGCAATACTATTGGCAATACTACGACAAATATTACAAACAATACAATTAATAATACAACTAATAATACAACAAATAATATAACAATAAATCTAATACCTTTTGATTCAGTTAGATATGAAAACCTGCCAAATATTATTAGAAAGAACTTATTAGAGACACCTGGATTATCAATACAAAAATTATTATTATATGAACATTTTAATAAGAACAAACCAAATCAATTAAATATATTATATTGCAATAGACGAGATTCAAAAATGTTAATATATGATGAGTCAGTATTATCTAATAATGGATGGAGTACTAGAAACAAAGATGAAATTTGTGAAATAATTTTAAATAAAGCGATGTATGCAATTGAAGATGTTGTAAATTGCAATGATGAAAATAATAATAATTTAAAAATAAAAGATTATAAAATTGATGCAATTAATAGATTAATTAAAGATGTCGACAATGAAAAAAAATTTAGAAAAGAGATGAAAGAAAATATTTGTGATATATGTTATGATAATAATAACATTGTTAAAAATAATAAAAATAAAATATTTGACAAATATCTAACAAATATTTGAAAATAATAATTTAGTTAAAAATTATATATATTATTTTCTTTTACATATATATATATATAATGTCAACAATTACTTTTTTACATGATGTTCATAGTTCTTCAATTAAAGATGGTAAAAAATTAACAGATGAAGAAAAAATAATTGATGGTGAAAAAGGTTTAACTATTAAATATTTTCACAAAGATGATAGTTCAACAGAAAAAATTGTTATCATGGGTAAAAATGATTCATTTACAATGAAAACAATTATTAATGGTGATAAAGACGAAAAAAATTTATCAAAATCAGAATTAATGAAAGAATTAAAATCTAAAAAACTTAAATTTGCACTTGATTATTTTAAAGGTCAAGAAGGTGGAAAAATAGTAGTTAAAAGAGAAACAAAAAAAGGATCAAAATCATCTAAAAAATCAAAAGTATCTAAAAAATCAAAAGCATCAAAAAAAACAGTTAAAAAAACAGTTAAAAAATAAATTAACAAATAAATTAACAAATAATTTGATTATTTAATAAATTATCAAATTATTTATACTTAAATATATAAATTATCATTAATTTAATGTCTGATAAATATCATTTTACAAATAGTCAAAAAATAGAAAAAAATAATAAAGATGAAGATATTAATAAAATAGATAGTATTAATTTTCCAGAATTAACAACATCAAAAGAAATAATTGTTGATAATAAAAATGATACAAAAATAAATATTTGGCAAAATCAAGATAAACTTTTTATTATAAAGACAAATTTACCAGAAATTGTTAAAAATATTAAGCCAATTATAAAGAATAATACAAATAATGAAAAAAAAAAAAAAAAAAAAAAAAAAAAATAAAAAAAAAAAAAAAAAATATATAAAAAAAAAAAAATTT